>Ga0207120_1018_pt1 | contig 46613 bp, 39 predicted proteins | sample Alteio_BWMinHeat_40_FD_153509 | JGI IMG/M metagenome (GOLD analysis project Ga0207120, IMG submission 153509) | Enriched cells from forest soil in Barre Woods Harvard Forest LTER site, Petersham, Massachusetts, United States -... | ecosystem: Environmental > Terrestrial > Soil > Temperate forest >...
ATTTATGATGCTGGTCAAGTCCGCTGAAAAAAACTCGGGCCCTCCGCCCAAGGAACTCATGGACGCCATGGCGAAGCTCAGTGAAGAGGCGGCCAAAGCCGGAACGATGATTGCAAGCGGCGGGCTGGCTCCCACGGCGGCGAGCACGCGCGTCCGGCTTTCTGGAGGCAAGGTAACTGCGATCGATGGGCCCTTCACCGAGGCCAAGGAAGTCGTCGGCGGATACGCAGTTTTCGATTTGAAGTCAAAAAAAGAGGCGATCGAAGGAGCGTTGCGCTTCATGGAACTTCACAAGAAATACTGGCCCGGCTGGGAGGGTGAGACCGAAATTCGCCAGATCTTCGGGCCGGAAGACTTCGCTCCCAAAGCATAGGAGTTCTCGCGCGCACGAATGGCCGCGAACACATAGTCGCCGCGCGCCCGGGCTTGCACGAGCGCATTGAAGATGGTGTGATGGGTAGCCGTGACGGCTACCGACACACATCGCGCCATCGACGCGGTCTGGAGGATTGAATCCGCCAGGATCATCGCCGGTCTCACGCGGATCGTGCGCGATGTCGGCCTTGCCGAGGAACTTGCGCAAGACGCCTTCGTCGCCGCCCTCCAGCAGTGGCCGGAATCGTGCATCCCAGACAACCCGGGCGCTTGGCTCATGGCCGCCGCGAAGCACCGTGCGATCGACATGTTCCGCCGAAACAAACGGCTTGAGCGCAAGCACGAGGAGCTTGGCCGCGAGCTCCAAGCCCAGCAGGAGATGGCCGTGCCGGATTTCAACGCCGCGCTCGACGATAACATCGGCGACGACCTCCTCCGCCTCGTGTTCATCTCCTGCCATCCGATTCTCTCGACCGAGGCGCGCGCTGCGCTCACGCTGCGCTTGCTCGGAGGGCTGACGACCGAGGAGATCGCGCGTGCATTCCTCGTCCCGGAGCCAACCATCGCCCAGCGCATCGTCCGGGCCAAGCGGACGCTGGCTGAGGCGCACGTGCCTTTCGAGGTCCCCCGTGGCGGTGAGCTGGCGGCCCGTCTGTCCTCGGTGCTCGAAGTCATCTACCTCGTCTTCAACGAAGGTTACTCGGCGACCTCCGGTGGCGACTGGATGCGACCTGCACTCTGCGAGGACGCGCTGCGTCTCGGGCGTATCCTGGCCGAGCTCGCTTCGCAGGAGCCGGAAGTTCACGGCCTGGTCGCGCTCATGGAGATCCAGGCGTCGCGCTCGAGGGCGCGCGTGAGCTCGTCGGGAGAGCCCATCCTTCTGCTCGACCAAAACCGCGCACAATGGGACCAACTTCTAATCCGTCGTGGTCTCGCTGCGCTCGATCGGGCTGAAAGGCTCGGCGGCATGCGGGGTCCGTACGCACTCCAAGCTGCCATCGCCGCTTGTCACGCCCGAGCGCTTACCGCGGAGGAAACGGACTGGGCACGGATCGTGACGCTCTACGAGGCGCTTGCCCAGCTCGCACAGTCTCCCGTCGTGGAGTTGAATCGTGCAGTCGCAGTTGCAATGGCCTTCGGTCCAGCGGCGGGCCTCGAACTCGTGGATGGGCTGACCGCGGAGCCATCACTCCGGGGCTACCACCTCTTGCCCAGCGTGCGCGGCGACCTCCTGAAAAAGCTCAGTCGCTTCGACGAAGCCCGCTCTGAGTTCGAGCGCGCTGCATCGCTCACGCGCAACGCCCGCGAGCGCGAGCTGCTGCTTGATCGTGCCCGAGCGTGCGCAGTCGGCTCAGCGCCGCCGGAGCAACGCTGACGTGGACGGTTAACGGGAAACTGACTCGCCACTCGCGCGCACCCAGCGCCTCGACCCTTGCCTTGAATTGACCGGCGATCTATGCGACCCTTCGAAGGTTCTTTTTCCGCCCATCGAAGATGCCGACATCGCCCACAGAAACGCCGGAAAACAAAACAAATCCGCAGGCGCAAAATGCGCTATCCCCGGATCCCTGGGAAGCCGCGTACCTGCGATTCGAAACGCCGGAAGAGGAAATTCAAAAATTTATCGGGCGCCTGACCCGATTGGGCGCTTCTCAATGGCCGCGCGACGCCGAAATTGTCGAACTTTTTTGCGGTCGCGGAAATGGTTTGATCGCTCTCCAGCGTCTCGGTTTCACCCGGCTCGAAGGCGTGGACCTGTCGCCCCGGCTGCTGGCGCAGTTCAAAGGCTCTGCGAAATGCACGGTCGCGGATTGCAGGAGACTTCCCTTCCCCGATCGCAGTAAGGATGTCCTCATCGTCCAGGGCGGCTTACACCATCTCCCCGCTTTGCCGGACGATCTCGATCAAACTTTTTCGGAAATGCAGCGAGTGCTGCGAAGGAACGGCCGCGTCATGTTTGTCGAGCCGTGGCGCACTCCTTTCCTGACCTTCGTGCACCTAATTTCCGAACTCCCTCCGGTCCGCCGCATTTCCAACAAGATGGATGCGTTCGCCACCATGACCGAGTACGAAATCCGCACCTACGAGCAATGGCTGGGTCAGCCCGAACTCATCAAGAGAATTGCCCGGACTCATTTTCTACCGGTGCACGAATCTTTTGCCTGGGGTAAGTGGAATTTCGTCGGCACTCCGCGATAGCCTTTGACGGAGCGTCCGGAGTTGGATTCCGGATTCGTTCCACTCAGGCTGCCGTCAACAATTCTGCCACTCCACCTTTTCGTCTCAAACGAAGCTTGCAGATTCCACCACAACAAAATCCCTTCCCGTTTTACTAGAACTGAGAACTAACAACTGACAACTATCTCGCCCGCCACTTCCAGCTTGCATTTTCTCATCCCCCCGATATGATGGCTGCGTTTCGCGGATCCCTCGAGACTTCACATTGTCTGGAACATCGGAAGCTTCTTCCACAGCTAGCTCTGCGCCTGCGGTCGGCCGTGGCCGCCTGCTCCAAGTCCTCGGAATGTGGTTTGGCATTGCCGCGGCGATCGGAAACACCATCTCCGCTGGAATCGTTCGAACGCCCGGCGACGTCGCCAAGCTTCTCCCCAATGCGTGGATGTTTCTCGCAGTTTGGGTCCTCGGCGGCCTGTATGCGTTTTCCGGAGCATCTTCCATGGCGGAGCTTGGCGCGGCGATTCCCCGCAGCGGCGGCCAGTACAATTTCTCTCGCCGCGCGCTCGGTGATTACGCCGGATTTATCGTCGGATGGAGCGACTGGCTTTCCACCTGCGGCACCGCCGCCGCCGTCGCGTTCGTCATCGCCGAATATAGTGGTGCGCTTTTCCCTGTCCTGAGCGGAAACTTGACGGTCCTCGGCTTCGCCATGCGCGTTCAAATGATTGTTGCCGTCGTTGTGATTGTTGCGTTTTTCGTTTTGCAATGGCGCGGGATTCGCTGGGGCAGCGGCGCGCAATTATCTACCGCTGCGCTCAAGACTGGCGCTTTCGTGATTCTCGTGATTGCCTGTTTCGTACAGGGCGGTCCCGCTCACCGTGCCGCCGCGCAGTCCACTGCTTCCGCGCTTGCCTTGCCCTCCGGATGGCCCCTTCTCGTTGCGATCATGCTCGGGCTTCAGGGAGTCATCTATACCGTCGATGGATGGGACGGCGTCATCTACTTCGGCGAAGAGGTGCGCCACCCGGGCCGCGACATCCCGCGCGCCATTTTCGGCAGCGTTTTCTCCATCATGGGAATTTACCTTTTGCTGAATCTGGTGGCGCTTTACATCCTGCCCATGAACGACCTTTCCGGAAACAATTTTGTTCTCGGAACCGTTGCCGATCGCATTTTCGGGAAGCTTGGCGATCCCATTATTCGCTCGATCATGGTCATCTCCATGTTGAGCTGCCTCAACGCCAACCAGCTTTTCTGCTCCCGCACGCTTTACACCATGAGCTGTGACGGATTATTTTTTCGCCGCGCCGCTCGCGTCAATCCGGGTGGCACGCCGGTGCTGGCGCTATTCCTCAGCACAGTTGCCGGCCTGCTGTTCCTGCTGACGGGGACCTTCGAGCGCGTCATCGCCATGCTCTCTTTTTTCTTTGTTGCGAATTACGCTCTGTCGTATGCGTCGTTGTTTGTGTTGCGCAAACGAGAGCCGGAAATGGCGCGGCCGTACCGGGCATGGGGTTATCCGTGGACGACAGGAATTGCCCTGGTGGCCTCCGTCTTGTTTTTGGTTGGATCGATCCTAACGGACCAGAAGAACGCGCCCTGGGCGCTCGCGATACTCGTGCTGAGCTATCCCGTGTTTCGCGTTTTGAAATGGGTCAGTCAGCGCGCAGATGCAAGCGCGGCAAAAAACTCTTAGCTCACTTTTTCCGCGATCGACTTGCCCTGCATGAACAGCAGCAAGTAATCTTTCCCGCCCGCCTTTGAATCCGTTCCCGACATGTTGAACCCGCCGAACGGGTGCGCGCCGACCATCGCGCCGGTGCACTTCCGATTTAGATAAAGATTGCCCACGTGAAACGTCTCTTCGGCCTTTTTGATTTTTTCCGGGTTCTTCGAGTACACCGCGCCGGTCAGGCCAAACTCCGTATTGTTCGCAATTTCCAGCGCCTGGTCGTAATTCTTCGCCTTGATCACCGCGAGCACTGGGCCGAACACTTCTTCCTGCGCCAGCCGCGCTTTCGGATCGACGTCCCCAATAATCGTCGGCTCGATGAAGTAGCCGTCGCCCGCCGCGCGCTTCCCGCCGGTAAGCAGCTTCCCTTCCTTCTTTCCGACTTCGATGTAGTCCAGAATCGTTTTCATCGCCGACTGGCTGATCACCGGCCCCATGTAGTTGCCCGGATCGTCGCTCGGGCCGACCGTGATTTTCTTTGTGCGTTCCACCAGCTTCTGCACGAACGTGTCGTAGATTTTTTCGGAGACGATCGCGCGCGAGCACGCCGAGCACTTCTGGCCTTGATACCCGAACGCCGCCTGCACCGTGCCTTCCACCGCCGCGTCGATATCCGCCTCTTCGTCCACTACGATCCCGTCCTTGCCGCCCATTTCCAGCACCGTGCGCTTGATCCACATCTGCCCTGGAACGGTCTTGCCCGCGAGTTCGCTGATGCGCAGTCCGACCTCCTTCGAGCCTGTGAATCCGATGTACCGCGTCTTCGGATGCTGTACCAGCACATCGCCAATCGCGCTGCCCGGGCCGGTGATGAAGTTCACCGCTTCCTTCGGAATGCCCGCCTCAAAAAGAATGTCGATAAATTTTGCCGCGATCGTCGGCGAGTCCGCCGCGGGCTTCAGGACCACCGTATTCCCAGTGACCAGCGATGCCACGGTCATTCCCGCCATGATCGCGCACGGAAAATTCCACGGCGGAATCACGACGCCCACGCCCAGCGGAATATACACAAGGTAGTTGCGTTCCCCGCGCATCGGCGTCAGCTTTTGCGGCTCGCCCAATCGCAGCATTTCCCGCCCGTAGAATTCCAGGAAGTCGATGGTTTCGGCGATGTCCGCATCCGCTTCCGCCCACGTCTTCCCCACTTCGTAGCACACCAGCGCGTTCAGCTCGAACTTCCGCTCACGCAGAATCTTCGCCGCGCGGAAGAGACACTTCGCGCGCTCCTGCGCGGAGACTCTCTTCCATGTGTCAAAGTATTTGTGGGCGTCTTCGACTGCCTGCTTGGCCATCTCCGGCGTGGCACTCTGGAAAACGCCAATGACTTCCGACGGCCGCGAAGGGTTTGTGGACTTCCGCTTTTCCTTCGTGATCACCTTTTGCCCATTGAGCCACATCGGATATTCGCGCCCAAACTCCGCCTTCACCTTTTTCAGCGCCGCTTCCATGTGCGAGCGGTTTTCCGCCTTCGTAAAATCAATAAACGCCTCGTTCGCAAACTCCGAAACGTGAACAATCTGCTCTGCAGTGGCCATGGCGGGTTCCCTCCTCGATCTGTAAGCATCCATTCTACTGCGCCTCCAAACTGGCCGACAAGCCGCGAGCAACGGTCTTTGCACTCCGTCGTCAGTGTTTCACGTTGTTGTAGCTCCCTTGTCCTTGCGTCCACCAAAACTTCTGTAGCCAAACAGATACCGCTGGAAACATCCAAATCACATTCCTGAAATATCTCCGTAATCTGCTTCGTTTGAGACTTGGTTTATGCCAATGAGCGCTGTCCTTGTGCACGACTGCGGGAATCCCCTCGCCACAACGGAACGCTTCAGGGTGAGCATGGCGCAAACGCTTGAAGATGTCATTGAATGCCAACGGCTGCGCTATCTTGTATTTAATTGCGAGCTTGGGGAAGGGCTCGACAGCTCTGCCAATACGGGATTGGACCGCGACCGGTACGACTTTATTTGCGATCACTTAATGGTGCAAGATGCGGCCACCGGAAAGCTGGCAGGGACGTACCGCATGCAAAGTGGCTACCGCGCGAAGGGAAACCTGGGCTACTACGGAGAGGAATTTTTTGATTTCAGCCCGTTCGAAAAAATGCGCGGCGAAGTGCTGGAGCTCGGGCGGGCCTGTGTCCATGAGGAGTATCGCCACACCAGTGTTCTGCACATGCTATGGAAGGGGATCGCAAGATATGCGGTGAGTTGCGGGTCGCGCTATTTGATCGGGTGCAGCTCCCTCTCGTCGCAGAATGACGATGAGGGAATCGCGCTTTACGAATTGCTGAAGGAAAAATATCTTGCGGAGCCGTCGCTGAGGACTAATCCAGTAGAGAGGCGGCGGTGCCAATCGAGTGGTGCGCCTGTGGCCCCTCGGCAGCCACCGCGGCTGTTCCGCGCGTACCTGGATATTTCCGCCCACATTTGCGGACCGCCGGCAATTGACCGGGAGTTCAAGACCATCGATTTCCTAACGTTAGTGGATTTGCGCAGGCTGCCAGATCGCGTCCGAACGCGGTTTTTCTAATTCCAGAACTGCGCTGCCTCGCGCATGCCCTCTAGGAACGCGCGGCGCGTGGCACGCCCTCTCTAAACCGCCCAATTCTCCACCCTCAAACCACGCACTCGCCGGAACTCCCGCTCATTAAGAGGAATTGGCGGCTAGGGTCATCAAGACTTCGGCATACTTCTCTTCTTCTCAGCGACCTCGGCGTCTCTGTATCCTCTGTGTTAAATCTTTTTCCACGAGGCACAAGTTACGAAATCTCCCGTCGTCCATCCCCTTTCCATTCACCTACTTACAAAATGCTCTTTCCGCAACTCCTTTGTTTTGAAAACGATCCATCTTTCATGGGGGGTGCCCCCCTCAACGAGGAAATCATGAACTCCACAACCACGAACTCCAGCTTCGTCTCTAAATGGAAAAAGAGTGAACAACATCCAAAGGACTCGTCTGCACGAGTGAGCGACTTTCACGCGGTGCCATGATAACCGCATAAGTCCCTCGCAAACTTCAAGGATTAGTTTCAATTTTGGCATCTTTGCCGATAATCGCTGGAGGGAACTACGGAAGGAAAGTGTTCAAAATTGCACAGACCCCCGCCTCCGTCGCCATTAGCATGGCCCTGGCCAGGAGCTAGACGACTGCTTTGCAGCCGAGTCCACCAATCGCCAGGTAAGCGCAGTCGACTAGCCGAGTTTCTGGTCTGCTGTTTCGCTTCTCAAATCAAATCTTTGGAGGTTAAGAATGAAATTTAAGATCGCGATGACATCTCTTGCGTTGTTCATGTTTGCGAGCGCCGCCGGTCTGGCTACGGCGCAGGACACAACAAAAACCACCCATAAGAAAACTCGGACCCTCTCCGGCTGCCTTCAAAAGGGCGAGGACGCCAATGAGTACAATCTTACTACGGCGAAAGGCGGCACTTGGGAGATCAAGAGCGACTCCGTCAGGCTCGGCGATCATGTCGGTCATACAGTTAAGATTACCGGCGTGGTCTCCAATGCCGCAATGCACGGCGTGAAGGAAGATGCTAAGGACTCGGCAAGAGAGCACGGCATGGGTAAGAACTCCACCGAGCATGGCCACCTGACAGCGACGAATTTGACGATGGTCAGCGAGAGTTGTACGAAGTAATGCTGGCTTAGCATTCTCATATAGGTCCAGTTTACTAGCAATTCGGGGTCCCGCGGACGATTTGCGAGTTCACGCAGATGGTCTTACGAAATCTATGCCTTAAGGAGAGCGCAAAATGTCATTCCTGGCTTGGATTGTGTTGGGTTTGGTAGCGGGTTTCATCGGAAGCAAGATTGTGAACAAGGCGGGAGAAGGCATTCTCCTCGATATCGTCCTTGGAATTGTTGGTGCAGTGGTGGGGGGATGGCTCTTCAACACCTTCGGCGCTGCTGGCGTGACGGGCCTAAATCTCTACAGCCTTTTGGTCGCCGTGATTGGAGCAGTAGCCCTCCTGGTCGTCTATCATGCGATTCGTCGTGTTGCCGCTTGATCCGACGGACTGCAACAGCTCACACGTAACGTCAAGCGGTCTGGCCTGCCCTCGCTAGGCGGCGTGGGCGCCTCTCGCCGCGGGCACTTGCTGGATTTCCAGTGGGAGGTGCGCATTCATGAGCGAGGCGCCGCCATCCACATCCAGGATTTGTCCCGTGATCCAGCTCGCTTCCGCCGAGCAAAGCAGCGCGACGGCATTTCCGAGGTCGGCCGGCATGCCGAGTTTCCGCATGGGAGTCCATCCGCTCTGGTGCCAGCTCCGTATGGTGTTCTGTACCGGTTCCGGCAGAGTATTCAAGACGCTGTCTTCGGTCCAACCCGGGCTGATGGCGTTCACGGTAATCTGCCGAGGAGCCAGCGCCACGGCGAAATAACGGCACAAGACCTCCAGCGCCGCCTTGGCCGCACCCATGGCCACCCACGGCTGCCAACTGCCGAAGCGGCCGCCGGGCGCATAGGTCATGGCGATGATCCGTCCTCCGTCGCGCAGCATCGGAACGGCCTCCTGCACACCAACCAGGAACGCCTTAGCTTGCGAATTGATGGCAAATTCGAACATATCGAGCCCGATGGTCATCGGCCCTTCGTAAAAGGTAGCAACCTCCGGCCTGGCGTTATTCACAAAGATGTCGAGAGCTCCGAACTCCGATTTGACGCGCGCAAACATCCGGCGAATTTCTTCCGGTTTGCAAACATCGGCCTGCAAAACAAAACCATCCGCGCCGCTGGCTCGCAATTTTTCGAGAGTCGCTTTCGCCTGATCTTCTTTCTGATAGTAATGAACGGCAACTTTTGCTCCGGATTCCGCCAGCTTGAGAGCGATTCCGCGGCCAATTCCCCGCGAGCCGCCGGTCACCAGCGCATATTTTCCCCTGAGCGTCATAAAGCACCTCCTTGCTCAGATTCTGTGGCGCATGTTAGGCGCAAGTGAGTCTCACGTCAATCAACGGGGGTGCGGGGCAGGGTGTTTATTGCGAGGACGCCTCTTCAGACGCCGATGATGGCGCCGGAGTCGTCCACGTCGATGGAGGAGGCTCGCGAAACTTTTGGAAGGCCGGGCATGAGCATCATGTTGCCGGAGATCACCACGACGAACCCGGCTCCCGCGGAGAGTGAGGCGTTGGTGACATTGAGCGTCCAACCGGTCGGCGCGCCAAGACGCTTCGGATCATCGGACAAGGAATACTGCGTCTTGGCGATGCAGACGGGCAATTTCCCGTAGCCCCATTCCGTAAATTGCTGCAGCTTCGCTCTGGCTTGCTCGCTGAAATACACCCGGCTCGCGCCGTAAATATTCTGTGCGACGCGCTGGATTTTTTCCACGAGGGACTCTTCCAGGGAATATAGAGGATGCACGGGAGGCGCGGGGTTTTTGACGATAGAGTCGACGACTTTTTCGGCAAGCTCTTTCGCTCCGGGACCGCCTTTCGCGAACCCTTCGGAGAGCGCGCTGGCGACGCCGCGATCCGCGCAGTAGGCGGCGAGCCGATTTAGATCGGCGGCGGAGTCATTGGGAAAACGATTGATGGCGGCGATAGTTGGCACGCCGAATTTTTTGAGGATTTCGATGTGCTGGCCGAGATTGGACAACCCGCGCTCGAAATCGCCTTCGCCCTGGCTGCGCATGCTCTGGACCGTGGTGACTAGGACGGCGGCCGCCGGCGTGATGCCAGACTGCTGCATGACGATGTCAAAATATTTTTCGGCGCCGAGATCGGAAGCGAAACCGCATTCGTTCACGACGTAGTCCGCTAGGCGCAAACCCATTTCCTGGGAAATGACGCTGCTCGTGCCGTGGGCGATATTGCCAAAGGGTCCGGCGTGAACGAAGGCGGGCGTGCCGTCGGTGGTTTGGACGAGATTGGGAAGAATGGCTTCGGCGAGCAGCGCCATCATTCCGCCGGTCGCGCCCAGGTCACGGGCGCTCACGGGTCTTCCGTCGCGAGTGACGCCGATGACGATGGAATCCAGGCGTTTGCGCAGATCTTTCCGGTCTTTCGCAAGTGCGATGATGGCCATGATTTCCGAAGCGGCGGTGATGACGAAACCGGTTTGGCGGCGGCCATCTTTTTTGCTGTCCAGCGAAACGGCGATGCGGCGAAGGGCACGATCGTTCATGTCCATGGTGCGAGGCCAGGTGATGCGCTCGGGATCGAGATGCAGATCGTTGCCGTGGAAGAGATGGGCATCGACGAGAGCGGCGAGCACATTGTGGGCCGAGGCGATGGCGTGAAAATCGCCGTGAAAATGGAGATTGATTTTCGCGCTGGGCTCGATTTGCGAAAGACCGCCACCGGCGGCGCCGCCTTTTAATCCAAAGACGGGGCCGAGCGAGGGCTCGCGCGAAGTAATGACGACTTTCTTGCCGATGTGCGCGAGGCCTTGTGTGAGACTGATGGAAGTGACGGTCTTCCCTTCTCCGGCGGCCGTGGGCGTGGTCGCGGTGACAATGATCAATTTTCCGCGGCGCTTGAATGAGGGATCGGAGAGCAGCTCCAGCTTGACCTTTCCGCTTTGTGATCCCCATGGTTCGAAATATTTTTCGGGGATTTCGAGTTTGCGCGCTACCGCCTGGATCGGAAGAAGCGCTTTTTGCATAAGGGTTGAGATCATCGAATGCGAATAGTCCCGGCGCGGGAGAAAAAAAAGCAGACATGCCTTGCCCGCATGTTATTTGATGCTTGCCGACGACATTGGTTGCAATCGCAAACTAATGAGTCGGTTCGAGAATGAGTTTCTGGACGCGCCAGTTCAAAACTTCGGCGACGTAGAGTTCGTTTTCGGAGGGGCAGGCGATTTCGTGGACCCAGCCGAATTGTCCGAACTGCTTGCCGGATTTGCCGAAGACGCCGAGAACTTTTCCGTCGAGAGAGAGTTTGTAGATTCGGCCGGGGAAGCCGTCGGAACTGTATAGGACTTGGTTTGGCGGAGGCGTGACGCAAATGGCCCAGGGTGCTCCGGGGCCATTGTTCCTGTTGCCGCAGTGGGCTTGTTGCCGATGGCGGGGCGGGCGTTGGGGTCGACGGGAACATCGATGGTGAACTGGCGGAGAAATTTTCCGTCCGTGTCGAAGACCTGGACGCGGCGGTTGCCGCGGTCCGCGACGTAAATGCTATCGCGCGCATCAATCGCGATGCTGTGCGGGGTGTTGAACTGACCGGGCTGATCGCCGGGTTCGCCCCAGGACTTGAGCCAGTTGCCGTCCTTGTCGATTTTTGCGACCCGCGAATTGACATAGCCGTCGCTAATGTAGGCGTTGCCCGCTGCGTCCCACGCGACGTCGGTGACTTGGCGGAACATGCCATCGACGGGAGGCAGCGGCGGCTTGACGTGCTTGAGGGGCTCGGTGCCTTCGTCGGAAGCTTCCTGCTTGCGGCCGAAGACCATGACGACGCGGCCTTCGGGGTTGAACTTGATGACCATGTCCGAGCCTTTATCCGTGACCCAGATGTTGTCATCCTTATCCACCTTGACGGTGTGCGCGAAGGACCAGGCGTAGAGGTGGTGGCCTATTTCGCGGAGAAATTTTCCGTCGGGCGCGAACTCGAGCAGTTGCGCGGCGCTCGCTCCATAGGCGGGGCCGATGCTGTTGGTACGGGAGAAGATGAAGATGTGCCCCTTGGAATTGACGGCCACGCCCGTGGCTTCGCCGAGGTGGAGGTCGGGTGGAAGTTTCAGGAAGTCGGGGACGGAGTGAAAGCGGATTTCGGACGTTTGTTGGCCGAAAAGAGGAGCGGCCATGAAAAAGAGCAAAACGGAAATGGAGCGTTTCATGTGATTGTGCCTCGCAACTTCGCCCCGCATCATACGCGGGATAGGGGAATCAGTCGCCTGTTAGAAAATTGTATTGGGCTTCGGTGAGGGGAACGACGGAGAGGCGGCCCTGGCGAACGAGCGGAGAATCGGCGAAGAGTTTATTGGATTTGATTTGCGCGAGGGAGACCGCATTGGCGAGAGGTTTTCCAGCTTTGAGCTTAACGGCGGGATTTTTGGGATTGGAGACGTCAACAGAGAGGACGGTGGCAGTGCCGACGGCCGATTTGTGGTCGCCGGTCTCGTAAATGATGAGCCGCGTGCCGGGCGTCATCAGGGAAAGGTTTCGTAAGGCGACGGGATTGTGGACACCGTCCCAGACGGTCGCCTTATCGCGCTGAAGATCAGCGAAGGAGTATTCGGAGGGTTCGGTTTTGAGCAGATAGTCTGAAGACATCGGCACTCACCTCAGTCGTTTGATGCTCGCTATTCTACATGATGAAGCTACTTTTTTTTCGCGAGAGTAAGTTGCGGCAGAGTTCGCCGATTCTCCGCGGCCGTTGGTTTGTGGGTTAGCGGGATAGGGGCGGCATGGAATTTTCTGCTGGGACGTTTTGATTGATTCGCCTTGGGGAGAGTAATTCATGACGGTTTCTGTCACTTGAGAATGACGGGAAACTTCATTCCGCCAGTTGAGGGGGCCTGGGGAAGCCATTACGGTTTGCGCACACTTTTTGGCGGACATTATAAAGCCTGATTATCCAATGATTTATGGGATGTAAACGGTAGTGACAGGCCGTGCCAGAGTGGCACGCACCTTGCCCTAGTATCTGGCGTATTTGAGAAAGTTTAGTTACTGAGGGAAGTGGTATGAAAATGCAGAAAGTTATCCGCGTGTTTCAACTGATTGGCGGGGCGATTATCACACTCTTCCTTGCGGGGATCCTGGTTCCGAGCCTCATGGGGTCCACAAGGTCTGCGAATCACAGCATCTTTCCGGGCTCCCTGCACACGATCCAGATTGCAGGGTTTGCCTTCCAATATAAACTCCAAAACATCCTGGCTGCTGTCTTGGGCATGCTCTTTGGTGCGGCGAGTGCGCGAATTATGGCGTCTCGAGCCGCGACGAAAAGGAATACTGGCTCCCCGGCTGCGGCACAGCGCGGCCGGTGACACTGGATCGGCGCGTCCAGCTGGCTTTGATCTGACGAGTTCCTTTCAGCAGCTTGGCGGGCTTTCGTGCAGCTCAAGCTTGAACTATTTTGCAGAATTGAACCCGGAATAGCCGTCGGCAGAAGGCCGCGAGCCTGGTTCGGAAATCACTCCAGATCCCGAATCACAATCACGTCTCTCATTCCCGCAAAAAAAAGAGGAGCTTACGCCACGAGTTCTCGAGTGGCGTCGGCAAAGATTTTGGTGTGGAGGTCGATGTCGGCTTCAGTAGTGGCGGGGGACATGAGGGCCATGTTGTGGAAAGGGGTGAGGAGGACGCCGCGGTTTAGTGCGTAGAGGTGGAGGAAGCGCTCGAGTTCGAAATCGGCGGCAGCGGCGGATTCGCCGCCGTTGCGCGGAGGTCTTGCAGCGAAGGTGTATTCGGCGCGGGCACCGAGGCGAATAACGTTCCAGGGGAGGCCGGCGGTTCGAATGTGTCCGGCGACGCCATCGGTGAAGCGTTTGGCGAGCGGGATCATGCGTTCGAACGCGGCGGGCGTGAGGACGTGTTCGAGTGTGACGCGCATGGCGGCCAGCGAGAGTGCATTCCCTGCCAAGGTTCCGCCGATGCCGCCGACGTCGCAGTCTTCGAGAGAGATGCGAGCGGTGATGCGCTGGGCGACTTCCTCGGAGACGCCGAAAGTTGCGCCTGGAATGCCGCTGCCGATGGCCTTGCCGAAGACAAGCATGTCGGGATCGAGTTTCCATTCGGCGGTGCAGCCGCCGGGGCCGGCGCAAATGGTGTGCGTCTCGTCGGCGATGAGGAGCGATCCGTAACGGCGCGCGAGTTCGCGCGCGGATTTCCAGTAACCGTCATCGGGGAGAATGATGCCGACATTGGTCATGGCGGGTTCGGCGAGAATGCAGGCGACGTCATGGTGCTTGAGGGCGCTTTCGAGCGCGTCGAGATCGTTGAATTCGACGAGGCGGGTGGTTTCGGCGGGATTGACTGGCGGGCCGATATTGCCGCGGCGCGGGCCGACGACGCCATCGTGGAGCGATGCAACGGTTTCATCAACGGTGCCGTGGTAGCAGTAGTGGAAGACGAGGATTTTCGAACGCTGGGTGATTTCGCGGGCGATTCGAATGGAGAAGCGATTGGCATCGGTGGCGGTAAGCGTGAATTGCCAGTATGGAAGGCCGAAGCGGCGTTGGAGATCTTCGCCGACCCAGAGGGAATCTTCGGTGGGAAGCATGAGGGTGATGCCTTCTTTGACGCGACGAGTTACGGCTTCGGCGACGACGTCGGGAGAGTGGCCGGTCATGGCGCCGGTGTCGCCGAGGCACAGGTCGATGTACTCGCGGCCGTCCACGTCGGTGAAGTGCGCGCCTTTGGCGGATTTAACGAACACGGGAAAAGCGCCGGCCCATTTTTTCATCCAGTTCATGGGGACGCCGCCGAGGAGGGAATTTTGCGCGCGCTGGTAGAGGGCGGCGGATTTCGGGTGGTCGGCGAGGAAGCGGGATTCTTCCCGTTTTTGGAGAGTTTTTAGTTTGGTGCGATCAATGGTAGTCATAAGTGCAGTTCGCGATATCCGAGAACGTGTCAGAGTAAATTGCTAAATAACCGAAAACCCTTTCAGTCCTTTGGGATAAATGGGCTTGTAATCGTCTTCTTCAAAGTCTCGATAGCCAGCCTTCAATTCCCGCATGTTTTCGCCAACAGCAAGAAGAGTCTTGATTTTTTCGAATGCAGATTTGGGATCGTCGGTATGAATAAAAATATTCATCTCGCCGGACCCAAAGTCGTGGCCATCCACGGTGTCAATATCTCTCAACCCATCCCTAATCATTTCCTCAAGCGATATCAGGCGATCATAATCGGCAGTCGAGACACCGGGCCACTGCAGCACAAGCTGATATTTCATATAGGGGCCTTCATCGGAGGTCGCGGATGATCTCGCGGGCGGCGTTGGCGCCGCTTGCGCCGGTGAGGCCGTTGCCGGGATGCGTGCCGGAGCCGCAAAGAAAAAGTCCGCGGATGGGCGTTTTGTAGCGCGCCCAATCGAGAATGGGACGCATGGTGAAAAGTTGATCGAGTGCGAGCTCGCCATGGAAAATGTGGCCGCCGGTGAAACCGTAAGATGTTTCGAAATCAAGTGGCGTGATGACTTGCATGGATTCGATGAGATTGGGCAAATTCGGCGCGTAAGCGGCCAAGGTTTTGACAACAGTGTGTCCCAGGTCGTGGCGGCGCGAGTCCCAGTTCCCTTCTTTCAGCTTGTAAGGCGCGAATTGAACATAGGCGGAGAGCACGTGCTTGCCGTCGGGAGCGAGCGAGGGATCGAGAATCGTGGGGATGGTGACGTCGAGCCAGGGAGCCTTCGAGAAATCGCCGTACTTGGAGGCGTCGAAGGCGCGTTCGAGGTAATCGATTTCGGGGCCGATGTGGATGCGGCCGGATAGCAGCTTGAGAAAGCCTTCTGTTGCGTCCAGCGCGGTGAAAAATGGCAGATCGCCGAGGGCGAGATTGACCTTGGCGACGGTGCCATTGGCGCGGAAATTTTTGACGCGGTTGGCGAAAGTGGGGTCGAGCTGTGTAGGATCGACGAGGTGGAAAAAGGTGTGCTTGGGATCGACGCCGGACACGACGGCTTCGACAGAGATTTCTTCACCATCGGCGAGAACGATGCCGGTGACGGCGCCGTCTTTGAGGCGGATGTGCTGGACTTCGGCATCGGTGCGGATTTCAGCGCCTGCCTGTTTCGCCGATTCGGCAAGCGCGCGCGTGAACGAGCCGAGTCCGCCGCGCGGAAACGCGGCAGAGCCCACGGGATGGACGTCGGCTGCCGCACGCAGCAGGAGAACGGCGGTCGAACCAGCGGACCAGGGGCCAAGCGCGGTGCCGAAGATGCCGCGAGCGGCGATGACGGCGCGAAGAAGTTCAGTTTCGAAAAATTCGGCGACGAAATCCGCGACGGCCATGGGACCCCAGCGGAGAAGATCGAAGATGCCGGTTTTGCCAAGGCTGCGAACGCTGCGGCCGGTCTTCAAGAGATTCCAGAGATCTTCGGGTGTGGGCTGGTCGATCGCGGGAGGCGTGATGGAACCAAGTTGCGCAAAGAAGCCGGCGGTTTCTTCGAGAGATGCGGCAAATTGGGCGTATTTGGCGGAGTCCTTGGCGGAAATACGGGCAATTTCGCGGGCGGTTTTGGCGACGTCATTGTAGAAAAGGAGCGCGTTGCCGTCAGGCGTCGGCGCGAAGACGCGCGGATCGGGATACAGGATTTCGCAGTCGAAGGATCCGAGTTGCATGTCGAGCGCAACGTCCGCACGGAGCGGACCGAGCGTATGCGCGAGCGTGGAAGCGCGGAAACCGGGATGAAATTCCTCAGTGATGGCGCCGCCGCCAACCATTTCGCGGCGTTCGAAGACCAGGGGCCTGAAGCCGCCCTTGGCGAGATAAAAAGCGGCAACGAGAGCGTTGTGACCGCCGCCGATAAGAGCCACGCGCTGTCCGAGAGGCATGGTCAGTCGGCCGCCTTCGCCGCGGTCGCAATCGAGCGCGAAGAGCCGCCTTTCCATCCCTTAAGGATGACCTGGCTGGCGATGCGGCCGTTGGCGCCCATGATGCCGCCGCCGGGGTGCGTGGCAGAGCCGCACATATATAGGTTGCGGATGGGTGTGCGGTAGTAGGCCCAGCCGGCGACGGGGCGAAGGAAGAAGAGTTGTTCGAGGGAAAGCTCGCCCTGAAAAATATTGCCCTGCGTGAGACCGAATTCGCGCTCGAGATCGAGCGGGGTGAGGACCTGGCGGCCGATAATGATGTCTTTGATGTTGGGTGCATACTCGGCGATGGTGTTGATGACGTTGTCGCCGAAGGCTTCTTTCTGATCGTCCCAGGTGCCTTTGGCGAGTTTGTATGGGGCGTACTGCACGAAGCAGGAGAGCACGTGTTTGCCGGGAGGCGCGACGCTGGGATCGGTGAGGCTGGGAATGACCATGTCAATGTACGGACGGCGCGAGTAGCGGCCGTACTTGGCGTCGTCGTAGGCGCGCTCCATATATTCCATGCTGGGAGAGATGGAAATTGCGCCGCGAAGATGCGCGCCGGGCCCGGGGAGCGATTTGAAGTTGGGAAGCGCATCGAGGGCGAGATTAACTTTGCCGGAAGAGCCCCGAAATTTGTAGCGGCGGACGCCTTCGAGAAAATCAGCGGGAAGCTCGCTGGGTTCGAGGAATTTTTCGAACGTGAGATGCGGGTCGACGCTGGAAGAGACGACGTTGGCGGAGAGTTCTTCGCCGCTCTGAAGAGCGACACCGCAAGCGCGGCCATTCTTTGTGACAATTTTGGCCACGGGCGCTTTGGTGCGGATTTCGACGCCGGCTTCGCGCGCGGCGTCTGCGATGGCGTTCGAAATGGCCCCCGTGCCGCCGCGGCTGAAGCCCCAGGAGCGGAACGCGCCGTCGATTTCGCCCATGTAGTGGTGAAGAAGGACATAGGCCGTGCCGGGCGAACGAATGCCGAGGAACGTACCGATGATGCCGGAGGCTGACATAGTGGCTTTGAGAACATCGGTTTCGAACCACTGGTCGAGAAAGTCTGCGGAGCTCATAGTCATGAGCTGGACGAGGGTGTAACGCTCGTCGGAAGAGAGTTCGCGGAACCGCTGAAGGAGGAAGTGTAGCTGCTTGAGGTCTTTAGGATTGAGCGTGGTGGGATCGGGCGGAACCATGGAGAGCATGGGCTTTACGAAGCGGCACATGGGGGTCATCATCTTCGAGAATTCGTCGTAGGCTTCGGCGTCGAGGCGGGAGTGGCGGCGAATGTCGCGGATGGATTTGGCGTGGTCGTTGACGCGCCAGAGGTAGTCGCCGCTAGGCATGGGAGAGAACGTGCCGTCGAGCGGGAGGATTTCCAGGCCGTGGCGAGGGAGATCGAGCTCGCGAATGATTTCAGGGCGGAGAAGCGAGACAACGTAAGAACATTCGGAAAAAAGGAAGCCGGGGATGATTTCTTCGGTGACGGCGGCGCCGCCGAGGACATGACGTCGTTCCAGGACAACGACCTGCTTCCCTGCTTTGGCGAGGTATGCAGCGTTGACCAAGCCGTTGTGGCCGCCGCCGATGACGATAACATCGTAGTGCTGCCCCATTCGGTTTGACTCCGGCATAAATCCGCGATGAGAGAAGATCCGCGCGATTGGAAGACTGCACATTCTACTGAGCCCAGAGTTTGGGCACAAGTCGCGGTGACGCGATGCGCAAAATCGAGAGGGATTCCGATCATTCACATTGGCAAAATTCCACTTTGGTCCTTCTGATTGTCCCCAATTGGAACTATGGCAACGGGATATCGACCGTGCTGGCAGAATGCACTTGGATAAGCGGCAGGCTCCCCGCCCGCATTCTTTAGATTATTCAAAGTTTATACCTGGAACGGCGATCGAGCAGATTCCCACATCTGGTCCTGGCACAGCGCGTGCTTCCAAGCGAAACGAAGACGCAGGGATGTCTTCGTAGGGGGAAAGCATGCATATGAAACTCCTGGTTCGAATGATTCTGCTCGGCACTTTCGCCGGAGGAGTATGTTCACAGACGCAAAACATGGCTGCTGCTCAGGGACAAACAGCCGGCACGCCGGATTCATCGGGCCCCGCAGATACAAAGGGCAAAGGCGCCGTGGCGCAAGTTTCCCAAACGGCATCCAAGCTGGATGAGATCGTCGATCGGATGATCAAGCGAGAGCACGACGCGATCGCGGCTTTTGATCTCTATAGACCCATTGTTGAGACCTACATACAGATAGTGAGGCCCGACAAGTTGATGGGCACCGTTCCGAAGTCCGATTTCTATTTTCTCGGACAAGCAGACTTTCGAAGGCGGCTTAAAGTTCACTCGTTGATTGAAAGGACCAGGAAGGTTTCGCTAGTGTGGTCCTTTGAACCGGCCGGGTTCTTGCAGATGATTTTCATCGATCGAGGAGAGTTCGACAGGGCCCATTACAAGTTCAGCTATTCCGGGCGGGAATTCCTTGGCGAGGTGCGGTGCTATGTTTTTGATGTAACCCCAGCACCGAAAGTGCGCGGCGCGCGATTCGTCGGCCGCATCTGGGTGGAAGATCAGGACTTCAACGTGGTGCGGATCAACGGCAGATACTCACCGGCGATTCATTTCTCGTTGAAAAATTTCGAAAACGAATACTACTTGCACTTCGATTCGTGGCGCACCAACGTAAAGTCCGGGATGTGGCTACCAAGCTATGTTTACAGCCAGGAGCTCGAGCGACCCACGCATTTCGGCAATCCCAGCTACAAGTCTTCGACACACCTATGGGGCTACAAGCTCAAGCAAGGTTCGCGCGAAGAGGAGTTAAACAGGCTGCTCGTCGAATCCGCGAATCCGATCAAGGATGAGGCGACACAGCATGACCGCTCTCCCCTCGAAGCGCAGCGCGAATGGAGACATGAGGCGGAGAACAACGTGTTAGACCTTCTGGAGCGCAGTGGGCTGCTCGCTCCGCAAGGACAAGTGGATAAGGCCCTTAACACGATCGTCAACAATTTGGAGGTCACCAATAACCTCGACGGGCAGATCGATCTGCGCTGCCGCGTACTGCTGACCAGCAGCCTGGAAATGTTTTCTATCGGTGGCACGATCGTGCTGAGCCGGGGACTCATTGACGTGGTGCCCGACGAAGCCACGCTGGGGGCGATGTTGGCACATGAAATTGCAGACGCCATGTCGCCCAAGCCCTATCTGGACCAATATGGTTTCAGTGATCTACTGCGACTGTCAGCGACAGAGGTCTTGAGGCGCCTCTCGTTCCAAGAAAACAAAACCGAATCCGCGGAGAACAGCCAGAAGGCCCTGGAGCTTCTTAAAAAATCGCCGTATGCTTCCAACTTGGGCAACGCGGGACTTTTCCTAAGGCAACTGCACTCGCAATCCAAGAATTTGAAGCACTTGATCAGTCCGCAGATCGGAAATCAAGTTTTCCTCGCGTCGCAGCTGCTCCAGTCCGCGCCCGCGCTGGAGCTGGGCAACAAAGGCCAGATCGCCGCATTGCCGATGGGGTCAAGACTCAAGCTCGATCCTTGGAGCGCTGGGGTTAGTTTGATGAAGTCCAAGCCGATGGCATTGCTGTCGGCGCGCGATAAAATGCCCTTCGAGGTAACACCTTTGGTGCCCTACCTGACCAGGTATGTAGAAGTCTCGGCGGCCCAGGTGGACTCCAAAACGGCGATGGCATTCAATCAGTTATTTTGAGCGGCGACTAGAAGGAAAAGCTGGAACTTTTCTCGTTAAGAACATCTTTTAGGCCAGAAGAGCCACTTGGAAACGCGAGCGCAGTTCCATTTTCCTCACCGTGACCGCCCTATTCCAGCGCACGCCCGCGGGATGGTCGCCAATCCCGCGCGCTGATGCGACGGGCAAGCAGTGATTCAAAAGCGTTGGCGTTTATTTGCAGCCGTCTCCGCGGCGCTTGTTGACCGGCCTTTCTTTCTCCATAGGCAGCGTCGTAAGACAGACGAAGATGAATATCTGTTCACAGCGGGATGCATTCGCGTTTTGTTTGCATTTTCCGTGGCGCGAAGCTTGCTCATGCTGGTAAAGAGAGAGGATCTGACCCCCTCCAAAATTGCGCCACTCAAAAGTGATTTGTTACTCGTGCAGGACAACACTGAGGAGAGAAGTATTGACCTGAAGACCGCCGTTGTACTTAATGAAGCCGAGCTTCCTGAATTTGTTCATGAAAAAATTGACCCTCGAGCGTGTTGTGCCGACCATCTCTGCCAGCGTTTCTTGCGATACTTTGGGGAGCAATCCGTGGGGCTGGTCTTCCTTGCCGTAACGGGCAAGCAAGAGAAGCGTGCGGGCGAGCCGCTTCTCGCTCGAGTTGAATAGCTGGTCGATCAAGTCCTCCTCGATCCGAATGTTCCGTGCCAGCATGAAAGTGATGAACCGGTCGGAGAGGTCACGCTGCTCGTGTAGCACCTTGAACATTTCGCTCTTCTCAATAACGAGTACAGTGCTCGGGGTAATCGTGGTAGCCGTCCCCATGCGAATAGACTGGCCCGCCAGACAGCCTTCACCAAAGAAGTCGCCTGGTCCCAGAATGGCGACGACCGCCTCTTTACCGCTTTCACTAACCACGGAGAGCTGCACTCCGCCTTCTTGTAAGTACATTACGCTCTTAGCGGCATCACCTTGAGAGTAGACGACCTCCGCTTTCTTAAACTCCTTGACTCTTCTCGCTACGCCCGCCGAATCGAGAAACGTTTGGGCATCAAAAGCAGGGCTTTTTGAATCCGCTCTCTCGGGAGAGCGCGGAACTACACGTCGTGTTTTGGGGGACATGACGTGTGAGATTAGCATGCATCTAGCTGACTGTTCAATATTGAACAGTCTACCTTCGCTGCTGGTTTTGGCCTGAGCGCCTGACTAAGAAAAAACAGACGGTATCGCGGGGAGGCAACTTTAAATCAGGAGCGTACGGTGGTGACGCCGAGTTCGTTCCGGACAATTGGTGCCACGACGGTGCCGAGAATCTCTATGGCGTTCAACATTTTTCGGTGCGGAAGCGTCGAGACACCCATTTGGAATGTGACGCGGGAGATGCCGCCGAGAACTTCATTCACATAAAGGATTTTTTTCGCGACCGTCTTAGCATCGCCGATCAGCAGCGCGCCAGTAGGTCCGCGCAGGGCGTCGAATTGAGCGCGTGTGGCGGCTGGCCAGCCGCGTTCCTTGCCTATTTCGGTAAAGGTGTGCGCATAGCCTGGAAAGAATATTTCCGCGGCTTCGTCAGTAGTCTCTGCGAGAAAACCAACAGAATGAAGACCTACAGTAAGTCGCTCGGGCGAATGACCCGCGCGGCGCCCAGCCTCGCGGTAGAGATCTATAAGTGGTCGGAAGCGCTTAGGCTCACCGCCGATTATTGCCACCATAAGAGGAAGTCCGAGCATGCCTGCGCGAACGAAGGATTCGGGAGTGCCGCCGACGCCGACCCATATAGGCAGCGGGTCCTGCAGCGGGCGAGGGTAGATTGCTTGGCCGGTAAGAGCCGCGCGGTGTCTGCCGGACCAATGCACTTGGGTGCTTGCCCGGATTTTCAGGAGAAGATCGAGTTTTTCTGCAAAAAGTGAGTCGTAGTCTTCGAGACGCAAGCCAAAGAGGGGATAGGACTCAATGAAGGAACCGCGACCGGCGACAATTTCGGCGCGGCCCCGGGAGATGAGGTCGAGAGTCGCGAACTCCTGAAAAACGCGAACGGGGTCGGAGGCACTGAGCACCGTGACTGCGCTGGTGAGACGGATATTTTCCGTGCGCGCGGCGGCGGCGGAGAGGATCACAACGGGAGCTGAGTCGAGGAACTCCGCCCGGTGATGTTCGCCAATGCCGAACAGGTCCAGGCCAACCCGATCGGCAAGCTCAATCTCCTCTAGTAGATGGTGCATGCGCTCCACAGGGCTGAGCGTTAGGCCTGTGGCCGGGTCGGAGATGGCTGCTGCGAAACTGTCGATTCCAATCTGCATTGACGTCAATTCTCCAGGACAACTTTCATGTCGATTGATCGGCGCACTACGCCGCTATCTCATCGTTGGCTTAAACACTTTGGATTGACTCCGGTCCCCAGACTCTCGGCGCGCTTCCCAATCTTTTTCAATGTCATTTCAAGAGCTCGCAATTCCTTCGGGCTCGCATCGGCAAAGACTTTCCTGATTTCCGCTGCATGTTTGCGAAAAATCGGGGCGATCAATTCTTTGCCTTTTGGGGTGAGCGACACGACGCGGACGCGCCGATCCTCGGGACTCTCGGCCCGGCTTACCAGGCCCCTTTCGACGAGGCGGTCAACGGCCGTACTGATCGAGCCGGGCGTAAGGTACACCTTTGGGCCGATGGTATTCACCGGCAAAGGCCCTTTGTTGAGGAGCGCTTCAAGTATCCGGAAGTCGGTATCGTCGATTCCCGTCTCCTCAAGTCCCGCATAAAGATATTTCGCGGCCGCCCGAAAGGCCTTCCCCCAAACCAGCCAACAGTGGACCGGGTCTCGCGAGTTCTTGTCCATGACGAAGCTATTTTGCTCTTTTATACAACCGATGTCCAGCAGAATGTATCTATATCAATAGACTTGGCATCAATAGATAGTGGGAGAGAGCAGCCCACAAGCGGAAGGCGCAGCCGACCGTAGTTCGTGCAGCCTCTCATAAGCGAATTCAGCAAAAGGAGAAAGTTCATGGCAACGGATTCGATCGCAATTTCCACAAATGTGGAGGCAATAAGCTTTTGGCAGGGTGCAGTGGTCGTTTTGGGACGGTTTTTGTTCGCGCTGATTTTCCTGATGGCTGGAGCCAATCATTTTAACAAGCAAACCATCGGCTACGCGGCTTCGCAAGGCGTGCCCTTGGCTGCGATCGCGGTTCCACTTTCCGGCGTGCTGGCCATTGCCGGCGGCTTGAGCATCTTGTTGGGTTATCGCGCAAAACCGGGCGCCTGGCTCATTGTGCTTTTCCTGGTCCCTGTCAGCTTGATGATGCACAAGTTCTGGACCGTAACCGATCCCATGATGGCGCAGATTCAAATGATTCTGTTCATGAAGAACGTCTCCATGCTCGGCGGCGCCTTGCTGGTTTCTCAGTTTGGAGCAGGACCGTTCAGCCTTGATGCCCGCCGCTCGCGCTGAACGCAGCTAATAAAAGGAGAGAAGCAAATGCGCAATCAATCTGAACAACCGAGTCTTGCTACCACCAAAACACCGATCTCACAGGAGGCTCTCGACCAGCTATTTTGTGAAGCGCGGACCCACTCCACGTGGCTTCCAGAGCCCGTGCCGATAGAACTCCTGCGCAAGGCTTACGAATTGGCGCGTCTCGGGCCGACCAGTGCCAACGGCTCTCCGGCCAGATTCGTTTTTCTGACTACCCCCGGCGCCAAGGCGCTCCTCAAACCAGTTCTAGCGCCTGGCAATGTCGACAAAACCATGGCCGCTCCTGTAACAGTTATCATCGCCTGGGACACGGAATTCCACGAGAATCTTCCCAGGCTCTTTCCACAGGCTGATGTCCGCTCCTACTTTGTCGGGAATAAACCTCTAATTGAGGAGAACGCGTTCCGCAATAGTTCACTGCAAGCCGCGTATTTCATCCTGGCCGCGCGCGCTTTGGGGCTAGATTGCGGACCGATGTCCGGTTTTGACGCAGATAAACTAAATGCGGAATTCTTTCCTGACGGCAAGTGGAGAGTCAATCTGCTCTGCAACCTGGGTTATGGAGACCCTAGCAAGCTTTACCCACGCAATCCTCGACTGAATTTTGAGGAAGCATCTGTGATTCTGTAGAGGTCGAAACTCGCGAACGGGCGATCCATCAAGGCGCGCGGCCGGCCTGTAGGATACTTGTGCGTATGTAGAATCGCAGTTTGATGATCCAATGAGATCGTGCGCACTAGTGGCTAGCGCCGTTCTTGAAGCGTATGTTTATGAGGAAGGGGTCATAAACCGGGACTCCAGGATGGAGCACGTGATAAGCCCCCGGAATTGCGCCTCAAACCTGACCACGAAATAGGACTCAGTGACGCGGTGGCCGTTCCGCCAGAGTGAAATACAAATGAGAGGCACATGCAAATGAAAGGCACATACAAAGCGGTCGAGGTGTCCGCACCCGGTTCGCTTCGAATGGCGGAGCGGCCAGTCTCTGAGCCTGGAGCAGGTCAGGTTCGGATTCGCGTGGAAGCATGTGGAATCTGTCACACCGATGCAGCCACGATCACGGGCATTTACCCGGGCTTGAAACTGCCGCGCGTTCCTGGGCATGAAGTAGTTGGCCGTATTGAAGCATTGGGCGGCGGAGTGTCCAGATGGAAAATCGGTCAACGGGTCGGTGTCGGCTTCTTCGGCGGCGAAGACGGCGTGTGTGAACCATGCAGACGCGGAGACATGGTGCAATGTCAGAATCCCGTCATACCGGGAGTAACCGTGGATGGTGGGTATGCGGAAGTGATGATTGCTGAAGCGCGCGGCATCTCTTCCGTCCCTGACGAACTCACTTCCGTAGACGCCGCTCCTCTCCTCTGCGCGGGTATCACCACCTACAACGCTCTTCGCAACGCTGGCTTGCGCGGCGGAGATCTGGTCGCCGTGCAGGGCATTGGTGGCCTTGGGCATCTTGGCGTCCAGTTTGCGCGGCACATGGGATTCCGTACTGTCGCCATCGGGAAGGGACGCGACAAGGAAAAGCTTGCGAAAGACTTGGGCGCGCACGTCTACATCGATACTGCCGTGGATGATGCCGCAGCGGTGCTGCAGCATATGGGCGGGGCCAGAGCGATTCTCGCGACAGCCCCCAGTGGCAGTGCTATGGGGCCACTTGTGTCCGGTCTTGCCGCGCGCGGCAAGCTCATCGTGGTGGGTGTACCGGGGGACCCGATCCAATTAAATGCGTTCCCGCTCGTCTTTGGAGGGCGATCGATCTACGGAAGCCTGGCCGGCACCGCAATCGATACCGAGGACGTCCTTGCCTTCAGCGTCCTGGAGAATATCCGCCCGATGATCGAGACACTTCCCCTCGAGCAAGCTGCTGATGCTTACGCTCGCATGATGCAAGGCAAAGCACGGTTCCGTATGGTGTTGGTTACAAAAGACGGAGCGGCATAAGTGATGCGGTCGTTCGCGGAACGATCAACACCGCTTCGTTATCTGCAAGGGATCGCCAAAGTAATCTTCCAGCCGTCTGAATCAACGGAAGAACGGGGAAACGAGATGTAATCCCGTCCGCCCGACCCATCTGTCCGACAAACAGACGGTCGATTAGTGCCCTTATCAAGCGCAAATCATACAAAAGAGAGGGAATGGCGCGCCCGGCGTGATTCGAACACGCGACCCTCTGCTTAGAAGGCAGACGCTCTATCCAACTGAGCTACGGGCGCACTGCGTTGATTCTAGGATATTTGTGCCTCGCGCGCACTTTGTTTTGGGTCAATGACCCTCTGCTCCGGTAGCAGGCGCTCATTCCTGACGCTGTTGGAAAATTGCGATAAAAGTCGAAATTACTAATCGCTCTGCAATCGCTTGCCTAAGCTCACTAGAGTATCTGCCTCCCAAGCGGACGCACCAATCACGATCGGGCATCATGCAGTTACGCTGCGTGGCCGCTGTGAGATGGAGATTGAAGTCCTTCGAAATCGACAAATCTCGCGGAACTGGGTCGGGCGATCTATGCCAACGTCTTGATGACTAGAAAGTGCCCGAGAGTCGCAACGGACGCTGACCCGCCGCCAGATTCAGCTTCCAGACTTGCCGGCTCGTGCCGAATTCCACAAGACTGCGGGATTCAGACGTTCGGGATAAAGCACAAGCATCTGGTGGTAAAGTTCCAACGCGGTCTGAGTATTCGCAGCGGTCCTGTCAAAGTCGCGAATATATTCTCGTGTTTCGTCAATGATATTCGGCGTATCTGCTGCGCCGGGTCTCTTGTGACCCGCGACAACAGCCAAAGGCTTCAGAGACTCGATGGTATCAAGTGCCGCTATCCAATCCTTCCTCGTTTCGGCGTTTGACTCTCCGAGATGGAGATGGACATCGTTATAGGCGCTGTCGCCCGCCACGACCAGGCCGATCGAAGGGACGTGGAGGCACGTCGTGCTGTCCGTATCGGTGTGTCCAAGGGGAACACTCACAAGTTGCTCTCCTTCGAGTTCGATAACGCCTTTCTTGAGTTCGTCTGCAATGACGAGCGTTGAGTCGATTTGTCCGGGAAACCGTGGCTTCCAATATGCGTTAACCACGGGAGCCGACGCCTGCTTCTGCATGACAGCGATGACCTCTCGCATCGCGACGAACCGCGCTTTGGGAAATTTCTTCTGAATTGTGTTTACGCCGAAGAAATGATCGCCGTGGCCATGGGTAGCGTAGATCGTCGTCAGATTCTTGCCGCTGAGTGCGATCCAGTCGACAAGTTTCTGGTTTTGATCGACCGTGATGGGGGTATCTACCAGCACGGCATCGCGCTTACCCGAAATAAGCGTTGAAGAAATGGGTGACCATTTCATTTCGCTCGTACCGGGCGGAAAGTCGTTAGTAATCACAGGAATCTGGGCGTTGACAAAAACTTCCCACTGCAATCGGCTGGTCATGACTCCTCCGTGCGACAGTTGACAGATTTATTTTGAAGAGCCTTTAGTCACCTCTCATCTTCCCAGCCTGCATGAGCGGCGGTAACGATGTCTGTCAGTTCGCGACCGCGCCGAGTTGCTTTTCGCGGTTCAGAAACGCTTTCGATTGTTTTCGGCTCAGCCTGCCGCTTCCGACAAAAGGGTCTCGACTTTCTTGTCGAGATCCCGCGCAACTGCGAGGGCATCGGAATTGCGATAAGGAACCAGCAGACTGGCCATCCTGTCGTAGGAGATGTGGACGCCGTCAGAGCGTTCGTCGACAAGTACTGTGATGGGAGCATAAGACCCCGCGTCCGGAACGAGCCTTGCCATTTGTTGCATGATGAGCGGATTGCCCATGACGAGCCGGGCCATTCGGGGTTTATCGCCACCCGTCGCTTTCCTTATGACGAAGCCATGGTCGAGTTCCATGAAGAGCATTAGGCCACTCTTACCCAGCCCTTCGCGAACCGTGCTTTCGAACTCTGGAAACGTCCGTGCAGCTAACGTCGCTTTCGCAAACTCAACCATGTCCGGATGGCCTACCGCACCTTTAATCGCAGCTAATATTTCGTCGAATGGTCGGGACGAGGTCAGGCTGAATCGCTCGACCTCAACTGTGGTTATCATCGCGACGCACCTTTCTTTTCCATCTCGACGAGCGTGCCGAGGGCCTCGGGCCAACTTTTCTCGAAGTCGGCGTCGCGTTGCAGTCCGCGCTCCAGCACGGCTCTTATGCGGTGCTGGGCTTCGGGCCACGTCAGTGCTGCCCCAAACGAAGTGAAGGCGTCCAGGAGCCGATCGAATGGCGGCAACGAGACCTGGTTGACGAGATTCTTTGCCGCGGCGAGGGCGCGTCGATCGAAGGAGCCGATCCGGCGCGCGAGGGCGTCGACGAAGCCGTCCAGTTCCGCATCCGGAACTGATCGGTTGACATAACCGTATCGTTCCGCTGTATCCCCATCAAAGTCGTTGGCGCTCAGAACGATTTCGAGCGCCCGACCGCGTCCGACCAGATGGGGAAGGCGCTCTGTCCCTCCGCCGCCGGGATGCAGGCCGACCCCGAGTTCGGGGTGGCCGAGTTTCGTGTTCTCGCGGGAGGCGAAGCGCATGTCGCAGGCAAGAATGAACTCGCTGCTCACGCCACGTACGCAGCCCCGGATTTTTGCGAGGCTGACAACCGGCGACTTCGTAAGGCGCACGAACGTATCCATCAGAATAGGTAAGCCGGAGGGGCCGACGGCGGTCATGATGTTTCCGATCTTGCCCGTTAGATCGAAGTGCGCCAGGTAGAAGTCTGGAATCGCGCTCTCGAAAACAACCACACGCAGGGTCTCAGTCGTCTCCATCCGGACAAGAAGATCTTGGAGGCCCTGGAAGACATCCGCGTCGACGATATTGAAGGGCGGAGAGTCGAATAGGACTCTCCAGTACTCAGGCGTTTCCTCGATCACGCGCATGGGTTTCGTCGTATTCGGTTTGGTCACGGTTCATCCTCCCTTAAACTTCGATCGAGCGAGCCGGTTTCAGCATCGCGGCCACGCGCTTGGCTAACGAAGCCCTAGCTCAAGACTGTAGGCTATTGATGGACGGGCGCAGAGGTGGCAGCCTCTTCGATGAGCTTGGCCGTTTCCTTCGGGTGAGACATGTAGGCCACATGACTGGCATTCACTTCGACTGTCTTGGCCTTGGCGCGCTTCGCCATCATGCGCTCCTGGTCCGGGTTGATCGAGCGGTCTGCGGTGGCCACCATGTACCAGCTGGGCTTGGTCTTCCAGGCGGGCGACGTAACCTTGTGGGTAAACGAGTCGGTGGAGATCGGCACCTGCGATATAGCCATGTAGTGGGACTCGGCTGGGGAAATATCCGCCGCGAAGTCGGCTGCGAAATGCGTCTCGTCTATCCACCAGTTCCCGTTGCTATCCGGCTTGAATGCCTTGGACGCTTGCGGCAGGGCCTGTTCGATCGACGCACAGCTGTCACCTTCATCGAGCGCAAATGCGGCGATGTAGACCAGTGCCGCAACATTTGGATCATTGCCGGCCTCGCTGATGATGGACCCGCCGTAGCTATGGCCGACCAGGACGACTGGCCCGCCCATAGCGTCAATGGCGGCCTTCGTGTACTTTTGGTCGTCGGCGTAGGATGTCTCGGGGGGCTGCGCCACCGACACCGTGTAGCCATCCTTCTCGAGGATCTTGGCGACGGCTTCCCAGCCTGAGCCATCGGCGAATGCTCCATGCACCAGAACCACGTTCTTGATGCCGGCCGGTGCCGCCGCCGCAACTTTAACAGTCCTCTCCAGCAGCAGAGTCGCGCCCATCAGCACAGCAACGAGCGTTACAACCCCGTAAATCTTCTTCATGATTGTTCTCCTCTCTAGTTTCAGGTTCAACGAATCATCCAAGTTCCGGATGGTCTTTCGGTCGGCTTCTCTCCTGCAGCATCCATTCCCTGATGTATGGCGAACAGTGCAGGATCGAGACTCCTGCCGACTCACACGCGTTGAGAAAACGAACACCTTCGATATCCACCAGATCGAGTTCCTCCAGATCCAACGTGACGCGTGGTCCGCCACGCTCGACCTCACACTTCAACTGATCAAGGTGCTCAGATCGAAGCTGCCCGCTCAAACAAATGCGTCTGCCGCGCTTGTCAGCAACCTGTCTGATCTTCAGCGTCATGGTCTCTGCTCTGAAGAACAGTCGAACCGATGCAATAACCAAGCCATTCGCAATTCCATGCAGGAATGGAAGTTAGAGTTGTGTGCAGTCCCGAATTTTCAGGAATTCCTGTCAGATGAGGAAAACACGATTGGCTTAATAGGTCTCCGCAGCGGATCAGTCAGCCTGTCTGGCTTTGAATCGATATTTGTTAATTTTCAAACGCTTGATCTTCGAGTCGAGGGTCTGTGCTGGCAGGCCTAGTTTAGCTGCCGCACCCGCTGGCCCCGAAATTCGGCCCTGGCTTTCTGCCAAGGCGGCTTCAATTATTTCCCTCTCCTGCCTTACGAGGGCGCCATCCAGCGTACGGGGCCGCACTGGATTTTGGGCCGGTTCCCACTTCAGCCATGTCTGGTCCACGGCTAAGGCGTCATCATCGCTAAGGATCACGGCGCGCTCGATTACATTTTGTAGCTCACGAACGTTCCCCGGCCAGCCATACGCCTGAAAGACTTCGAGGGATTTCTTGTCGATGGTTCTGAACTTCTTTCCAGCCCTCTTTCCAAAACGATCGATGAAGTACTCAACCAGTAAGGGAATATCAGCTACTCGCTCGCGCAATGGCGGCATCTGGATAGGCACGACATTCAGCCGGTACAGGAGATCCTGGCGAAACTTGCCTTCAGCAACAAGCGCGTTCAAATCGTGATGCGTCGCTGCAACCACTCTCACGTCGACCGGAATTGGCCGGCTGCTGCCAACGCGTTCGATTTCACGTTCTTGCAGGACTCGCAACAGTGCAATCTGGATTTCCGCAGGCAAGTCGCCGACTTCGTCGAGAAAGATCGTGCCGCCGTTGGCCGATTCAAAGCGCCCCATGCGGCGTTGCGTCGCACCCGTAAAAGCGCCTTTTTCGTGACCGAAGAGTTCCGACGCAATTAAAGAAGGCGGGATGGCGGCGCAATTCACGCCGATGAATGCTCGTTCCGCACGCCTGGATCGCTTATGGATGGCGCGAGCTATCAATTCCTTGCCCGTGCCAGTTTCGCCCAGAACCAAAACGGTGGAGTCGGAAGCGGCCACCTTGTCGACATGGCGAAGCACCTTACGGAGTGCTTCCGAAGAGCCGACGATGTCCTCGAACATCGAATCACGATCGATTTGCTCCCGCAACGCCAGATTCTCATTCCGTGTGCGTTCCTCGGATCTGACGCGGTCTTCGATGTCGGTTCCCGTCGCGTACCAGCGAATCACCTGACCCTGCTCATTTCGGAATGGGTTGTAACGAATGAGGAACCAACGATACTGGCCATCCTTCCGTAAGGATCGCATTTCCGCCTCGAATGGGAGGCCGCGTTCAAGGGCAGTGTTTCGGTTTTCACGCAACCAATCGAGGTCCTCCGGGTGGAATATTCGTTCACGAAAGCCCGGGTTGACCACATCATCGGCAGTCAGACCCGTGTAATCGAGTGTCGCTTGGTTGGCATAGAGTGGCTCCCCGACTGGACCCAGAACAACTATGGCCTGCGGTATCGCGTCGGTAATCCGGCGAAGTTCGCGTTCATCCTCCCGCAGTCTCTCCTGAGTCTGCTTGAGGTCTTCGATGTCAGCGCTTACTCCGTACCACATCACGACCTTCCCGGTTTCGTCGCGGAAGGGTTCGAAGCGAATGAGGAACCAGCGAAAGACCCCATCATGGCGGCGCATGCGCGCTTCGATTTCACCTGGCTCTCCGGCAATCAACAGCTCGCGCCATCTCCGCATTAATGACGGCAAATCCTCCGGATGGATCGCAACCTGCCAGCCCCAACCTTGCGATTCTTCAGGAGAAAGACCGGCGTATTCGCGCCATCGTTGATTCACGAACTCTACGGAGCCGTCCGCATGAGCTGACCACGTAAACGCAGGGATTCTGTCAACAATGAGGCGAACGTCTAGAGCTGGCGCAGGTTGTCGGGAGCCATCCGCCGCGGATGCCATCCGGCGATTATAGTCCGGATCTGCGGTTTGACACCCAAACACATGGTCTGCAATAGGGGTTGGAAAAAAGGCTTTGGAACAACAACAATCCGGGATATCGCCTAATACTGCACGTGGGTTCTGCCCGCCTCTTCGACTCGCATTCTCCAGTTACTGCCGCCCACGCTTGCTACGCGCATAGATGAAATGCCTCACCTTGATAGGCTTCGATTCAAAACGACGCACGTTTTCCTCAAGCTCGCGGTCTGCGCTCGTCAATCGCTCGTGCTGTCGCAAGTGCTCCGCCCAAGATTCGACGATGAACGTCTCGACATAGATCGCCGGATGCTCAGTATCGCGATAGACGCCCCACCTTGATGCTCCGTCCCGCCGTCGCACTCGTGCAAATTTGTGGAGAGCCTCCAGGAACTCGTCCGACTTCCTCGGCTCAACCTCATATTCCACTGTAACCAGTACGGGTCCTTGACTTGGGTCTACGTCCCCAACCAGCATAGGCTTGCCCCAGTGGTCCCAAGCTCCAAGATCCACAGGCGTATCAGGCAAACGCGAAATCAAAACCAATATTGGACAAACGGCCGTGCCAATAGCTGCGGCAATCAAAGAGATGTGTGTGCCCTGCCGGCCTGCGACATATCCCCAAAAAGCGCTGCCGGCTGTCCACGTTCCCATGTAGACGAGCATGAACACAGCCATTGCACGCGCGCGCACCCAATCCGGCGCCAAGTTCTGCATAACCGTGGTCATCAAAGAGATGATTGCGGTCCATGCAATTCCTCCGAACAAGATGGCAACGGACAGGAGTGCTACGGATTTGAATCCGGCGACGCCCCAAAGCGACGCTGCAAAGACAGTGGTTCCCAGTGCGAGCAGCGCATCAGACGAGAACAAGGAACGTGTTCGTTGTAGCGCCATGGCTCCTAGCACAGCGCCAGCGCCAAAGACGGCAAGGAGCAACCCATAAAGTGTCGCGCTTCGTCGCAATTCGTGAGCGACGGTGGGCAGGAGCGCCCAAAACGCGCTTGCAAAAAACATAATGCATCCGATTCGTCCGAGAACGGTCAGAATGTCAGGCGCGTTTCTTGTGTACCGAACCGCCGCGCGGATCGCACCCGACACGGTCTCTCGCAGCGGGCCTGGCTGATTTGGCGGTCGTTTCCATCGTGCAATCACCCATAGCACGCCGAGATACGATGCGGCATTGATCCAAAACACTGTGCCAATTCCTGCCGCCACTATCAGAAATCCACCCAGCGCTGGACCGAGCGCGCGGGCCAAATTGAATTCAATCCCGTTTAGAGCAATGGCCGGCATCAACCCTTGTTGCGGGACCAGTTCTGGAAGGACCGCTCGCCAGGTCGGCGCTTCGAGCGCATCTCCGATCGACAAAGCAAGTGTTAAGAGGAGCAGCGCCCAAGGCGTAATTAAATGCAGCGCCGTCAGAATAGCGAGTGCTAGCGCTACAGAAAACATCCATACTTCCGTCGTCAGTATCAGTTTCCGCCGATCAAAGATGTCCCCCAAAGCTCCTGCAGGCAGCGCGAGAAGAAAAAACGGAAGCGCCGAGGCAGTTTGTGTCAGCGCCACAAGCAGCGGCCCGGCCCCTTGCGAAACCATCAGCCATGCGGCACCAACACCTTGCATAAACGTGCCCATATCTGAGACCAGGTCCGCAATCAGCAGATTCCGGAACATAGGCAAGTGTAGTGGCCGCCATGTGCCCCATTCGGTTCCAACCTCGCTCAGGTGCGCCTGGGACACACGTGTGGCGTCCGCATGCATTTCATCACGCTGTTCTTGGTCGGGCATGGCCGCACTGAGATGCTATACGCAATTTGCGCTGGATGTGATGAGAACCTCCGTCGGGTCGCAGCGACAAGCGTCAGCGAAATGTCGTATGGGTCGGCTTAGCCCGCGGCCTATCACGAACGAAGCACAACCATGGGAGACACATGCCCACCGAAACTGAACACCACATGGCCGTCGAGCTATTTCTAGTGGAGTTGAAGAGCCACAAGTGGGATCTATTGAGAGCTACGCCGCACAGGGTCCGGGCGCACGCGATGACTTGATTCTAAAACATTTGCCGCTTGAACGGATACGTGATTTGAGGGTGGACCGGAGCGCGGCAGTCTGGCTGCGCCCTTCCGAAGCCAAGCCGCAATCCCCTTCATCCACCTCGCACCTCCACAAGTCACGAGTCATCACCGCCCACCAGGTGCTATTGCCAAATCCCCGCCTCCCGTGTATCCTCCCATTATGACGATTTTCCCCCAGAGGAACGCGCAGCACTACATCTGTCGTATGTGCTGTATGTGTGTGTCTTCTGGCGCGGGGAGGCTGAGCTTCTAGGAATTTAAGCGAGCCTCAAGAGTTCTTCAACCCACTGCCAGAAACGAACTGGCCGGTGGGTTTTTTGTTTTGGAGCAAACGATTTTTAAAGTTGAAGGCAAAAGGAGAAAGCAATGTCCGACTACAAACACCCCGAAGTTCTGGTTTCAACCGATTGGGCCGCTCACAATCTCAATTCCCCCAATCTCCGCCTTGTCGAAGTTGACGTCGACACCACCGCCTACGACCAGGGACACATCCCCGGTGCCGTCGGATGGAACTGGCAAACCCAACTCCAGGACAACATCCGCCGCGATCTGATCGATAAGTCCACGCTCGAAAAACTTCTCAGCGCCTCCGGCATTTCCAACGGCACCACCATTCTTCTCTATGGCGACAACAACAACTGGTTCGCCGCTTACGCCCTCTGGCAATTGAAATACTACGGCCACAAGGATGTTCGCCTTATCAACGGAGGCCGCAAAAAGTGGCTCGAAGAGAACCGCCAGCTTTCGACCGAAGCGACAAAGGTCACTCCGGCCTCCTATCACGTCTCTGGCACTGACGAATCCTTGCGCGCTCACAAGGAAGAAGTCTTCGCCATTCTTGATGGCCGCAAGCCAGGCCAGCTCGTTGACGTTCGCTCCGTCGATGAGTTCACCGGAAAGATCATCGCCCCTCCGGGCATGACCGAAACCGCCCAGCGCGCCGGCCATATTCCCCAGGCTGCCAATATCCCCTGGGTGCAGGCTGCCAATGAAGACGGCACGTTCAAATCCTTCGACGAATTGAAAAAACTGTACGAATCCAAGGGCATTACCGGCAAAGACGAAGTCATCGCCTACTGCCGCATCGGCGAGCGCAGCTCGCACACCTGGTTCGTCCTCAAGTATCTGCTGGGCTTCAACCAGGTTCGCAACTACGACGGCTCCTGGACCGAATGGGGCAACCTCATCGGCGCCCCCATCGTCAACGAAACCCGCGCACGCGACGCTGAGCAGGCCGCCACAGCTCGCTAGTCCTCGTTGCGCAATTCTGTAGAAGGGACGTGGGCTTGCCCCGCCCGTGAATAGCGCAATGCCGGACGATCGAAAATTCGTTCGGACGCAGCCCGGAGAACAACGTCAGCCATTAGCGTATTTTTCTTTTCTGACTGACAACTGAGAGCTGAAAACTGAAAACCATTCAGTCCGGTGGCGCGGTCGCCAAGTGGTAAGGCAATGGTCTGCAAAACCATTATCGGCGGTTCGATTCCGCCTCGCGCCTCCAAACTTATTCGTTCTCCATCGGGGCGATTTACTTCTGCAAAAAAGGAGGAAAATGTTGTGAGCAAAATTCTGTCAGAAGTGCTGAAAGCGAATCAGGTTTACAGCTCCAATTTCGGTGAGAAGGGCAAACTCGCTTTGCCGCCCGCCCGCAGCTTCGCCATTCTCACTTGCATGGACGCTCGTCTCGACCCCGCCAAGTATGCGGGCCTCGCCGAAGGCGACGCCCACGTCATCCGCAACGCCGGCGGCCGCGCCAGCGACGATGCTATCCGCTCGCTCGTCATCAGCTACAAACTGCTCGGCACCCGTGAATTCTTCGTCATTCACCACACCGATTGCGGTATGGAATTTTTCACCAACGACGTCATGCGCAGTCTGCTGGCCTCCAGCCTGGAAACCGCCGCGCTCACTCCCCAAGGTTTTAAGGACGTCGGCAAAGGCCCCGGCTCCCGCGCCGGTGAATACATCGAGTGGCTCACCATCAGCAACCAGAAACAAGCTGTCCTCGACGACGTCGCCCGTATCCGCAATCACCCTCTCGTCCCCAAATCCATTCCGGTCCACGGCTTCCTCTACGATGTGCGCTCCGGAAAACTCCTCGAAGTCGAAGGCGCCAAAACCGCCGGCGCCGCCGGTTAGAAGCTGTCCAATCATCGCACGGAGCGTTTGCGAGAATGGATCCCAGAACATTTCAATTGCGGAGAACAAGAAGTCGGGCGTGTTATCGCCAACCAGAATTGCCGGAAGGACGCGCAGCGAACTCTAGGCGCTGGCCAGTTCTTTCAACAGCGCCTTGCCTCTCCGAAACCACGGCCGTTCGCGCCTCTGCATGTACCGCGGCAGTGTGCGCTTCTTCGCCAGAAGCTTCTGCAACCACTCGCGCGCCTCTTCCCGCCGGTTCGCCGACTTCAGAAAACTCGCGTAGTTGAAAAGCGTCTCCGGAGTCGTCGAAATCTGCGTGACCTCCGCGAAAAGTTGATTCGCGCGTTCCAGTTGCCCCGTTTGCGCATACGCATTCGCCAGCAGTCCCGCCGCCCGGTAATAGTCGAACTTCCGGTCGCTGGCGACCACTCGCTCCAGGTCCGGAATCGCCGCGGCCAGGTCATTTAATCCCAGCGACGATTGCGCCCGCGAATAGAACGTGTAGATCGAATCGCTTCGCCCGGTGATCGCATGATTGAACGCGTCGCGCGCCTTCTCGTATTGCCCTTGATCTTTGTAGAGTTCGCCCAGTTCTTCGTAATTTGCCACCGAGGGATTGTCCAGAATATCTGTTTCGACCTTTTGTATGCGCGACCTCCGTCCAAACCCCTGAAACACCCCGCGAAGAAGTCCCAGGTCCGGCAGCACTTCCGCCACGATATAAACGCTTGCCCCCAGGAAGCCGCCGAAGAAAATAATGTAGAACCAATAATTCTCCGGCCGGCGCCGCACGAAGTGCACGATCGCCAGGCCCTGCACGATGAAACCCCAAGGATAGAAGAGGTAGCTCAGCCCAAACATGGAAGACCGCCCTGTCAACAGAATCGCTTGGCTTTACCAGCGGGTCAAACGGAAACTCCGCTCCGTGCATGCGGAAGTTACTGCCTGTTTGGACGATTTATGGCCTGCTATGATGGTCCCGCATGAATCCCATCGAAACGCTCGGCCTCGCGCTCGGCGCCGGATTTTCTTCCGGCCTCAATCTTTACGCCACTGTCGCGACGCTGGGTCTTCTCCAGCGCTTCGGCGTGCTCCATTTGCCGCCCGGATTGCAGATTCTTTCACATCCCTGGGTGTTGGGCGTCGCGATATCTCTTTATCTCATCGAATTTTTCGCGGACAAAATTCCCTACTTCGACACGATCTGGGATGCGATCCACACTTTCATTCGTCCGCCCGCCGCCGCGCTGCTTGCTTTTGCCGCCGCTGGAGGAGCCGCGCCGGAATGGCGCTGGGGTGCCGCGCTGCTTGCCGGCGGAGTCGCTCTCGCTTCGCATGGCACAAAAGCCAGCGCGCGAGCCGCCGTCAATGCCAGCCCCGAGCCCTTGAGCAATTGGGCATTAAGTTTTGGCGAAGACGTCTTAGCCGTTTGGCTCACCTGGATGGCCACGGCTCATCCCCTTGTCACGACTATTATCGTTGCAACACTCGTCGCACTTTCAGCCTTCTTGCTCTACCATCTCTTCCACTTCGCGCGCCGCGCGTTTCAGCGCCTGCTCGCTCCTTAATCTCTTTGTAGGGGCGCAACATGTTGCGCCCTTTCTAGCAAGGCTGATCCCCTATTTCACGTACATCGCCACCCAATCCAAAAATGTCTTGTACCAAAACTGCGCATTCTGTGGTTTCAGGATCCAATGCCCCTCATCAGGAAAAACCACCAGTTTCGACGGCACTTCCTGCCGCTGCAGCGCGCTGAAAAATTCCAGCGACTGTGTATACGGCACGCGGTAATCTCGTTCTCCCGCAATTACCAGCGTCGGCGTCTTGAATTCGCCCAACTTAGCCGCGTACGTCACCGGCGCCCACTTCCGGTAACTTTCCGGATTCGTCCACGGTGTGCCCTGCATATCGTGCTCTTCAAACCAAAGCTCTTCCGTCGCGTACATCGCCACTTTGTCGTACACACTAGCGTGGCTCACGATAGCCTTGAACCGTCCCGTGTGCGTCGCAATCCAGTCCGCCAAGTATCCGCCGTAAGATCCTCCGGCCGCGGCCATGCGTGTCCCATCGACGAAAGGATATTTTTTCAGCGTGTAGTCCACGCCATTCATCGCGTCGGTGTACGCTCGTCCGCCCCAGTCATTCGTAATCTCATCCGTGAATTTTTGCCCATACCCCGTAGACCCGCGCCGGTTGATCATCAGTGTCACGTATCCCGCTGCGGAAAAAACTTCGGCGTTCCACCGGTATCCCCACGCATTCGCCCACATCGTCTGCGGCCCGCCATGCAGCACGACCAGCAGCGGGTACTTTTTCGCGGCGTCAAACTTCGGCGGACGGATCATCATCGCCTGCACCTTCGTTCCCTCGGCCCCGTCGAACCAGAATGTCTCCGGCGCGTTCATCTCCAGCGCCGCAAGGATGGATTCATTCTGATGCGTCAGTTGCCGCACGTTCGACCCGTCGCTCGCCGCCGCGAAAATTTCCGCTGGCATCGTCAGGCTCGTCCTCTCAAAAACCAGCGTCTTGCCATCCGCACTGAATGAAATTGCGGTGTTATAGGTGTCCGCGACAATCTTTTTCGGCTCCGCTCCCGCGCGCGCCGCCATCGCATACACCGGCTGCTGCGTCTCGTTCTCCGCGGTGAAATAAATCGTCTTGCTGTCCGGTGACCAAGCCAGTTCATTCGCGCTGCGGTCAAAGCCTTCGGAGAGATTCTCGATCTTTCCGTTCTGCCGGTCGTAGAGCATCACGCGCCAGCGGTCTGCTTCGTATTCGGGCGTCAGCTGCGCGTGATAGGCGATGAATTTCCCGTCGGGTGAATACACCGGATTCCCGTCAAATCCCGGCTGCGTTGTGATGCGTTTGGCCTCACCACCGGTAACCGGAACGATGAACAAATCGCCGTTCGTGCTGATCGCCTCCATTTTGTCCGTGACTGCGGTGAAGCAAATCTCCTTTCCATCCGGCGAAAAATTGATATCTCCTGGCCCGCTGCGCTCATCCGGCGGGACGTCGTAGTTCGCTCCTGGCGTGAGGTCTCGTGGTGCCGCGCTTCCATCCGCGGGAACCACAAACAAATGGCTCCTCTTGCCCTCGTTCCAGTGCGTCCAGTGCCGGTAAAGAAGATGCTCCGCCACGTGCGCTTTCACTTTGCTCTTTTCCTTCTCCTCATCTCGCGACTTATTGCATGCATCGTCTTTGCAATCTGGATAAACGGAGGAAGTAAACGCAATCGTCTTTCCATCCGGCGACCACTTCACCATATCCGCGCCGGTCGAGAGTTTCGTCAGCGCGTGCGCTTCGCCTCCTTCCATCGAAAGCAAATAGACTTGCGATTCGCCGCCCCGCGAAGAGAGAAACGCCAGCGTCTTCCCATCCGGCGGCCACACCGGCGACGAATCATGCCCGCTCTGCGTCAATTGCGTCGCCGAACCGCCCGTCGTTGGCACTATCCAGATGTTGCTCGCATTGCGGTTGGCTTCCATGTCCGGCGTCGCCACCGTGTACGCCACCCATTTTCCATCCGGCGAAACCCGCGGCTCCGCAATGCGGTGCAACTTGATCATGTCATCAAAAGTGATGGGATGTTTCGCCGCTTCTTGTGCAGAAACGGACAGTCCGGCCCCAAGCAGCAACGCGCCCAAGAAACCGCACCGCAAATTGACGCCTTTCATCTCGATTCTTCTCCTGTAAAACACGGTGAGTCGCAACGTTCCTTGCAGAATCAGGCCTTGCAAAATCACGCTTTGCAGAATCACGAATGATGTCACGTTTACCTTCCAAATCCAATAGTTCGGCCCGCGGCTCACCGTTCTCGTGGATGGATTAGCGCGCAACTTGCGTGCGAGTAGCCTGCTTCCTCATGTTCGTGGATTTGTCGGGAGGTTGTCGCACCATCACCAAAGGAAGTGGCGCCAGCGCTGCACAACTCATTGCAACAGATCTATTGGGGAGAAGTGCGTCAGTTTCCAGTCAGCGCGTTATAAGGCCAACTGTTTCTTGCCATTCTGCAAGAGGCGAGGGAATGAGCGCCTTTCAACTCTTACATGGCGTGATCTGCTTGAACCTGTTCATTGAGTCCAACGGCTCGCGCCTTGGCGGAAGAGATTGCTTCAGCGGCGCTTCCGCCGGTCGCCTTCGCCACCGGAATTGAGACTGGCTGCCGCTGCGACGCCGCCGACCGCGCCGACTCGCTTTCTTTCCAGAACACAAGGCCTCCCACCCGCGAGTCGAAATCAATGCACAGCATGTCGCCTGCTTTCACCTGCTCGGTGGCCAAGAGGTTCGCCAAAGGGAAAACTACGTGCCGTTCGATGGCACGCTTCAAATGACGAGCGCCGTAGCGCTGATCCGTGCCTTCGTACAAGAGAAAGTTGCGGCCTGCATCGGTCACGCGGAACAGGAATTGCCCGTTCTGTGTCTTCAAAACCCGCTGCTGTACTTGCCGTAATTCGATCTGCAGAACATCCGCGAGATGCTCGTGATTCAGGGGATGAAACACCACGATCTTGTCGAGGCGGTTCATGAATTCGGGCGAGAACTTCCTCCGCGCGGCTTCTACCGCAGTGCGCTTCACCTTCTCCTCAAGATTCGTCCTGGGTTTATCTCCGGGCTGGATGAAACCCATCCCGCCGTGCATCAACTCTGTGATTTCTCCGCCGCCCAGATTCGAGGTCATGAAGATCACGGTCTGTGAGAGATCCACACGACGGTTGTCTCCCAGAGTCAAGGTCGCCTTGTCCAGCATTCCCAAGAGGAGTTGCCAGAGGGCGTCGCTGGCCTTCTCAATTTCATCGAAGAGCAAGAAGCTGAGCTTTAGCTTGTCAGTATGACTCGCGGCCAGTGCTTCCTGAGTGATCAGCGGATGAGTCTCGCGGTGGCCCAGGTAGCCCGGAGGTGACCCGATCAGCTTCGATATCTCATGTGAATGCTGAAATTCACCGCAGTCGACCTTGATGACCGCACGGGCGTCCCCAAACAAAATCTCCGCAGCGGCTTCCACGATGCGCGTTTTTCCGGACCCTGTGGGCCCCAGAAACAAGAAGCTCCCTACCGGGCGCCCAGGCGAGTTCAAGCAGGCACAGAAAACCTGGAACAGGTCGACCATCGCCTGCACCGCTTCCTCCTGCCTGACGATCTTCGCGCGCAGCGCCTCACCAAACTCCGCCGCCTCGCAACTGCGTAGAGTCGAATCGAGAATCACCGGCTGAGTGCACATGTCACCCTCCTAACAAGCGCTTCGCTTGGGAACTATTGCGGTGAGAGAGCCCTGATTGGCTTTCACTCGGAGATCGTCGAAATGGTGAATGCCGGGAGCTTGCCGCACAACGGCCGCGGAGCTGCGCGGTTGCCCTTTGAGGCGCGCCTGGTGTAATGGCTTTACGTCCCTTGGACGGTGAATCTTGCGTTGTTCAAAGCGTCGCCACATGTGAACCTACTTGGGAGGACAGAGCAACGAAGGAGCATGCGGCCAAACGAGCGGGCCTTGTGGCCTGGATCGCGGGCCGTTGATCCTGTATTCGGGGCCCTTGTCGCCTGGCCCTAAGCTATCTTTGGGACGAGGCCCCTGCAATCCGGCCAAGGCAGCATATCGAGCGGCGGTAAACACCGGGGCGCTGCCGCGTTTAAGACCTGCACTTTCACCCAGGTCAAGTCCTCATGATTCGCCTCTGGGAAGCCGCCGCGAATCCCTTCCCCGATGCAAGTGGGCAAGTAGTCCGGTCAATCGGAAATTGACCCACTGTATTGCCTGTAACCAACAATTTTCGTTCACCAGCTTCCGCGCGCCTTGCTGCACGCACTTGCGACTCTGCTACAATCCTTCCCCGGGCGTCTCATGCCGACGAGCAGCGGGCTTTTCCCCCGCAATTTCAAGAAAACCTATCCCATTGCCGTTCGTGGGGAGGGTTGTTGGATCGTCGCCTCCGACGGCCGCCGCTTTCTTGACGCTTCCGGCCAGGCCGCCGTCGTCAGCATCGGTCACGGAATCCCCGAAATCGGCCGCACCATGGCCGAGCAGTCGTCGCAGATCGCTTTCGCTCACACTTCGCAGTTTCATACCCCTCCAGCGGAAAAACTCGCCGATCGCCTGCTCGCGATGGCTCCGCCGAATGTCCGTAACGGTGGCCGCGTCTATTTCACTTCCGGTGGCTCCGAAGCCGCCGAAACCGCGATAAAACTCGCGCGCCAGTTTCACCTCGAAACCGGCCAGAAGGAGCGCTACCGCGTTCTCTCCCGCCGCCAGAGCTATCACGGCAGCACTCTCGGCGCGATGTCCGTCAGCGGAAACGTCGCTCGCCGCGCGCCCTACGAACCGCTCATCGCGGAATGGGGACACATCGCTCCATGTTTCTGCTACCACTGCCCTTTCGAAAAAACTTTTCCCCAATGCCAACTGGTTTGCGCCGACGATCTTCAAGTCCGTTTGCTCGAACACAAACCCGAGAAAGCCGCGGCCTTCATCTTCGAGCCAGTCGTCGGTGCCACTCTCGGTGCCGCCGTGCCACCAGAAGGTTACGCCGCGCGCATCGCGGAAATCTGCCGCAAGAACGGTATCCTTCTGATCGCCGACGAGGTCATGACCGGCATGGGACGCAGCGGAAAACCGTTCGCTGTCCAGCACTGGGGCATCGAGCCGGACATGATTCTGGTGGGGAAAGGAGTCGCCAGCGGTTACGCCCCGCTCGGCGCGGTCCTCGTTTCCGCCCGCGTCGTCGCGGCATTCGAACGCGGCTCTGGCGCCTTCATTCACGGCTTCACTTACCAGGCTCATCCGGTCTCCACCGCCGCGGGTAACGCCGTTCTCGACTACCTCGAAGCGCACAAGCTGTTTGATCGCGTAACTCCCGCCGCAAAAAATCTCCGCGTCGCGCTTTCCCCGCTTCAATCGCACCCGCATATCGGTGATATCCGTGGCCTCGGCCTCCTCCTCGGCGTCGAGTTCGTCAAAGACAAAGCCACGCGCGAACCTTTTCCTCAATCCGAAAGCATTGCCGATAAAATCCACCAAGCCTGCCTGGAAGAAAGTGTGCTTACCTATCCCACGCAAGGCTGCGTCGACGGCCAGCGCGGCGATCACATCCTTCTCGCGCCGCCCTTCACGATTTCGCCCGAAGAATCCGCGCTGATCGCTCGCGCGCTCCAGTCCGCTTTGGCAAAAGTGTTTCCATCCTGATACCCTGTCTCGCCGTTCTTTTTCGTTGCCGTCTGCCCGCTCATGTCTCGGGAGAAAAAAATGCGCCACTATCCCCGCCCGCTTCGGCTCGCACTCTGTTCGTGCTTTTCTTTTGCCCTTGTTCTTTCCGCGCAAGAAAAGTCTGCGCTCAAGTCCCGCGCCCGCGATCTGGGCGTCCCTTTTGACGGCATGCCCGGCCCGCTCAACGCCATCACCGACGTTTCCGGCGTCACTGTCGGCCACACCACGCTCATTTCAGGTGTAGGAAAACTTCAAGTGGGCAAGGGACCTGTTCGAACGGGAGTGACCGCCGTACTTCCGCGCGGAAAAGACTCGATGAACAATCCCGTTTTCGCGGGCTGGTGGTCGCTCAACGGCAACGGCGAAATGACTGGCACCACGTGGGTTGAAGAGTCCGGCTTTCTTGAAGGTCCCGTGATGATCACCAACACGCACAGCGTCGGCGTCGTACGCGATGCCGTCATCCAGTGGCGCGTCGCGCACGGCCAGCCTGATCCCACGAGCTATTGGTGGTCGCTGCCTGTCGTCGCGGAAACTTGGGATGGCTGGCTCAACGACATCAACGGCTTCCACGTTAAACCGGAACACGCGCTTCACGCCATCGATTCCGCGCAAAGTGGCCCCGTCGAAGAAGGCAGCGTCGGCGGCGGCACGGGAATGATCTGCAACGAATTCAAAGGCGGCATCGGCACTGCGTCACGCAAACTCGACGCCAAGTTTGGCGGGTACACCGTCGGCGTGCTCGTGCAATGCAATTACGGCGTGCGTCCGAACTTGCGCATCGCAGGAGTGCCTGTGGGCAAAGAAATTCCGGAAGATCCCGCGTACGCTTCCACGTCATTCAGCGAATTGGACCGCGGTTCCATCATCGTTGTGGTGGCCACTGACGCGCCGCTCGTTTCACATCAACTGAAGCGCCTCGCTCGCCGCGTTTCTCTCGGCCTCGGCCGCAACGGCAGCATCTCCGGCAACGGCTCCGGCGACATTTTCATTGCCTTCTCCACCGCCAATCCCGGCGCCGGCGCTGCCGGCCACGTCGTCGATTTGAAAATGCTTCCAAACGATCAACTGGACCCCGTCTTTGCCGCGACAGTGCAGGCCACCGAAGAGGCCGTGATCAACGCCATGGTCGCCGCCGAAACCATGACCGGCATCGAAAATCACAAAGTCATCGCTTTGCCGCACGACAAACTCCGCGAAGTGCTTAAGAAATATAATCGTCTCGCGCCATGATGCACAGTCGGCATCGCCTACGAATCGAGCGACTGGCCTGGCCGTTGCCGGGCACCTGTAGCGGCCGCCTTCTGAGGCGGGCACTTTTCGCTGCGAGCGTTTTCACTCTGCTTTGCTCATGTTCGAAACCACGCGATCCCGCTCTCGTCATCACCCACGTCACTGTAATCGATGCTACCGGCTCTCCTCCGCAGCAGGACATGACGCTGCTCATCGCCGACCAGCGCATCGCCACGCTCGGTCCATCCAAATCGACGGTCATTCCTCGCGGCGCGCAAATCCTCGATGCCACTGGCAAATTCCTCATCCCTGGTCTCGCCGACATGCACCTTCACCTTACCGGCGCCGGCGAACCCGGCGGCAGCCGCGAATTCATCATTCCGCTTCTTCTCGCAAATGGCATCACCACCGTCCGCGACATGGGCGGCTATCTCGAATCACTCATTCCGCTTCGTCAAGAAATCAGTCAGGGCAAACGGCTCGGCCCGCAGATTTTCTTCGCGGGACCCTACCTCGACGGCAATCCGCCTTCGTTTCAGCCATCTCTCGTCGTCACCAATTCCGATGAAGCTTCAGCGGACGTTCATAGCCTCATCCAGCGCGGCGTCGATTTCATCAAAGTGCAATCCATCCTCAGCCGCGATGCATACTTCGCTATCGCCGCAGACTGCCGCCGCGAGCACATCACTTTTGTCGGCCACGTTCCCGACCGAGTCACCGCCGCCGAAGCCTCGGACGCGGGACAAAAAAGCATCGAGCACCTGACAGGCGTCCTCCGCGCCTGTTCGAATGACGAACCGCGCTTGCTCCGCAAACAATTTCTCATGACGCCGAAAAGAAAGACGCCCGAGCAATCTCACGCTCGCCAACTTGCTTGGCAACGCGAGCTGCTGCAATCCTATTCCGAGAAAAATGTCGGCGAACTCCTCGATAAATTCATCCGCAACCACACCTGGCAGGTCCCCACGCTTATTCTCCTGAAGAATGATGCATTCCCAACTCCGGATTCGGACCCTTCTCTCGATTCCCGGCGCAAATACGTCCCGCAGCATTTTCTGGAAGGCTGGGTGAAGGGCACAAAGGACCGCGACAAGGGAACGACACCGCAGGAATTCGAATTAAGGAAGGAACTGCTGGCCAAGTCCATCCAGATCGTCGGCAAGATGCAGTCCGCCGGCGTGCACCTCATGGCAGGAACCGACACGACCGCTCCGTACGTCTTCCCCGGCTCCGCGCTCCACGAAGAGCTCGCTCTCCTGGCACAAGCTGGTCTCACTCCCATGCAGGCACTTCAAACGGCCACAAAAAATCCAGCAGAGTTTCTGGGCGAACTCCAGACGCAAGGCACAATCGAACCAGGCAAGTTTGCCGACCTCCTCCTCCTCGACGCGAATCCCCTCATGGACATCCGCAATACGCAGAAAATTCGCGCTCTTGTCCTACGAGGTAAATTGCTGGACCGGACCGCCTTGGATGAACTTCTGGCTTCGGAAGCGAAGTTTGCAGCAGCGAATTGAGTAGATTAGTTATGATGAATCATTCGCTAGAGAACCGGAACCGCCGTCTTCCTAGGCGGATTGAAAAATGGCAGGGGCACCACCTTCGCGGAAACTGTTTGCCGCACCGCTTCCACCGTCATTTCCATATTGAGCGTGGTTCCGGCTGATGAATGCTCTCGGCTCACGCAGGCCAGCGCGATCATCTTCTTCAGCGTCGGCGACCACGTCGTCGACGTGGCCTTGCCCACTTGCCGCCCGCCGCGATACACGGGCACCGCCACCCGCGACGCCATGCTCGGCACCTGCGGCGCCATCTTCAACTTGTCGTAGAGCGCCTCGACTTCGTTCCAGTTGATCTCCAGCCCTACCAGTGCCCGTTCCGCGCCTTTCTTCGCTTCCAGCGCCAGAGCTTCGCGGCCTACAAAAGTTTCCTTCTTCAAATCCACCAGCTTC
>Ga0207120_1012_pt1 | contig 46260 bp, 34 predicted proteins | sample Alteio_BWMinHeat_40_FD_153509 | JGI IMG/M metagenome (GOLD analysis project Ga0207120, IMG submission 153509) | Enriched cells from forest soil in Barre Woods Harvard Forest LTER site, Petersham, Massachusetts, United States -... | ecosystem: Environmental > Terrestrial > Soil > Temperate forest >...
TCCACATTCAGGCGCGGGTCCGAAGTAGTCGCGTCCTTGAGCTGCTGCAGCGCTCCAGGGGACGTCAGGTGAGCCGTCACCGATTGGAAAAAGGTGTCTGGCCGGTTGTAAGCCGGGCCGAGCAAGTGCCCATCACACCAGACTTCCGAATCAAAAGCGCTGCCGCCCGCGTCGAAAACTCCAACTACCTTCCACTTCAGGTTTCCGAGACTGATGGTATTTCCAACGGTAAGCCCGGCATACGAAACGTTCGCATTTTTTCCGACGATCACTTCCGCGAGGCCGGGCTGGAACATCCGGCCCTCGGCGATTTTGAACTTATTCCGAATTTCCAGAACATTCTTGGAAACACCACGAAGCTGAACGTTGGCGTCCGTGCCCGTCGAGATCAGCGGAATCGGCGCGACCATCACAACCTCTGCCGTCACGAGGGGACCGTCAGCGCCGCGCGCAATTCCAGGAGCGTCCTGAAGGATCTTGACGGTATCTATGCCCACGCCTCCGGTCATCTCCGAAGTGGCGCCGGCGCGCATGATAATGGCATTGTCTTCAGAACCGGAAGACACCAGGGTTGCGCGAAAACCGCGAGCCAGGGAAAGCATGGCCACAAAAACGCCGACCGTACCGGCAATGCCGACTACTGCCACGATCGCCGAAGTCCACCGGGCCTTGACGCTGCGCAAATTGTAGACAACCGGAATGGCCATTTCAGACCCTCCTGAGCGCGTCAACGACACGCAAACGCATGGCTCCGAGACCAGGCAACAATCCACTGGCCGCTCCGACCAGCAGGGCGATACCGAGGCCAAGCGACAACGTGGCGATGGACAAAAGCAAAGGGGGCAAAAGTCCATTCAGCCCCGCCCCAACAACGGGAATCGCGAGCACCGCCAAACCCAGGCCGAGCAGCCCGCCGATCAGGGCGATCACCAGCGCCTCCGCCAGAACAAAAAAGAGCACGAAGCGGTCTGTGAATCCAATGGCCTTCAGCACCGCGAGTTCGCCGGTGCGTTCACGAACGGAAATCGCCATGGTATTGCCGGTAACCAGCAGCAAAGTGAAAAAGACCACGCTGCCGATGGTCAGGATCAGGAATTCGATGTTCCCCAGCTGTTTGGCAAAACCCGCCTGGAACGCTGATTCGGTTTCGGTCTTGGTTTCCGTGGAGGAGTTCGCAAATCCCGTATCGATCGCTTTGGCGACGCGCACGGCGTCGTCCGGGTTGTCGAGTTTCAAGACGTACCAGCCGATCGCGCCTTTTATAACCGAAGGAATGTTTTCGTCGAAATATTTCCATTGCAGCCAGAACTGGCTCTCGTCACCGCCCGGGTGGTCGTTCGTGTAAATGGCGTCGAGGTTGAACTCCCAGGTTTTCGTGGGGCCATACAGGGCATTTTTTAGAGGAATGCGATCGCCCACCTTCCAGCCAAAGCGTTTTGCGAGCCCGGCGCCGGCGACGGCACCCTGGCGATCGTTCACAAAATTTTTCCATTGATCATCGGGAACGTGCATTTCGGTCATGACCTGCCGCTGATTTTCGATATCAATGACGAACTGCGGGAAGAAGTTCTTTTCATCCTGATAAACCCCGCCGAACCAATTGTTGTGTGTGACCGCCTTGACGCCGGGGATCTGAAGGATTTTGTCGCGATACGCGAGCGGAATGGTCTGAATGAGGCCCGCGCGGTTGATAATCACGAGGCGGTCAGCGCCGGCCAGTTCGGTGCCGCGGCTGAACGCTCCCTTGACCACCGCCAGGAACGTGAAAAGGAACAGCGCCACCGCAAAGGAACCGACCGTAAGAATCAGGCGAACCTTCTTGCGAAAGAGATTGGCGAAGATCAAGCGGCTGAATTTCATGCTGCACCTCCCGCCATGACAGGCTGCTTGGATTTGCCGCCTTCGATGAGCACACCTTTCTCAAGATGCAGTGTCATGTGCGCGCGTGCGGCCACCACCGGGTCGTGCGTGACCATCAAAATGGTCTTGTTATACTTGCCGACCAGCTCATCAATCAGCGCCATCACTTCGTCCGCGCTCTTGCGGTCCAGGTCGCCGGTGGGCTCGTCGCAGAGAAGGAACGTAGGATCGGAGACGATGGCGCGAGCGATCGTGACGCGCTGCTCCTGCCCGCCTGACAGTTGCCGGGGATAGTGGTTCATGCGGTCCGCAAGACCTACCACGCTGAGCGCTGTCTCTACGTGCTTGCGGCGCTCCGACTTCGAGAGCTTGGTCAGCAGCAGCGGCAGCTCGACATTCTGGAATGCCGTGAGCACGGGGATGAGGTTGTACATCTGAAAAATAAAACCGACGTGGCGCGCGCGCCAGTGCGTGAGCTTGCTCCCCGACATGTGCGTGATTTCGTCCCCGTCGACGGTAATGCTGCCCGCGGAGGGTACGTCGAGACCGCCGAGGAGATTGAGTAGAGTGGTCTTGCCGGAGCCGCTGGGGCCCATGAAGGCGACGAAGTCGCCCTTGTCGACGTCGAGATTGAGGCCCTGGAGGACCTGGATTTTTTCGCCGCCGCGGCTGTACGTCTTGTTCAAACCGCGAACCTTGACGAGGCTGGAAGAACCACCATTACCATCGACCCGGATCATGCTTGGCTCCTATTGACGGATTTCAACTTTTTCACCATCGTGCAAACTTTCCGGCCCCTTGACGACCAGTGGGTCCCCCGGCGAAACCCCTGCCAACACCGCGACGTCCGTGCCGCGATCCATGCCGAGGTTCACGGCGCGACGCTCGACCTTTCCATCGCGGACCAGGAAAACAAAGGAAGCGTTCGCATCGGAGCGCACCGCGCTCTTCGGGATGAACGCGACCGCCTGAGGACCCTTTTCTTTGTCCTTGCTCTTGTCCTTGGCAGCGGGCTGCTCGTTTTCCAGGAAAGCCACCTTCACGCCCATGTCCGGCAAAATGAAATTGTATTTTTCCAAGTCAATAATCGTGATGCGGACTTTGACGGTGGCCTTCTGCCGATCGGCGGTGGGGATGACGGTCCGCACTTTAGAGGGAATCGGCTTGTCCGGATAGGCGTCCAGAGTCGCGGTAACCTGTTGCCCGTTTTCGACGCGCGCGATGTAAGACTCGTTCACGTCGACTTCAATTTCGTTGGAATGCATGTCCACAATCGTCGCAATGCCCGTGCGCGTAAAGCCGCCGCCCGCGGAATTGGGCGAAACCATTTCGCCAACCTGAGCGTCTTTGGAAACCACGACGCCCGCAAAGGGCGCGCGAATGGTGCAATTGTCCACGGCCTGCTGGGCTACTGCGATGCGCGCTTCGGAAGCGGTCACTTGCTGCTTGGCGAGCGCAATTTTGGCCTTCAGACTGTCCGCAGCCGTCCCCGCGTTGTCGAGGGCCTCCTGGGTCTGGACGCCGGCCTTCTGGAGCTGCTCAGCGCGGTGCAACCCGATTTGCGCATTCCTCAGCTGCACCTCGTAGTCAGCGATGGCGGCCTGAGCGGAGTCGCGGTCGGCCTTGGCCGAATCGAAGGCGCGCTTGACGTCGGACTCGTCAAGAGTGGCCAGAAGCTGCCCTTGGGCAACGCGGGTACCCTCGTCGAAGAAGACGCCGGTAACGCGGCCGGTAATCTTGGCGGCGATCGTGGCGCGGCGGCGCGGCGTGATGTAGCCGCTGGCATTCAGCAGCGCCTGGCGGCCCCCCGAGTCGGGTTTCGCGGCGGAAGCGACCTCTACCACGGGCTTCTGACTTCGGAAGGCATAGGCGGCCGCGACGATGCCGGCGAAAATAAGAACGGGTATAGCCGCATACATGACGCGCCGGCCCATGCCGGAACTCTTGCGCTGGCCCTCGCCAATGCGCAACGAACCGAGGTCAGGTTTTGCGGAGATTTCTGAGCTTGCCATAGGCCCGCCTGCTCCTTGTATCGATGCGAAGACACTTCTTCCGTTACGTACCGCGGAGCCGGAAAATTACACGAATGGCTCGGTACAGGATCGGGGAATCCACATTGTAACCCAGCAATCGGCGATTCGGGCTGAAATTCCTTCTTGATGCCGGGAGGGCGGCCAGTGCGGAAGGGACATTAGTAGTCCAAGGTAAGTAGTCCAAGGTACGCCAAGGCTGGCAGGACCCCAAACAACATGAAGGCATGGATCTGTGTGATTCGGGCAAGGAACACCACTACGGAATAGAGGAAAGGCGCGGACGGTTTTTTCCTGCGGAGGCGGCGCAACTGGTGATCGAAACGTTGGGCAAATAAGTGGCGGGCGGAGGAACAAAACGTACCCAGCGATTCAAGTTGGATGCGCGGGATGGGTCGATGGACGCATGCAATTTGAGCCCTCGAAGGCCCTGCGAATTTTCGGAAATCACTGCTTGACAGAGCGGCCAGTAAGTCATATTAAGGGGTTCTGCGAGACGCACCCTACCTTACTTTTCGCAGATGGGGGTCACCGTATGAACCCTACCCGCCGTGACTTTCTGAAGTTAACAACAATAGGTGGAGCTGCAGCTGCGGTGTTTGGCTTCGATTTGAAGCCGGCGTACGCGCAGTTGCGCACTCTGAAGATTGCGCGGGCGAGCGAGACGCGGTCGACCTGCCCGTACTGCGCGGTGGGCTGCGGCACCATTATCTACACGATCGGTGACCGCGCGAAGAATGTGACCGCGCAAGTGGTGCACGTCGAGGGCGATCCCGATCATCCGACCAACCGCGGCACGCTTTGCCCGAAGGGTTCCTCGCTGCAGCAAGAGATCATGAACGACCGGCGCTTGCTGAAGCCGCTGGTGCGCCGGCCGGGTGGCACCGAATGGCAGGACATTTCGTGGGACGATGCCATCAGCGAAATCGCAACGCGTGTGAAAAAGACGCGCGATGAGACTTTCATCGAGAAGGATGCGGCGGGACACACGGTGAACCGGCTGGAATCGGTCGCGTGGATCGGCGGCTGTACCGATACCAATGAATTTAACTATCTGGTTGTAAAAGCGATGCACGCCTTAGGGGTCGTGCATTTAGAAAACCAGGCCAGAGTTTGACACGGCCCCACGGTCTCAAGTTTGGGACCAACGTTCGGACGCGGGGCAATGACCAACGGCTGGGTGGACATGAAGAATACCGACATGATGCTCATCATGGGCGGTAATCCTGCCGAGAACCATCCTTGTGGATTCAAGTGGCCCATTGAGGCCAAACGCACCCGCAACGCAAAGATAATCTCGGTCGACCCGCGCTTCACACGCACCTCCGCGGTCGCCGATCTCTTCTGCCAGATTCGCGCCGGCACGGACATCGCCTTCCTCGGCGGCGTCATTAACTATGCCATCGAGAACAACCGCATCGCGAAAGATTACCTGGTCAACTACACGAACGCGGCGTTCATCGTCAAAAGCGATTTCAAGCTGCCTGCCGACATGGATGGGGTGTTCTCCGGCCTTGACGCCAAGACGCAGACTTACGACAGGTCCACGTGGAATTATGCGGGAACAGGCGGAGCAAGTTCCCCCGCGCCCGCTGCAAGTGGAGGTGCGCCTCCCGCTCCCCGGCTCCCGGAAAAAGTCGAGTACGATCTAACTCTTCAGAACCCCAATTGCGTGTTCCAACTGCTGAAGAAACATTACTCGCGGTATACCCCGGAGATGGTCGAGCGCATCACTGGGATTCCCAAAGAGCAATTCCTCAAAGCCGCTGACCTCTATACTTCCATTCGCAAAGACGGCGACATGAAGAAGGCGGGCACGATCATTTACGCCGTCGGATGGACGCAACACTCCTTTGGCACTCAAATCATACGAACCGCGGCGATGCTGCAACTGCTTCTTGGCAACGTCGGCCGTGCGGGCGGGGGCGTCAACGCGTTGCGCGGGCACTCCAATATTCAGGGTGCCACGGACATGGCCGGTCTTTTCGACTCTTTGCCCGGCTATCTGAAAGTTCCGACGCCCGCCGACACTTCCTTCGACTCCTGGATGAAACGCATTACCCCGACACCCTCGAAGCCCGCCCCGTGGGATTCGTTCAACTACTATAGCAACACGCCGAAATTCGCGGTCAGCTATATGAAAGCTCTTTTTGGGGACGCGGCCACCAAACAAAACGGCTGGGCCTTCGATTATCTGCCGAAAGTGGATCGCAACTATTCGTGGGTGCAGCTGTGGGACGACATGTACAACGGCTCCGTGAAAGGCATGCTCGCCTTTGGGATGAACGGCGTAGCGATCGGTCCCAACTCCAAGAAAAATATCGACGCGCTGAAAAAAGCGGACTTTCTGGTGGTCGGCGAGATTTATCCCGACGAGACCAGCGAGTTTTGGAAGTCGCCCGGGATCACCACGGACGAGATGAAGCAGATTCAAACGACCGTCTACCGCTTGCCTTGCGCGGGATTTGCCGAAAAAGACGGTTCGTTCACCAATTCCGCGCGCTGGCTGCTCTGGAAGAATACGGCCATACCAACGCCCGGAGATGCCCGGCTGGACCAGGCCATCGTGGCCCAAATTTTCTTGAAGATCCGCGAACTCTACAAAAAAGATGGCGGGAAGTTCCCCGATCCGATCTTGAACCTGACTTGGAATTACAGCGCCCCATCGAGCCCGCCTCTGGCCGAGGTATTGAAGGAAGTCAACGGCAAGGCCCTGGCGGATTTGGAGGATCCAGCGACCAAGCAGCAAATCAAGGCCGGCCAGCAGCTTCCCGGCTTTGCTTGGTTGAAAGACGATGGTACAACGTCCTGCGGCAACTGGATTTACTCCGGCTCATTCACCGAAGCGGGCAATCAAACAGCGCGGCGCGATCCCTCGGATCCTTCGGGTCTGGGTCTTCATCCTGGCTGGGGCTGGTCCTGGCCGGCGAATCGGCGCGTACTGTACAACCGCGCGTCATGCGACGCAGACGGCAAGCCCTGGGATCCATCGCGAAAGCAAGTCTGGTGGAACGAGAGCACGCAAAAATGGGTCGGCAACGACGTGCCAGACTTCAAGGTTGATTCCAAGCCCAAAGATCACATGGGCCCGTTCATCATGAACCCGGAAGGTGTGGGGCGAATCTTTGGGCCGCTCAGCGCCTTCGCCGATGGACCGTTCCCCGAATTCTACGAACCTGTCGAGAGTCCGATTGACAATCCGCTCCATCCGCAACAGACGCACAACCCCGTGGTGAAGCGCTTCAAGACGCCGGACGACAAATACAGCACGCCAAAAGACGGCTACACGGTTGTCTGCACGACCTACCGCATGACCGAACTTTATCACTACTGGACGAAGAACAATCCGATGAACGTGCAGCTCGTGCCGGAGCCGTTCGTGGAAATTTCCGTGGAAATGGCACAAGAGATGGGGATCGCCGGGGGCGAGAAGGTAAAGGTCTCCAGCATCCGCGGAACATACATCGCGAAAGCCATGGTCACGAAGCGCATCAAGCCCATGATGATCGATGGCAAGAAAGTCCACCAGATCGGCTTCCCCATTCATCAAGGTTATCGGGGAATCACCGAGGACGAAGGCAAGGACGCGAGGACGCTGGCGAATCTGCTTACCCCGACGGTCTATGATCCCAACGCGTACACGCCGGAATTCAAGGGCTTCCTGGTGAAGCTCGAGAAAGCGTAGAGGATGCCATGAGCCAGGAAATATTGCGCATCCAGAAAATTTCAGGCCACGCCGGGACCGTTCCCGGCGAGGACACCCAGCGCGAATACACCGTCTGCAAACTCATCGACACCACCACATGTATTGGCTGCAAGGCGTGCGAAGTGGCCTGCATGGAGTGGAACGACCTGCCTTTCGGCGAAACCGTCTTCGATAATACCTATCAGACCATGCCGGAGACGCGCTGGAATTACTGGAACTTGATCCTCTTCAACGAGCATGAGCGCGAAGACGGCTCGCTGATGTGGCTGATGCGCAAGAACCAGTGCATGCACTGCGCCGAGCCCGGGTGCTTGGCGGCATGTCCCTCAGACGGAGCCATCGTGCAGTACACGAATGGCATCGTCGATTTCCAACAGGCAAATTGCATCGGCTGCGGTTACTGCATCACGGGATGCCCGTTCGACATTCCAAAGATGAACCCCAAGACCAATCGCGTGTTCAAGTGCACGCTGTGCACGGATCGCGTGAGCGAAGGTCTGGAACCGGCGTGCATCAAGTCGTGTCCAACCGGGTGCCTCCACTTCGGCAGCAAGGATGACATGAAGTTTCTTGCTGAAGGACGCGCGAAGCAACTTCGCGATCACTCCAACTTCCCGCATGCAGGTGTGTACGACCCCCCGGGCGTGGGCGGCACCGGCGTGATTTACGTGCTGCATGACGCTACCCAGCCGGAACTCTACGGTGGCTTGCCGAAGGACCCGCATATTCCATGGACCGTAAAGCTCTGGAAGGGCCCGCTGAAGTGGCTCGGCAACGTCGCGATGGTTGGCGGATTGATCGGCCTCTTCGTGCACTACCTGCGATTCGGCCCAAAGGAGCGCGAGGATGAGGACATCCGTCCGGGAGGAACAAAAACGTGAGCCCTACCGAACAGATCATTCCTCACGGGCATGTCCTCCGGTACACGCTGAAAGAGAGATTGACGCACTGGGTGGCGGCGGTGGCGTACATCTATCTGATGTTGACCGGGCTGGCGTTCTGGTCGCCCTGGTTGTTCTGGGTGGCGGTGATTCTGGGCGGGGCGCCGGTTTCGAGAATGCTGCATCCGTGGGCCGGGCTCATCTTTTTCGCGGCGGTGTGGAATATGTACGTGATGTGGTCGCCGCAGATGCGTCACACCGACGTGGACAAGAAGTGGTGGAAAGCGGTCCGCTACTACAGCACGAATCAAGACGACAAGATGCCGCCGGCAGGACGGTATAACGCGGGGCAGAAGTTTTTGTTCTGGGGATTTTTCTGGGGCGCGGTGGCGTTGCTTGTGAGCGGTCTCGTTCTATGGTTCCCGGAACGCATCCCGTGGAGTCTTCGCTTCCTGAGATACATTTCCGTTATCATTCACCCCTCGGCGGCGCTCTTCACGATTGGCTTGTTCCTGATCCACATCTACATGGGCGTGTTTGCGGAGCGCGGAGCATTTGGCTCGGTCATTCGCGGCGATGTTTCGATCGAGTTTGCCAAGCGCTATCACCCCGGCTGGTATGAAGAGATTGTCGGCAGGTCCTCCGCGCCGCGCAAATGACGACAACACAGACCGGTGGGACCGAGTACGACGCGCGAATCCGGCGTGCCGAGCGCTTATCGTCGGAGCACACGTTCGCCGCCGAATTTCTCGATTTCTACAAGCACGTCGCGGCGTTCCAAAAAACGCTACGCGCAAACATCGCATCCTCGAATGGCATAAAATCGTCCTGCGCGCTCGCGGCGGAGCTGCGAGATCCACTTGACCTTACTGTGCTTCTTCCCCACTTCCGGGGATTTCTCTCCACGATCGAACAGCACGCGCCGCCGGCCCTGGCGAAATCCGCGCATCAAATGTCCTTGCTGTCTTCGGATTCCTGGATTGCAAGCATGGAGGCATACTGGAACCATGCCGGCAAGTACGACCAGCAAGTCGGAGCCTTGGCGCAGTTCCTACCTCGGGCGTTCCTGCAATCGTATGCCGAGTTTCGCGCAGCGCGGACGCCGAGGCCTCCCGTTGTTATGACCATGCGGCTTTGTCCCTTGTGCGGCTCGCGGCCGCTGATGGGTGTGCTGCGAGTGGAAGGCGACAGCGGGAAACGGTTTCTGCTCTGTTCGTTTTGCTCCCAGGAGTGGGAATTTCGCCGGATTCATTGCCCGACCTGCGGCGAAGAAGCCGAAGGCAAGCTGCCGGTCTACGTTGCGGAGCAGTTGCCCCACATTCGCGTCGAAGCCTGCGATACCTGCAAGTTCTACCTCAGAACGGTCGACTTAACGAAAGACGGCCACGCCATCCCCCTGGTGGACGACCTCGCCGCGATCCCGCTCACCCTGTGGGCGCACGAACATGGCTATTCTCGCCTCCAGCCCAATCTTCTGGGCACATGACTACCGTAGCGGCGTTGGCGCCGTGTGAAAGACCTTCGTTCTCTTAGCGGCCTGGCATAGAATTGAGGTCGTGGCGTTTAAGGTCTTCATCAGCTACAGCAGCAATGCCGACGAGCAAGGTGTGGTGTGGCGTTTGCAGACCCTCGCAGCCGCTCAAGGGATACAGGCATACGTGCCCGCGAGAGGTGGGGGGAAACCGTCAACCAGCCCGTCTTCCGGCGCTTTGACGGCGGTAGTACGAAAAGAGATCGTAAGCTCCGACATCATCTTGGCGATCATTACATCCCGCGCGGACCGCGCCGTGGAAGCCGAACTAAGTTATGCGATGGGACTGAAGAAAGTAATCATTCCCATTGTTTATGAAGGCATTCGGCTTCCCCCTCTTTTCGACAACTGCCAGGTATTTTGGTTCTCTCCGTCTCATTCCCCTGGAAATTTGGAAGCGCAGATTATTGCCTACCTCAAGGAGCAAAAGTTTAGCAAAGAGCGACTTCAGGCAGCCGCTGCAATTATCGCTGTCGGCTTGGGTCTGCTATTACTTTCGGCTGTCGCGAAGGAGTAAGTGCGCCACACGGTCATTGACGCCTCGTCCCTGCGGGCGATTGCACACTTGAAGTTGGCCACGATGTTGTCCCTCTTTTTTGACGTCGTGCACGTGCCCAGACAAGTGCAGACGGAGGTAAACAGAAAGCAGAAGTTTAGGCATCAGTTGAACAAGCTATACGGCACTGGCTTGTTCCAACGATGCTCTGTTGGAAATCGAACGAATGTGCGCTTGTTAATGCTGGAACTCGATGAGGGCGAAGCGGAGAGCATTACCCAGGCGCAGGAAAAACGCGCCGACCGCGTGATTCTTGATGAAAAGAAAGCTCGAAGCGTCGCGTCTAACATGAGCATCCAGCCGGTGGGAGTGGCGCGCATCCTCTTTCGCCTGCAGCGCGACGGGCACATTGAGGACGCCAGGAAACTAATCAACCGTCTCAAGAGAGAATTGAAATTCCGAATCTCCGAGGACGTGATCAGAGAAGCGTCTCTAAAGGCTGGAGAACCGATTTGATGCGCTGGAGTTCGCTAAATTTTGGACGCCTTGCAGGATGCCCCGGGCGGGGGGGTTGCCCCTGGGGCTTTTGACTCTTCCACCGCTCGGTGGGGGGATTTTCAAGCACGACCTTCACAACCCGCGGCGTGTTCCTCGGGACAGCTTGTCCGCCTTTCACCATTTCCTCCACCACCAGTGAGTTCTACCCCTTTGTTTTCTTTCTCTTACGCGCCCATTCGAACGATTCCGTAACCTGCTCAATTTAGACGCTTTATTTATACTATAATTATAGTTGACTAATCATATAATTCATGGTAGCTTGGGTCGTGATTTATCGAGCGCATCTCTGCCGTTCCACTCCGATGTCTCCCTCTCTCCGCACTCTGCGTCTCTGGACTAGAAGATTCATGTCCCCTAAGTCCTTTCCTCTTAATTCTTTTGTCGACCCCCACCCCTTAACCCCAATCGCCTCAATTCTTTACAAAAGCAGTGGGGGGGGGGCCGCTCGCCATCCCCTTACCCCTCCTCTATCTCCCATCTTCCGTACACTCTTCCAAGTTCCGTATCCCACAACCCCTTTGTTTGCCACTCTTACGAAAACGGCCGGGGTGTGTACCAACAATTCCCATTCTGGAACTCGCTACGCGTCACGACTTCGTGTCCGAAGTCGGCGGAATCGTTGCAATTGCCTGTGGCTTTGGGGCAAGCTATGCGGCTCAAGGGGGGTGATGGATGGGGATGAGCAAGCGAATTCTGTGCGCGGTTGCAATGTTGGCGCTGGTCGGGAGTGTCTCGCCCGGTCAGAGCGGAGGACAAACCGGAGGACAGAGCGGCGTGCAAGGCGCGGCTCCGTTGACGGTTATTCGGGCGGGAATGTTGATCGACGGGGTGAGCGAAGCGTCGCGGAAGAACCAGATCATCTTTGTGCGCGGGGAGCGCATTGAAAAAGTAGTGGATGGTTCGGCGGCGATTCCGGCGGGGACGAAGGTGATTGATCTTTCAAACGCAACTGTGCTGCCGGGGCTGATCGATGCGCACACGCATATTTTCCTGTGGGGCGAGGACCCCGCGAAGGGCGGCTACGATGTAAACATTCTGAAAGCAGGAATCGCTTTGCGAGCGGCACGGGCGACCTACGCGGCGCGGCGCGCGCTGGAGCAGGGTTTTACCACGCTTCGGGATGTGGAGACGGAAGGCGCGGGATACGGCGACATCGAGATCAAGCAAGCGATCGAAGAGGGAACGATTCCAGGCCCGAGAATTTTTGGCGCGACACGGGCGATATCGACGACGGGCGGATACAACCTGGAAGGGTATGCTCCGGAACTGGAAATGCCCAGGGGCGCTCAACTTGTCGATGGGCCGGTGGAAGCGCGAAAGGCCGCGCGGCAGCAACTCGAGCACGGCGCGGACTGGATCAAGGTGTACATGACGCACCGGTCGTGGGTGGACAAACAGGGAAACCTGGTGTCGCAGCCGACGCTGACGGTGGAAGAGTTGAAGGCGATCGTGGATGAGACGCACGGATGGCAAAGGAAAGTGGCGTGCCACGCCTACAACGGGATCGGTTTGCAGCGGGCGCTGGACGGCGGATGCGATTCGATCGAGCACGGATTGGAAATTACGGATGCGCAGATCGCGCAGATGCAGCGCCAGGGGACGTGGTATTGCGCGACGCTTTCGCCGTATTACGACGACTGGGCGCCGGCGGACACTGCGGAGGGAAAGCGCGACCGCGCGCGAGCGGCGGTGCATGAAATCAGTTTCAAGAAAGCGCTGCATGCTCATCTAAAGATTGTTTATGGAACGGATATGGGCGGGATTCCGTGGACGGAGCCGATGGCGCAGGAGTTCCGCCGAATGGTATCGCTGGGGATGGCGCCGATGGACGCGATTCAATCGGCGACATCGCGAGCGGCGGAGATGCTGGACATGAAAGGAGAGATCGGAGTGCTCGCTCCCGGCGCATTTGCGGAAGTGATCGCCGTATCAGGAGATCCGCTGAAGGACGCCGGCGAACTGGAGCACGTGCGGTTTGTGATGCACGACGGGGCGGTCTTCAAAAATGAGATAGCGAAGTAGGAAGATGCCAGGTGCCGGGAGGGTCAGTTCTCGACGTGGACGCCGTTCCAAAAAGCGATGCGGCCCTTGATTTGCGCGGCCGCGGGCTTCGGTTCGGGGTAATACCAAGCTGCATTCTCGTTCTGCATGCCGTCGACTGCGACATGAAAATACTGAGCATTGCCCTTCCACGGACAAACCGTGGTGTGATTGCTGGGCTTCAGGAATTCCTGTTTGACACTTTCGGGCGGGAAATAGCGGTTGCCCTCGACAACGACAGTGGCGTTGCTTTCCGCGATGACTTTTCCGGCCCAAGATGCCTTGGCCATTTTTGTGCGCCTCCGGCGCAGAAAGACTGCTTTCCATCAGAATATCGGCGGGCAGATGGACTTGCCCTAAGCATTTGATGCACAGGCGGGCAGAATCGGCTCAGAAATCCGTCCGCAACGAAAAAAACTCTGCGCATCGAAACGGAGCAATCGACGCCGGCAAAGGTTTGCGGGAAGGGCGCCGGGGGGGTTGCTACAATCAGGCGCGACAATGGAGGAAAAGGTATGACCGAACAGAATTTTGAAAATCACGGAAAGCTTGTACCCTCGTATCATTTTTTTGCTGTGCCGGTTTTCCTGATCAACTTTCTATGGTCGCTATACCGGCTGAGGCAGCTCGGGATTTCTTTCGAGGGAATCTTTGGGGTGATTCTGGCCGCGGCTTTGGTTGTTCTAGTCTTCCAGGCGCGGCTATTTGCGCTGGCGGTGCAGGACCGGGTCATTCGACTGGAAGAACGGCTGCGCTACGAGCACGTGCTGCCTGCGGATCTACGGGCGAGGTGCTGCGAGCTGGCTATCGGTCAAATCGTGTCGCTGCGGTTTGCGAGCGATGCGGAATTGCCGGTGCTGGCGAGAAAAGTTCTGGACGAAAAACTGACGCAGCGAAAGGCCATCAAGCAGCTCATCAAAAACTGGAAACCGGACTACCTGCGCGCATAGCTGCACGCCTGATCAGAAAATGCTGCGAATGACGCCGCCTTCGGCGCGAACGGCGGAACCATTGATCGAAGTGGCCTGCGCGCTGGCAACGAACGCGACCACGGCTGCGACTTCTTCGGTCGTTTCGAAGCGTTTCAAGAGCGAAGAGGGGCGGACGGTTGAAAAAAACTGTTTTTCGATTTCGGCTTTCGCGATGCCCTGCTGTTTGGCCATGCTTTCGACAAAGTCACCGACGCCTTCGGAAGCAGTGGGACCCACGAGAATGGAATTCACCGTGACTCCGGAGCCGGCAACGGATTCCGCCAAACCGCGAGCGACCGCCACCTGCGCCGTCTTGGTCATTCCGTAGTGGATCATTTCCGCGGGAATGTGCTGTGCGGATTCGCTGGAGATGAAAATGATGCGGCCCCAGTTTTTCTTTAGCATGCCGGGCAAATAGTGGCGCGAAAGGCGAACGCCGCTCAGGACGTTCACTTCGAAAAAGCGGAGCCAGTCGGAATCGGGAATCTCGAGAAAAGGTTTGGGCTCAAAGATTCCGAGATTGTTGACCAGGATGTCCGCGTCCGGCACTTGTTGGAGGAATTTCTCAACACCGTGGGCGGTGCCCAAGTCCGCGGGAACGCCTCGAAGGTCAGCATTTCCCACGCTCGTCCGGATCTTTTTGACGGCGGCGTCGACTCGCGCTTCCGTGCGCCCGTTGACGATGACCTTGGCGCCCTCCGCGGCGAGCGCGGCAGCGATGGCAAAGCCAATACCGGCGGTTGATCCTGACACAACCGCGGTCTTGCCTTTGATCTTCAGGTCCATTTCCAGACTCTAGTAGATTCGCGTGAATTCTTACCGGACGCCAACAGCGGCGGCTACGCCTTCGATTTCGGCGATCTCGTCAGCGGTCAGCTTTAATTCACCGGCGCGCATGACGCCATCGGCTTGCTTGGCGTTGCGCGCGCCAACAATGGCGCCGGTGACAGCGGGATGGCGCAGGGTCCAGGCGATGGCGACTTCACCGGGTGTACGCTCATGGCGTACTCCGACCTGGCGCAAGCGCTCGACGAGTTCGAGATTTTTCGACAGGCGCGGCTCGCGAAATTCCGGACTGCGGCTACGAAAATCATCGGGCGGCAATGCGGCGGCGCGCTCGCGAGTCATGGCCCCGGTGAGCAGGCCGGAGGCCATCGGAGAGTAAACAATCACGCCGATTCCCTGCTTTTCACAGTAGGGCAGAGTTTCCGCTTCGATCTGCCGCCGGATCAGCGAGTAAGGAGGCTGAAGAGATGTTACCGGGGCAATCTTTTCGGCGCGCTGAATCTGCTGCGCATTGAAGTTCGAAACGCCGATCCAGCGAACTTTTCCTTCCTTCTTGAGCGCGGCGAGCGTTTGCCACGCTTCTTCGAGCCCGGGACCGTTGTCGTCCGGCGGCCAATGAATCTGGTAAAGATCGATCGTGTCCACTTGCAGGCGGCGCAGGCTGTCCTGGCATTCGCGGCGGATCGAAGCGGCTTTGAATTCCTTTCTGACGTTCCCTTTTTCGTCCCAGCGAAGGACACACTTAGTGAAAACATAGGGGCGCGGGCCGCGCCATTCCTTCAGCGCGCGGGCTACGACTTCTTCGGAATGGCCCACGCCGTAAACGGCGGCGGTATCGATCCAATTGACGCCAAGTTCGAGCGAACGATGAATCGCCGCGATGGAATCCGCATCCTCCTGCGCGCCCCAGGCAAATTCCCAGCCTGACCCGCCGATGGCCCAGGCGCCGTAGCCGACACGAGTAATTTTGATATCTGAGTTTCCCAATTTTCGAGTTTCCATTCGAATCCTCTTCTCGAGTCGCGCGCCGGGCGAACTTCTCCCGCAGCGAATCTGTTTTTTTTATTCTTGCAATGTTGGATGAACATACCGCAAAAAAGGTTAGAACGCATCCAGATGAGGGAAAAGAGGCGAGAACTCGCTTAGTTGGCGAGGAAGGCAGCATCCAGCGAAACTGTTTCGCCGTCGGGATTTGTGATGGCGATCTGCTGATATCCGAGGGTGAGGCTGGGAGTTACGAAGAGAAGAGTGTTGGCATCCTTGAATGTGACGCTGGCAGCTTTTCCGTTGATGGTGAGAGCGGTGGCACTCTGAAAGCCACTGCCCCGGATGGTGAGAGTGGCGCCACCGGTTGCGGCAACGGTGGAAGGTGCAATCGTGCCGATGCCCAATGGAACGGCGGCGAGCTGAACAATGGTTAAGGCGGCGTTTTGAGGTGTGCCGTCCGAGGAAGTGATGGCGAAGAGCCGCTGGCCATTTTCGTCGGTAGTAAGAAAGCTGCCATGAAGGCCGTCAGCGTCAGTCATGAGTTGTTGAGAGAAAAAGATCCGTAAACGCAGAGCGCCAGAATGGGCGTCGAGAATGTCTATGCCGCCCTTCACTCCCGCGCTCCCGGAAGCACCGGTGAGGAAAGGCTGATAGATCAAAGCGCCTGAAGGATGCAGAGCAACACCGGGCACCAGCACACGCCCTGGGATTTGCTGGAGCTCAGGCGAAGTGGGAACGGAAATCAAAGAAAGATCGGCTGCGCGCATCTCGATCGTGCTTTTTGACTGGAAGGCGAACATGGTGCCGTCGGACGCGGCTCCGAGATCCGTCGTGGAGGCATTGGCCGCCGAAGTGACGAACTGGTTCGGCGCACTCGCACTCCACACAGCGACGGGACCACCCGGAGCGGCGCCGAAGGCAACAAAAACGCGATCGCCGGCGGCCGTGCCCTGAACAAGCGGCGCGCCAGTAAGGCTGGTAACTTGCGGCTGCGGAGCCGGCTGAATGGTTGGCGGGCTCACGGTGAGGTTCATCTGAGCGAGGCATGTGGAACACGCGCCGGAAGAGCCGCCTTCGCCGCTGAGAGCGACGAAAACGGTTTGCGTGCTTGTGGCGGCGACGCGCGCGGGACCAGAGTTGGTGAAGCCGGGAACTCCGCCGACGGGCACGGATGTGCCGGTTCCTTTTTCTGGATCGAGGAGATAGACATTTTGAGCGCCGAAATCGGCGACGATGAGCTGAGAGCCATCGGGAGTCAGAGCCAGCCCTCGTAATCCGGCATTCGGGGGAGGGCCGCCGGGAGGCTGGAGCGGGGCGAGAAATATATTCTGTTGAAGATCGAAAGCATCGACGTGATCGATGTTTGTTAAATAAATGCGCTGCCGTTTTTGATCGTAGAGCACAAACTTGAAGAAACCAGGTTTCGCGTACGACTGAACACTCTGCAAGTACTGAAATGATTTGGCAGACGTTGTGGAGCCTGCGGGAGCCGAAACGAAAACGTCTGCTTTGCCCGAGGAACCGGGAGGGGTCTGCAGTGTGATGCGCTCGAGTGAAAAAGGATAACTAGCGTCGAGACCGAGAGACGAAGCGATACTTGTAACGCCCTCCACTTTTTGCACGGCGGCATTTGCGCCACCGATCTTTACGGTGATCTTTGTTGGATCGCTGCCGAAGCCGTAGCCGTAGATTTGCACCGAGTCGCCGCCACTATTCGCGCCGGCGTTTGGGAGGAGCTGCAGAATTTGCGGCCCGTAGCTGAAGGCGTCCGGGGCGATGGCAAGCCAGCCGTTCTGGAAATAGGAGGTCAGGTTAACCGCGCCGCTCGTGGCGCTCGGCGGAGAGGTCGCCTGGATTTGAGCAGGTCCGGAAACGGTGACGTTCAGCGCTGATTGAGCGCCGAATAACAGTTGAGCAGGGGAAGTGAAGTTTTGGCCGGCAAGGATGACAGAAGTTCCGCCAGCGAGGGGGCCTTCCGATGGCTGAAGACTCGGCGCGGCAGCGATGGCCGGAGCCGTCGAAGACAAATTTGCAGGCGCGGCAGCATCGACAAAGCTGACGCCACGATTCGAAAGGCCGAAAAGGAGTTGCGTTTCGTCCGCGTCCTCGATTTCCGAGGAGATACCTTGAATCGCCGCATCCGGGACCCGGCCGATCAGTTGCGCGCTACGACCGTCGAGAACGGTAACGAAGGACGCTCCGGAAGAAGACTCGCTGAGATACAAATACTTTCCATCGCGAGAGAATGTGATACCGTGCGCGATTGCCAGCGCATAGGCGCCAACCTGTTTGAGAGAAGCATCCAGCAACAGAAGTTGTGTGGTTCCGCTTGCAGCAAAGACAGCTGCAAAGCGGCTACCGTCGGAGTTGGCGGCGATCCTGGTGACTAAACCTGTTCCAAGTGTGAGCGGGCCCGCGATGACGTTGCCTGCCGAATCGAAGAGGGCTAGTTCCCCGCTGGAATCGTTTGCAGCGGCGAGGACTTTCGAATGATCGCCGGAGCGGGCCAAGACGCCCACGCCCTGCTGGAAAATCGCGGGGGCGGCAGAAGTCAGATCGGTTAGCGAATTCGACGCGGGGTCCCAGAGAGCCAGCAGAGCTTCCGAGGAGACGGGCTGTCGCAGGCGCACCATGGACTTGCCGTTCGAAAGCGAAAGAACCTCAACGGGACGGCTGAAGATGGTGCCTGGCAACGGAGTGAGTCCCACCGGCGAGTAGCGATTCCTGATTCGCAGGGAGGAGGTATCGATCGCGACAATCTGCTCGAGTGTGGTTCCAATCCAGATAGTTGTGCCATCGGCGGACAGATCGGCGCTGCTTGCACCGGGAATGGAGATTGGCGCGGCGGGAGATTGTCCGGCGATGGAAAAGATATCCACGCGATTCATGGCGCGATTGGCGATGAAAAGGCGTTTGTTCGCTGGATCGTAAGCGATGTGGCGGTGATGAGGTTCGCCAAAAGGATCGTCTGAAGCTGAAGTCGAATCCGTCCTCGCATAGGCCGTGCGCGGAAGCGCAGGGTTCACGGCGCTTTGTATCGCGACAGCAAGACTTGCCGAATGAGATAGAGCGCCGCTCGTGCCTTGCACGGAGATCGTGAAATTTCCGGTAGCTGCATTTGCGGAGGCGCCGAAGACGACGGGCGTGCTCGCACCCGGGGCAATACTGAAGGGACTCGCGGGATTCGAGGTGATCCCGGGGGGAAGCGCGTTGAGCGCCACCTGAACGGGGCCGGAAAAGCCATTTATTGGATTCACGGAGACGTTGATGGCGGAACTTGCCGCGCCCTGCGTGATGGAAATGGAATTCGATGAGAGGTTCAGGGAGAAATCTGCAGCGGGCGGAGGAGGCGGGGAGGCTGAGAATGAGCCGCCGCAGCCCTCACACAACAATGCGAGCGAAAGGAGAACTGGAAGCGGGACGCTGTGACGTAACTGTCCCATGAGATGACCCCGCGTACGCTCCGCGCGAGTGGCTGTCGGTCCAATACGGAACAGAGCGGGACCGGCTGATGCCTACTCCAAGAAGATCCCGGAGGCAACGATACACCTGCTCCTTTAATTGTCAAGTTAATGAATACTTGGAGGGAGAATTCAACGGGTAGCTAACTCGCATTTCGCATGGCGGTGCGATTGTGTTTTCGGTCGTGCGGGTGGACGCGTGGGAACGAGGCTCCGATCTGGATTGAAGGACGACAGAGTGTGTGGTTCAGGTTGAGGATGGAAGAAAAGCGGCGGCAAGCCGCCGCACTCCCAAAACGAACGGCGCCCCGGTGATACCGGGGCGCCGCTCGTCGAAAACAAAGCTGAATGTGGACGAAAGTTTGAATGTGGACGAATGTTAGATGGTCTTGGTTGCCGCTGCGGGTGCGGAAGAGTTGCGGGCAAATGCATTCCCGCCGGATTCCTTTTCTGGACTCTTGTCGATCTCGATGGAGCCTTTGAAGTAGGCGCCGTCTTCGATCATGATGCGGGAAGTAGTCAGGTCACCGTTGACCGAACCATCTTTTTTGATTTCAATTCTATCCTTGGCGCGAAGGTTGCCCTTCACGTTGCCGTACACCACCACCTCGCGGGCAATGATGTCGGCGGTCACTTTCGCCGAGGCTCCGACAGTCAGCTTTCGCTCATCGAGCTGAATCAGTCCTTCGACCGAGCCATCGATCAACAGATCTTCGTTGCCGGAGATCTCACCTTTCACGTGCAGGCTGGCCCCGAGCCGCGCCGTGGCGCGGTCCGCGGTTGCACCCAATGGACGCATCGGATCTATACTCATCGCGGGTTTATCCTCCCAAGTCGCCGGAGCGGGCTTCGGCGGCTGATTCGTTTGTAAGTTTCTTGTATCCGGTTGCCCTGGCTGCGGTGCATCCGGTTTCTTATTGCCCCACATCGGACCTCCCAGGGACAGCCCCAACCCACGCAGATTTCCGGCCGGGGTACTGCAAACTGTATTCCCCGGATATGCGCGCGGCAAACTAAGTGTGAAGACGCTGTTCCAGACAGTTACTAGACTTCGGGACAGGGCGTGCCAGGGCCGGAGGGCAGTCCAAGAAAATAGTGAAGGAATGTGCGGCAAATGTAAAGCGGGGTGTGCTCCGGGTGGTTGGGCACTTTCCTAATGCGGCTCACCAGGAGTTGGGGTGATTTAAAAGGTTGATCGGTAGATTGCGCCAGCGTTTAAAACGGTCATATTCTTCTTTGGAAAAATAGACCTTAAGGCGTTCGAGATTGGCCTCGAACAGTCGCTGAAAGTCAGACATCTGGATGGGAGGTTTTTGCGTTAGCTCGGCATCACGGGCTAAATCAATCGCCTGTCCAAATTCTAACCAGTCGTTCGGCGAATGCGAGGGAGCCACGTTCACGTGAAAATCGGCGTGGCCTCTAACAAATTCAAAGAGCAAGTCACCGACAGCCACTGTTGCCTCTACGTAATCGAGCACCTGCCTATATCGCTTTTTCGGGACGATGCGAGCATCAAATTTCTCGAAGATCCAGGAATATTCCTTCTGGAGGTCACGTTCGAAACGCCTCTGACGTCCCTTAAACGTCCAACTTTCGAGCCACGATGCGAATAGGAACATAGCGAAATTATAGTCTACCCAACAGATGCGACAACACACGGGGTCCTGGTTAACGCGCAAACCGGACATGTGCCGTCACATTTCGGGTGAGCCGCCCAACGCGAGTAGAATGGCGGCACGAGGTGTTGAGATGCGAGAAGAGGAAGCCGCGAGCGCCGATCTTGAGCGGTTGTATCAGGGCATCTCGCCTGGCGCTGTGGCGTGCACGTATCCGGCGACCGTACGTTGTACGTCGTGCAAGAAGTGGTTCTGTGATGCCCATGCTGAGGATGAGCAATGGCATTCGTGCATGCTATCCGACCAGTGAAGAGGGTTGCAGCATATCTGAGATGTTCTCGCTGCCTGATTAGCGCTTAATTGGAAAATGGCCAACTAACGTGGCGCAAGACATCAAGTTAAGCGCTTGGTCTGTCCGGGACTGGCTGAGTGGCAACGAAATCGGCTTGAAAACGGGTGGCGTAGGAATCGAGCAATTGCTGGATGCGTTCGTGGCTTTGGGACTTCAGGATGAAGCCGGCGTGGTGATATTTCGCGATGCGGTAGGTGATTTCGGGATCGGTGTAGGCGGAAGTGTCGGGATGCTCCTGGCGGGCGAGAGAAACAATTACGCCGGCGTAGTCGCCACGCGTAGCCGGAAGCTGGTAAGGCTGATTCCCTGCTCCGACTTCGAGCCGCGCCCACTCGCGCCAGGGGTTGATGCCGGTTGCGGCCTCGATGACATCCGAGATGTAGGCGCCGCCGACGCGGGCGGCGACTTCGATGAAATAGAATTTGCCACCGGCGTGCGACCTCAGGAACTCCGCATGGGTCACTCCGCGTACGAGACCGAGGCCCTCGATTAAATTGCGATTGATTTCGAGGAGCGATTTGGTTTCTTGCGCTTCACGAGGAAGGGTGCGCGTCGTGAATACGCCGCCCTGGTGAGAGGTATCGAGCGGCGGAGTGCCATAGGCGTGAGCTTCGGCGAAGGCGATACCGCGCTCGGAAACCACACTGTCGACGTGATAGACCGCGCCGGGAACGAATTGCTCCAGCAAGTAGAATGACTGCTGATCGCCGAGCTGGTCGAGCCAGTGCCATAACTGGTCGGGGTAATGAATCTTCTTCATACCGATGCCGGAGGCTTGCGAGCGGGGCTTGAGCAACCAGGGGTTGGGAACGCGGGACATGAATTCGCGAAGATTATCGTGGTTGAGAACGTGGACGAATTCGGGGACGAGGATGCCTTCCTTTCGTGCTCGCTCGCGCATGGCCAGCTTGTCGCGAAAATAGCGAACGGCAGTGAGGCCCATGCCGGTGATGCGGAGATGTTCGCGGAGGGCGGAGACGTTCTCCATGTCGAATTCATCGAGGGCGACGATGCGATCGATGGGCTGCGACCTGGCAACATAGCTCACCGCATAAATCAGATTTTGCAGTGGAAGTTCTTCCGGCATGGTGAAGACTTCGTCGATACATTCGAACGGCCACGCTGCGTGGCGATGTTTTTCGACGGTCAGGAGAAGGACACGGCAGCCGAGCGCTTTGCAGGTGCGGATGAACTCATGACCCTTTTCGTAGGAACTGATGCAGAGAATGGTGAGAGGCCGGTCTTCCGACATTCGTCACCCCCTGGAAACCAAGTGAATAGAGGGCGGATTATACAGCGGTCTCGCGCGCGGGATACAGGAATTGCAGAAACGGCCCGACGCGCTGCGCCCAAGCCGCTTCGTTGTGCTCCGCGCCATCGACACGCTCGTAGTGCAAGTCGCGGCCTGGCTGCCAGCCTTTTTCGAGGAGCACGTCACGGAACTTTTCGACGTCCTGCACGATGCGCGGGCCTTCGCGCGTGCCGATGTCCAGCCAGATGCGCGGGCGGGGCTCGACAGTTGCTGCGCGGGCAAAACGGTGGATGATGAGCTGGTTCCACCAGACGGACGGCGAGAGCGCGGCGATTTTTCCAAAAATGCGCGAATGCTGGAGCCCCAGATAGAGGGAAACCAGGCCTCCCAGCGACGAACCGCCGATGCCGGTGTGTTGCGAGCCGGTGAGCACGCGGTATTCGCCATCGATGAACGGCTTCACTTCTTCGATCAAAAATTTTGCGTAGCGATCGGCGCGGCCGCCGCCGAGTTTGGGAATGTGGGTTGGAGTGTATTCGCCAATGCGCGCCTTCGTGTTGTACATCCCGACGATGATCAGAGGAGCGACCGCGCCAGTTTGAATGAAATGGTCCGCGGTTTGACCGACGTGCCAGTCCTGCCCGGGGATGAAGGAGGTAGCGCCATCGAAAAGATTCTGGCCGTCATGAAGATAAAGGACGGGGTAATGGCGCCAGGACTGGTCAGCGTATGCGGGCGGCGTGTAAACGATGAGGTCGCGCTGATTGCGGAGAAAGCGCGAGCGGAATTGTTCGTGTATGCGGAGCTGTCCGGAACTCACGGCGCGATGGTCACCAGGAGATCTTTCGCTTCGACGTGCTGCCCGGAGGTCACAAGCAGCTTCATAATGCGGCCTGAAATTGGCGCATAGATATTGGACTGCATTTTCATGGCTTCGAGAGTGAGAAGTTTTGCGCCGCGTTCCACCGTGTGATTCGCTTGCACAGCGATGCCGCTGATGACGCCGGCGGTCGGAGCGGCTACCTGGCCGGGATCGGCAGGGTCGGCCTTTGGATGAGCGCGCTCGACCACCCGCAGCGCGCGGTCGCGAACGCTTACTTCGCGGGGCTGGCCGTTCAATTCAAAAAAGAGCGTGCGCGTGCCATCGGGATGCGGTTCGCTGATGGTCAAAAACTTGATGATGAGGGACTTTCCGGATTCGATCTCGACGGTGATTTCTTCGCCGGACTTCAGACCATAGAAAAATGCGGGCGTGGGCAAAACGCTGACGTCGGAGTAAGTCTGGCGAAATTTGTCGTATTTGGCGAAAACGTCGGGATAAAGCAAAGAACTCAGCAGATCGTCACGACGTACGGCATGACCGAGTTTCTTCTCGAGGGATTTTTGTTCTTCCTCCCATTTCACTGCCTCCAAGTTTGCACTTGGACGGCCGCGGAGAGGAGCGTGGCCGCGCAGGATTATCTTTTGCAGCTTCTTCGGCCAGCCGCCGGGAGGCACGCCGAGCACGCCGGAAAATAGTTCGACCACCGAATTGGGAAAGGAGACGTCGTGTTTTTCGTCGAGCTTGAGAATGTCCGCCGGATGCATTTCCTTGGCCATGAGGAAGAGCGTCATGTCGCCGACGACTTTGCTGGAAGGCGTGACTTTGACGATGTCGCCGAAAAGTTGGTTTACCTCTGCGTACATTTTTTCGGCTTCGCGCCAACGGTGGCCGAGGCCCATGGCGGCAGCCTGCTCACGCAGGTTGGTGTACTGGCCGCCGGGAATTTCATGCTGGTACAGACGCGCCGAGCCGGCCTTGGGGCCGGAGTCGAATGGAAGATAGTAAGTGCGAACCGTTTCCCAATAGTCGGAGCATTCGTTGAGGGTGTCGACATCGAGCTGCGTGTCGCGCGACGTATGGCGGAGCGCTTCGACCATGGAATTGAGATTGGGCTGGCTGGTGCCGCCGCTCATGGCGGCGATGGCTCCGTCGGCGACGTCGACTCCGGCATCGGCCGCTTTCAGGACGGAGGCGGAGTTGATGCCGCTGGTGTCGTGCGTGTGAAAGTGGATCGGAATGCCGACTTCCTCGCGCAGCGTCTTCACCAATTCGAATGCCGCGTATGGTTTGCAGAGTCCGGCCATATCTTTTATGGCCAGGAAGTGCGTGCCCAGTTTTTCCAGCTCTTTGGCCATGGCGACGTAGTATTTCAGCGAGTATTTCGGACGGCCTTTGTCGAGGATGTCGCCGGTGTAGCAAATGGCGGCTTCGCAAACGGCGCCGCTTTCGAGTGCGGCATCGATCGAAACGCGCATGTTCTCGATGGAATTGAGCGAATCGAAGATGCGGAAAATGTCGATGCCCTGGGCGTGCGCTTCGCGAACAAATTCGATGATGACGTTATCGGGATAGGAGGCGTAACCGACGGCGTTGGCGCCGCGGAGGAGCATCTGGAAACAGATGTTGGGAACGCGCTCGCGCAGCTCGCGCAATCGTTGCCAGGGATCTTCGTGGAGGAATCGCATGGCGGTATCAAAGGTCGCGCCACCCCACGTCTCGAGACTGAAAAGATGAGGCAGGCGATGCGCGACGGCGCCGGCGGTGGCGAGCAGATCGAACGTGCGGACGCGGGTGGCCATGAGCGACTGATGCGCGTCCCGGAAAGTCGTGTCGGTAATGAGGAGGCGTTTTTCTTTTCGCGCCCAGGCGGCGAACTTCGTTGGACCGAGTTTTTGCAGGAGCTGGCGCGTGCCGGCAGGCGGTTTGCCGGCGGGAGTTGCCGGGACAACTGCTGCTTCGAATTCTTTGGGAATCTGCTTGCCCTTCACTTCCGGATTACCGTTGAGGATAACGTCGCCAAGATAAGAAAGCAGCTTGGTGGCGCGGTCGCCGCGGCTGGGGAAATGGAAAAGCTCGGGTGATTCGTCGAGGAATGAGGTCGTGAGTTCGCCGGCGCGAAACTTCGGGTGGTTCACGACATTTTCGACAAAGGGGATATTCGTTTTCACGCCGCGAATGCGGAATTCGCGGAGGGCGCGGTCCATACGCTGGCAAGCTTCGGGAAGATTTGCGCCCCAGGCCGTGACTTTGACGAGAAGCGAATCGTAATAAGCAGCGAGCATCGCCCCGGCATAAGCGGTGCCGCCATCGAGACGGATACCGAAACCCGCGGGAGAACGATACGTGGAAATTTTCCCGTAGTCGGGGGCGAAGTTGTTCTCCGGGTCCTCGGTGGTCACGCGACACTGAAGAGCCACGCCATTGAGCGGCACATTATCCTGATTCGGCAACGCCATCGGCGGCTCATGCAGCTTGTGACCTTGCGCGACGAGAATCTGCGAACGCACGAGATCGATACCCGTGACCATTTCGGTCACGGTGTGCTCGACTTGAATGCGGGGATTGACCTCAATGAAATACCATTTCTGCGAATCAACGTCGTAGAGAAACTCGACGGTTCCAGCATTGCGATAGTTTGCCTTGCGCGCGAGTTGCACCGCCGCGTCGCAGAGTTCGCCGCGAATACTCGCGGGGAGATTCGCGGCCGGAGCGACTTCGACGACCTTTTGGTGACGACGTTGGACAGAGCAGTCGCGTTCGTAGAGATGCAGCAAGTTACCGTGATGATCGGCGAGGATTTGGACTTCCAGGTGCCGGGCGCGAGACAGATATTTTTCCAGGAAGACGGAAGCATCGCCAAAGGCGGAGCGCGCTTCACCCTGGGCTTCTTCCAGAAGGGCATCGAGCTGCGTGGCGTCATGCACGACGCGCATGCCACGGCCGCCGCCACCCATCGCTGCTTTCACAATGAGGGGATAGCCAATCTCCCGAGCGATCTTTTGCGCCTCCGCTGCCGACTTGACCGGATTCTCGGTTCCTGGCAGAACAGGCACTCCCGCCGATGCGGCCAGTCTTCGAGCGGCGGTCTTGTCTCCAAGCAACTCGAGAAGATTCGGCGGCGGACCAACGAAGGTGATGCCCGCCTTTTCGCAGGCCCGGGCGAACGCGGGATTCTCGGAAAGAAAACCGTAACCCGGGTGGATGGCGTCGACGCCCTTCTCTTTTGCCAGTGCGACGATTCCCGCAATGTCCAGATAGGCTTCCACGGGGCCCTTGCCGGCGCCGACCTGATACGCTTCGTCAGCTTTGAAGCGGTGCAGCGCGAGCCGGTCTTCCTGCGAATAGATGGCCACGGTGCGCAAGCCGAGCTCGTTGGCGGCGCGGAAGATGCGTATTGCGATTTCGCTGCGATTGGCGGCGAGCAGTTTGCGGATCGGTTTGGTTTTCTTCATCTCAGAGGCGATCAATGCGTCGCGCGAAATTCTACATTGTTTCATAGGGACGAGGCGACTCAGTTGCAGTTTTTTCGATTTAGAGAACTAATTGTTTTTCTGAGCCGAGAGTGGAGACGCCCCGCGGGATGTATGCCTGCCCCGTGGAGAGGATGGTCACTCGGGCATGGCACGTTGCGCAGAATCGGCGGGATTAGACGCGGCCATTGCCGATTTCAGCTGTTGCAGCTGGGTTTGAACCTTCGCCCAGGCCTTGGCGTTGCGTTTCGTCGCATACGGCGCATCCGGATCGGCAAAGAACTGCAGAAGCTCCGCTTTCACCTCTGATGTAGCGCTCGCGAATTTGTTTTCCGTCAGTCTATTCAGCAATTGCGCATGGGCTTCATCGTTCAACCGGTATTTTCCGGGGCCGGTGTTCTCGCCGACATCGAAATTATTATTGGGCAGGTCCAGCCGACTTTCGCGTACCTCCGTCAAGAGTTCACGATAGCGGTCGAGCGTGGCATTGAAACTGGCTTCAAACATCTGTTCGGTCTGGGGCGTAGGAGTCCTGAACTGCAGGATCTTGAGCGGGCCGAACTTGGGGACTAACTTGAAGAGAAACGCGAGAAAACGCTCGCCCGGACTGGGCTTGCGGTAATCCTTGCCCCATTCGCGTTCATAATTCGAACGGGACAAATTGAATAGGAACTTTCTCTTCGTTGCGTTTGGAATGTCGTCCTTGATCTCGTCTTTCTTGAGGTGCCAGGCGATGCGAGTAGCTTTCGGAATGAGGCTGCTGACGTCGTGGCGGTAAGAATTGAGAACTTTGTCTTCGTTCAGAAGCACGTCTTTCAACTCAAGGCCATAGGTTTCCCGAAAGGCTTGCTCGAGAACCGGGCGGGAAACTTCGAAACCGATGAAGTCGTGATAGCTGTCCGGAGCATAGCGTTCCCGCGCGATTTCGAGCACGTCGAAACCAAATTCAGTTTTCACATGTGCCAACCGGTTGTCCTCAAACGAAACGCTGTCGCCGTATTTCTTCCGGAGTCCGGGATACAAAATCGGAACGGCCCTGTTGGTGCCGAGGCGATGACCGTCGTTGTCCGCAGCATAATGTCCGAGCGCACCGAGGGCAAAAGCGTACGCGTCGACATCTTTGGCGTCTCGCAGCAGCGCCTGGATGAAATCGCCGCTACGGATGTAATGCGTGAGGTCGCTGAAAAAGGGGCTGCCGTATGGGTAGTAGCCCAGATCTTGAATGATGGCGCCGCCGTAGGCGTACGCTTGTGCCCTGCTCAAGTCCTCCTCGGTTGCCTGCGGGAACTTTTTCAGGAGGAGCGGCTTGATGTGCATCTCCCAGGTCACATCGATAATGGCTTCATGAGCGAGCACAGCGTAGGCGTGAACGGGGACCGGCAACGCGAGCAGAACGGCGATCAGGCAAACGACGATCACACGGGTGCGAGCAAGCAGGCGAACCTTGATTCCAGGCGAAAACAGAAGACGCCGTTTCGGCTCCATGTCTTAGGATAGAACAAAACGGGCCCTCATGGCTTGAGGAGCGGCTGGGCAAATCGAATGGGAACACCAAAATTTGAACCGCCAAAACCCTTGACGACCGCGAACGTCACGCCAATCACTTCTCCATCGCGATTGATGAGCGGCCCACCGGAGCCACCGGAAGTGGTCTGCGCGTCGTAGACAATTTTGTCCGGAAGAACATCGCCGATATGGCCCTGAGTAACCAGGGGACGAATGAGTTTACGGCGTAGCAGTTCGTTGACAACCTCTGTCGGTTTTCCGCCCGTGTTCTTGACGATTTCGTTCACGGCATCTTCTCCCGCGCGCGCCAAAATGGCGCTGATGCCGGTGGCGTAGCCGAGGGAGAGCAGAGGCTGGCCGCTGACCGCCGCTTCCTTGCGGGCATCTATCTTCAGGATGGGTTTTTTCAAACCGGACAAATCACCCTTCACCACGGCGAGATCCGACTCCTCGGAAATCACGGAAATGCGGACGGGAACGCCGGCAGTCGCGTCAGGGAAATAGGCTGTCAGTTCCGCAATGGTGGGATTCAGCCCCTGGCTAAAAACGGCGGCAAGCTCGTCATTCTTCCACCAGGGTTGCGCCACGTGGTGATTGGTGAGAATGCGGCCTTCGCCGACAATAAATCCGGTACCGAAGAAATCAGCGCGAACTTCGGGTGCGCGGCCTTCCAAGGTATAAACCGGGTTGCCATCACTGTCGTGGAGCGGCTCGCCATCCGGATTGATCCCGCCGTAACGCAGCGGGCGGCCGGAAGCCCGGTCGATGAAGGAGACGGATACATGAAGGAGGCACACGCTTGGCGCATAGGCACGGATTACTTCTTCCGCGGATTGCGACTCGGCCTCCACGCGTTTGAGCCGGGTGGTCGTCTCCTCAAGCTGCGTGCGAAGCGCGGACACGTCGCCGGACCCGGCGCCTGAGATTTTCTGGCGCAGCTCATCCGATTGCTGCTTGAGCTGCTGCTTTTGCTGGTGAACATCGGATTGCTGAAGATTGGCACGCGCACTGCGGGCTTCCGCCATCAATTGCTCCTGGCGATGAGCGCCGCGCTCGAGCTGGGCGATAACGGAGAAAGCCCGGTTAGCTTCCTTGTCGGCACGCCGGGAATAAAGAAAAAAGATTCCGGCGATCAGTATGGCGACGGCGAAGAGGGCAGAGACGCCAATTTTCAAAGCCCTCCCCACGGAAAAGGCATCGCGTGTCATCTTCTCGGTTACAGCGAGGGCCTGGAAAGCGGTCTGCGCCATTTCGCGGCCTTCATCGGCAATGCGAGTTTTCTCCAGCAGATCGTCAAACGCGTGTTTTTCGCGCAACTGAACGCGCACGCGCGCGAGCAATTCCGCCGGATCCCAAGGGAAAGTAAGCACCTCGTCCGCGCCGAGATCGAGACCCCGAGCTCGCTCAGCTCCCTCACCCTGCGTGAGGAGAATCACGCGAGTCCCCGCGGTGGCCGCATTGCCTTTGACTTCGGCAAGGGCATCGCAGCACTGGATGTCGGCAAGGTCGGCGGAGAGAAGCAGAAGGTCAATGCTGGCATCTTGAACAAACTTGAATCCTTCAGTCTGGGAGGACGATACGGCCACGTCATAGCCGGCCGAACGCACCAATTCCTCAAGCACACGGCGCGAGGCCGAGTCGGGATCCACAATCAGAATGCTTTGGCGTTTCGAGGGCAAGTTCGCGACCTCAATCTCTCTATGGGTTTGGATATCCCGTCGAGCCTTCCTTCGGTTTCCGCATCATGTTCCTTGCCACGTTGCCTCACAAGGCTTCACTAGAATAACGTGGACACCTTTCTGATGCACGCAACTGCATTCTGGCACCAACAATCTATCCGTGGAAAGGTTAGGGGGAGACCGATGAAGCTTGCCTACCGAAAGGACGAGATCGTCCGAAAACGCTCTGGCAATCGTTGGCGGGGGAGAACAGTCAGATGATTCAGAGCTAATACTTGCGGAGGACTCCGATGACACGGCCCTGAATTTTTACGTCGTTCGCGGCCACCATGATAGGAGCCATTTCGGAATTTGCCGGTTGCAGGCGTATCTTGCCGGCGCCTTCGCGATAGAACCGCTTGAGCGTCGCTTCTTCGCCGCCAATCAGGGCAACGACGATATCCCCGGCATTGGCGACCTGGGTTTGCTCGCAAACGACAAAATCCCCGTCCATGATGTGATCTTCGATCATGGAGCTGCCTTTGACCTGCAGAACAAAGGAATTGCCGCCACGCGCGAAATCGCCCAGCGAAATCGTCTCGCGTTCTTCAACAGCTTCCAGCGGGCGCCCTGCCGCGATCCTTCCCACCAGTGGAAGCTCCTGCATCTTGCGATCGTTCACCTGATCCTTGACCGACTTCGGCAATTGGACAATCTCAATGGAGCGGCTTTGATTGTACCCGCGCCGGATAAAGCCTTTTTTCTCGAGAGTGGTGATGTGCTTGTGCACGGTGGCCAGCGAAGTGAGCTTGAGGCCTTTCCCAATTTCCTCGAAACTTGGCGCGTAACCGTGCTTGGTCTCAAACGCCACGAGGTAATCGAGAACTTCTTTTTGCCTTTTGGTCAGAGCCATGTGCGCGCCTCCCTTTGCAAATCTTTCCACAGGCACTTTAGGCGAAAGGAAAGCGAACGTCAAGCCCAATTTTCGTTTCGCGTTACTTTCACCACACGCCTCCAGCAGCGCAAAGCCACGCAGAGATATCCCGAAGAAAGAGTTGCTGGCACGCTCGCCGTTTCTTCTCGCAGCATCGGTGCCCGCAGGATTTCCTTGATCGCGCACGGCGCCCGATCTCTGTCCTGGAAAGCCGAGCATCCTGGCATCGATTCACGCAGGAATCCCCTTGTGACTCCCTGCGTCTTTTCAAATAAGACACATCGTTGCGGGATGGTGTCTTCCGCGTCCACCCGCGGCCCGGTGTGATATCCTCAGGGTGTCGGCTCCTGGCGGGCTACCTTATAAGCCATCCTTTCACCGCACCGCCTCGTCCTAATGATTGAGCCGCACTCCCCTTGGGGATAGGGGGAGTTCATCGATCCGCGGAGGCTTGGGACAAGAATGTCTACACTCGCAGAAGTTCCACCGGTTAAACACAAGCGCGAAGTGCTCGATCAGGCGGTCATCCGTTTCGCGGGCGACTCCGGCGACGGCATGCAGATCACCGGCAGCCAGTTCACCAATACCGCGGCGCTCTACGGCAATGACATTGCGACGTTCCCCGACTATCCAGCGGAAATTCGCGCCCCTGCGGGGACGATTCCCGGTGTCAGCGGCTTTCAGCTGCACTTCTCCTCGAATGAGGTTTACACGCCTGGCGATGCCATCGACGTGCTGATCGCCATGAATCCGGCGGCGCTGAAAGTGAACGTTGCTGACCTGAAGCCTAATGGGATCCTGATCGTCAACAGCGACAGTTTCAAAGAGAACGATCTGCGCAAAGCGCAGATGACCTCGAATCCGCTGGAAGATCATTCCCTCGATAAGTTCCGGTTGTTTTCGGTGGAACTGGAGCGCCTGACGCGGCGTTCGCTGGAGCATCTGGGCCTCGATGCCAAGTCGATGGACCGCTGCAAGAACTTTTTCGCCCTGGGGATGTGCTACTGGCTTTACAACCGCTCGATGGAGCCGACGGTCCGCTGGATCGAGGAAAAGTTCAAGAACAAACCGCTGCTTGTGGAAGCGAACAAGCTCGCCCTCAAGGGCGGCTATTCGTACTGCGAGGCGACGGAAGCTTTTCAAATCAGCTATGAGATCCCGCCGGCGCAACTCACCCCGGGACTCTACCGGAGCATGAGCGGTAACCAGGCGCTGGCACTGGGATTTGTTACAGCGGCGCAGAAATCGGGGCTGACGCTTTTTCAAGGAAGTTACCCAATTACTCCGGCCTCGGACATTCTGCACGAACTTTCCCAGTACAAAGACTTTGGCGTGATGACATTTCAGGCGGAAGACGAAATCGCGGCAATTACTTCGTCCATCGGCGCGGCGTATGCCGGCGCCCTGGCCATCACCACGACGTCGGGCCCAGGTATGGCGCTGAAGACGGAAGCGATGGGACTTGCGGTGGCCGTCGAAATTCCGCTGGTCATTTGCGACATCCAGCGCGGAGGGCCGTCAACCGGGTTGCCAACAAAGACGGAGCAAGCCGACCTATTGCAGGCGCTTTTTGGGCGCAACTCGGAGGCGCCTATTCCCGTACTCGCAGCGTCGACTCCGGCCGATTGTTTCTGGGTCGCGATCGAAGCGAGCCGGATCGCGATCAAGTACATGGTGCCTGTCATTATTCTTTCAGACGGCTACCTTGCAAATGGTGCAGAGCCGTGGAGGATTCCGGAGCTGAGTGATATTCCGGATTTTCCCGTGAAGTTTGCGAGCGATCCGAACGGATTCCTTCCCTACAAGCGAGACCCGCAGACTCTGGCGCGGCCGTGGGCAGTTCCGGGAACTCCCGGGCTCGAACATCGCATCGGCGGCCTGGAGAAGCAGGACCCCACCGGCAACATCAACTATGAGCCGTTGAACCACGAAAATATGGTGCGCATCCGGGCGGCGAAGGTCGCAGCCGTCGCGCAGGAAATTCCCAACATGCTTCCGGCTGGCGATCTGGAAGGCGATTTGCTCATCGTCGCCTGGGGCTCGACCTGTGGAGCGATTACCGCGGCACTGAAGGCGCAGCGTGCCAAGGGCCGCAAGATCGGCCACCTGCACCTGCGCTACCTCAATCCGCTTCCGTCGAATCTGGGCGATATCTTCAAGCGCTACAAGAAGATTCTGGTGCCGGAACTGAACATGGGCCAGCTTTTGTGGGTCCTGCGCGCAAAGTTTCTCGTGGATGCGGTCGGTCTCAACAAGATTCAGGGACGGCCGTTCAAGCAAGCTGAGCTGGAACAGAAAATCGAAGAGATGTTGGAACTTTAGGGGGATCGACCATGAGCACAGCGACGCTGCCACCGCCTCTCACTAAAAAAGATTTTCAGACCGACCAGGAAGTGCGCTGGTGCCCCGGCTGCGGCGACTATGCGATTCTCTCGGCGGTGCAGGCCGTTTTCCCGGAACTCGGGATCAAGAAGGAGAATTTTGTCATCGTCTCCGGTATCGGCTGCTCCAGCCGTTTTCCGTATTACATGAACACATATGGCTTCCACACGATTCACGGCCGCGCTCCGGCGGTGGCGACCGGTCTCAAGGCGATTCGTCCCGACCTGGAAGTTTGGGTGGCAACCGGCGACGGAGATGCGCTTTCGATCGGCGGCAATCACACGATCCACATGCTCCGGCGCAATGTTGGTATCAAGGTGCTGCTGTTCAATAACAAGATCTATGGGCTGACCAAGGGGCAATACTCGCCGACTTCGGAACTCAACAAGAAAGCTAAATCGACGCCCTTTGGATCGTTGGACCGGCCGTTCAATCCCGTTTCGCTGGCCATTGGTTCCGAGGCTACGTTCGTGGCCCGTTCCGTTGACGTTTTCCAGGGACACCTGAAAGAGACGCTGAAACACGCGGCCGCCCACAAAGGTTCGGCGTACGTCGAAATTTTGCAGAACTGCAACATCTTCAACGACGGCGCATGGTTCTCGCTAACGGACCGCGACGCCCGCAGCGAGCACGTCCTCCAGCTCGAACACGGCAAGCCAATGGTTTTCGGCAAGAACCGCGACAAGGGTATCCGCCGGAAACCGGACGGCGACATCGAAGTCGTGCAGCTCGGCAACGGCATCACCGAGTCTGACCTGATCGTTCACGATGCGCACCATCCGCGTCCGGCATACGCCTTTCAGCTCTCGCACATGGAGCACCGCCCGGATTTCCCAACGCCCATCGGGGTTTTCCGCGCGTGGGGCGACGTGCCACGCTACGAAGACGTGATGAACCAGCAGATCAAAGACGTCATCGCCAAGCGCGGCCGCGGCGACCTAGGCAAGCTCCTTCGCGCGGGCGACACCTGGGAAGTAAAATAGCTTCCCGGTTCCTCCCAACACTTATTCGTTAGCACCTTGGTGGGGCGCCGATACGCCGCAGTATCGGCGCTCCACTCTTTTGTCCTGTAGAAAGTTGTCTGAGCCTCGATCCCGGAAAACGTCCGGTTCAGTGCGCGGTCGTTTCCTCTCACAAGTCCTTTCCTCTCAATGGGCCCAGGGTCGCTTCTCCACGACATTGTGCGACATCTCCCCTCCTCGCCGGCTTGGCGTGCCTTGTCGCTTGAGAAGCGCGTTCGCACTGCGTAGGGTCATCTCAGCGGCGGTATCGTGTTTCGCTTCGGTAGCCGTCCGGAAGAAGTAGAAGGAGAAGCGCCCATGTTTTACCAACGCCTGCACGCCACATTCGTCGGAGTCGTCGCCACTCTGGTGGACTCCGTCATCGTCGCGGAATTTGCCGGGTACTGGCTGCACCGGCTTCTGCATAGCGACATGTTCCCAGCCCTCAGCCGCGGCCATCTGATCCATCACTTCCTGGTCTATGGTCCTCGGCAACCCATGCGGGCAGAGTACTACCAAGACGGTACCGACAATCGCTTTTCCCTCGGTAACGTGGGGATCGAATGGCTGGCGCCCTCGGCAATCATCCTTCTCCTTTGCTGGGGAGTAATGGCGCTGCTTGGAGTCCCGCTTGTCTACCAGGTGCTGGCGCTTTGCACCCTGCTCGTCTGGCCCACCCTGATGTTCAGCTACCTGCACGACAGGATGCACGTCGAGGATTTCTGGATGACGAGAGTTCCCCTCTTGAAATCGTGGTTCTTGAAAGCGCGAAGGATGCACGACATCCATCACCGCAGCGTAAACAGCGGAGGCTTCATGGACAAAAATTTTGGCATCGGCTTCTATTTTTTCGACCGTTTCTTCCGGACCATGGCGAAGCGCCATCGTCCCTTCAATTGGACGGGCTATCAGGCGGCGATTGAGCGCTATGGATTGGACGAGACGGAGCTGGTGTCGCTGCGCGGCTGCAGCAAGGCGTTGTTCCATAAAGACGAGAGAAAACAGCGGAAACGGCTCAAAACTTGAATTGCAGATTCAGTTGCATTCGCCGCGGTGGAAGAGCTGAGACGGCTTTGCCGAAATAAACGGAAGAAAGAACTCCGACGTACGTCGCATCGTTTTGGTGATTCAGCACATTAAATGCGTTCAAACCCACCGTCAGTGCCGGACCTTCCTTCTTCCCTTTCACAAACAAAAAGTCATGCTCGACATTGAGATCGAGATTGATCAAACCCGGCCCGTGCATCGTGTTACGCGCAAACGCGGCCGGCAAAATGGGCCGGTCGTTGTAGATGCCATCGTGGTTGTCGTCCGCGCCGGTCGTAACGTTAACAGGCTTTCCTGAATACAGCGAAAGCGCCGCGCCGATCGAGAAATATTTCGCAATCTCCGTTGATCCCAGCAGATCGAATTTGTGCCGGCGATCGCTGTCCGAACGCGCCCAATCCGCCGCCGCAAAGTAGCTGTTCCCCGGGAAATAGGTAATCCCGCTCGTGTTGTTATACGTTTTTCCGAGCGTGTATTGCACCTGGCCGGCGAAAAACCGGCTTGGCCTCCCCCGAAATGTCAGCTCCAGCGAATTGCTTTTTTGGTAGCCTCCGGATTCGATCTGGCGTTCCTGCCCGAGATTTGGATTGGGTCTGGCGGCAAAATTCGGCGGAGGCGGGGCATTAATATCGCGCGAACGGAAGAGGTCAATCCCCCGCGATCCAATGTACGTTGCGCTGAACGTGCTTTTCGCGGTGACTTGCCGCTCGATTCCCATGCTGTATTGAACGGTATAGGGAATTCGCAGCCGCGGATCCAACACCACCACGCTCGTCGGTGCTCCTGCCAGTTGCGCGGGTGTGACCGGATAGCTGAACAGGAAGGGAGGGTTTTGTGGATTCGAAAGGATGAACCGCAGCAGATTCACGCCGTTGAAGTGCAGCAAATCCGCAATCGGCCGCGGGCCCGAGCGGTCGTAAAACACTCCCGCGCCGCCCCGAACGATCGTCTTGCTGTTTTTTGTGGGCGCCCAGGCAAACCCGAAGCGCGGAGCCAGGTTGTTCGGGTAGTCGTGAAAATAATTCTGCCAGTAGTAGCGCAAACCGAGAGAAACTGACAAATTCGGCTTCAGGCGAATCGTGTCCTCGATAAACCCGGACAGCACCCGTTCCAGAAAAACCACATGACCATTCCCTTTTTGCACTAAGAACGTGCCCGGCTTGTTGGCTTGAAAATCCGCCAGGCTGGCGAACGTGTAGGTTCCCGCCATATTCGTGAAGTCGTCCATGCCCCGCCGGCTGATATCCGGAATGTCCACGCCGAACAGCAACTGGTGATTGCCGTTCACATAGGTAAGAAACTCCGTCCCATCGAAGTGATACTCCGTCCGCCTCGCATCGGCCTGCGCGCCGCCTCCCGTGAAAAACCCGGAGACGACAATTTGCGGATTTTCATTCAGGCTGAAAGTGGGCACGTCAAAGTGGCCGACAAGAAATTGCAGTTGGTTCACCCACTTCGGCGAGAAAATGTGCCGGTAACTGACGTTGATCTCGTGCTCCAGGAATCTCGTATTCGTCGCCGCTTCCGGAAGCACATTGCCCCCGGCGCCCACGTTATTGTTGCTTTGATGCTCGAAGGAGTATCCGATCCAGAAGTGATCTTTGTCGTTGAAGTCGTGAAAGACGCGCCCAGAGCCAAAAAAGTGCCGCATCGCCTGAGGTACATTTTCGTTGATGGCCACGTTGTTTGGGCCGGTGGCCACCACCGCGGCCTGGTTGTTGTCCTTGTCCCATTCCAGCGACAAGAGAAACGAAGTCTTCTTGCTCTCGCCGATCGGCCCAGTCAATGAGCCCTCGTAAAACTGCCTCTGTTCCGGCGGCTTCCCCGCCGCAAAAGTATTTCTGGCGTCAAAAACCGCATCGCGAAAAAGAAAATTCACCGATCCATGATACGCGGGCGTACCGCCCTTGGTGATGATCTCCAACCGCGCGCGGCCCGGCCGGGCAAATCTCGCCGAATATGGGTTTTGGTTGATTCGGACTTCCTGTACCGCCGACGGCGTAACTCCCGGCCCGTTTGCCTCAATCCCGTTCACGATCAGCGAGACGCCATTCGTCCCGATGGTGCTGTCATCCAAAAAACGCGAAAGCATGCTGATGTAATCCCGATCAAACACCGGCACGCGATCCAGCGCCGATCGGTCCAGGTTATTCGCGTTCTGATTTTCGGACACATCCGTGGTCACCACGAGTGAGACGTCACTTCCGGCCACGTTCACCACTTCATTTTGCTCCGCAATCGGCAGCACCACTCGAAGCGGAGATGCTGTCCTGGAGCCTAGCTTCAGTTCAACAATCGTGTCACGGAAGCCCGCGGCTTGTGCCTGGATCTTATAAGCTCCCGCTGCCAGCTTTTCAAACTGAAAGCTGCCATCTTGGTCCGAGGTGATCCTGGAGAGCTCTTTGCCATCTCCGGAGAAAAGAATCACGTCCGCGCCGGCAATGGCTGCGCCGGAAGGATCTAGGACAATGCCCGATATGGTCCGCAAGCCTGCATTCTGTGCATCCTCCCTCGATGAGGAAAACCGAGTACCGGATGAAATATCGCAATAGGATAGAGCCGTACAGCGGCCCGTATCGGGTAGCCATAGAATGCTACCGCCGAGGCAAGCAGCCATGACGCAAATTGGAGCACTCTTCATTCTGGAACTGTTCTCACCAGGCAATTTTTTGCCAGGCAAAAATGATAAGCCAAAATCGCGTCCCTAAGCTTCGAGTTTTTTATTAATAATCGTTCAGCTTGGCAGGTGCCGTTACACGGCAGCGCACGGCGCAAAAATGATTTGTGCAACGGAACCCAATCTGTTACATCAAATAGAGTGTTGGCCGGGCGGCCCCAGCCACGATGGAAGACCTTTCAAAAATCGGCTCTTTTGCACTGCTGGGTGACGCTGACCCAGTCCCGCAAAGCCTGTTCCAATCTCACCCCGAACAGGCCAATACGCTTGCCCTGCTCTACGAAGTCAGCCGCGAAGTCACCTCCATCCTTGACCGCGAAGAGCTCCTTCGCCGCGTCGCCGAACGCGTCAAAAAAATTGTGAACTATGACGTCTTCAGCGTCATGCTTTGGAATGAACAGACACAACTGCTGGAGAGCGCTTTCTCCATGTGCGCCACGGATTCGATTGCGGCGCGCCTTCGCATCCCTCTTCACCAGGGCCTCACAGGCACTGCCGCCGGAGAGCGGCGCGTCCTGCGGATCAATGACGTCACCGAAGATCCGCGTTACATCCGCTGTGAGACCGGCGTGGAAGCGCGTTCCGAACTCGTTGTGCCGCTTCTCATGCAGAACCGCCTCATCGGGGTTCTCGATCTGGAAAGCGCGGCGCCGCATGCATTCACTCTGGAACACGAGCGGATGCTATCCACACTTGGCTCGTATGTAGCCATCGCACTCGAGAATGCGCGGCTCTTCGAGGAAGCCAAGGAAAACGAGCGCCGGATGCGCACCGAACTCGATACCGCGCGAGAGATTCAGCGCCAACTCCTTCCTACCGGCGCGCGCGAAGTGCCGGGCCTCGATTTGGCAGCCGGATATGTTCCTGCACGCGAGTTGGGCGGAGACTTCTACGACTTTCTGCCCTACGGACAGGGCCGCCTGGGATTCATGCTCGGCGATGTTTCCGGCAAGGGGACCGCCGCGGCGCTATATGGTTCCCTGGCGATCGGCACCGTTCGTGAAATCGTCGTCGATCACGCATGCGAGCCGGCGTGCATGCTCGCCCTTCTGAATCAGCGGTTGCTCGGTGCACGGCTTGATTCGCGGTTCATCGCTATGCTGTTTGCCGTTTACGATGCGTCGACTCGAAAACTCACGCTCGCCAACGCCGGCGGGCCGTATCCCCTCCTGGTCCGCAAAGGTCAGGTGCAGGCCATCTGCCTGGAAGGCGTGCCGCTCGGCCTCATTCCCGATACCCAATACGATGAAACAACCGTCGACTTGCGGCCGGGAGACGTCGTTGTTTTCGCTTCCGATGGCATCCTGGAATCGGAGAGTCCCGCGCAGGAAGAGTTTGGTCCGGAGCGGCTGAAGGAAATTCTTTCCGCTATTTCTCTGCGTGATTCAGCTCGAGAGATCACCGAACTAATCATGGCCGCAACGGATGGCCACGGCGGGGCAGGCATCGCTCCCCACGACGATCGCACTCTGGTCGTGCTGCGGGTGATCGACGACTCATCTTCCGACTTTTCGAAACTCCCCATCATCTATTAACTGCCGCAACTCGGAAAGTTGGGTAGTAGCCGGAGAATTTGACTTCGGTGGAATCAGTGCGTTTCGGCCGGGCTGGAAGGAGCGCCGCTGGCTTGAAGTAACCCGGGGTTTTTCAGCAGCGGGAGCCATTTCTCGCGCAGGGCGCCAAACTCCGGCAGGTTTTTCTTTGAAACGGGATCGGAGGGAGGCAGGCCAAGTTTTTCGAAATTTTTGTACTGGCCCTTTTGCAGAATGCGGAAATCGAGGTGCGGCCCAGTGGAAAGGCCCGTGCTGCCGACCAGGCCGATGGTCTTGCCGATTTCCACGTGCTCGCCGTTGCGCACAAACATGCGCGACAAATGCAAATACATTGTCTCGTAGCCGTTGGGATGCGTGATCTGCACCATGTTGCCTTCACCGCCCTTGCGGCCCGCGAATACCACCCGGCCGCTCCCAATCGTTTGCACCGGAGTCCCGACGGGAGCGCCGTAGTCCGTGCCCATGTGCGGCCGATAGGTCTTTAGAATGGGATGAAAGCGCGCCCGGTTGAAATGAGACGTCACCGGCGCGCCGAATTTCAGGGGCGAGCGGAGAAACGCCTTCTGCAATGACTTTCCATCGGCTGAATAATATCCCGGCCGCCCGGCAGGGTCGTGGAAGAGCAATGCCTGGTATTTCCTCCCCGCGTTTTCGTATTCGGCGGCGAGAATCCTTCCATACCCGGCCGTCTCGCCATTGGCATATTTTCTCTTTTCAAGAACGATGCGAAACGTGTCGCCCTTGCGCGGGTCGGTAAAGAAATCGAGATCGTAGCCGAATATTTGCGCGAGGCGCATGGCCAGTTCCGCGGATTCTCCCGTGTCTTCCACGGCGTTAAAAAGGGAATCGTCCACGCGGCCTGTCACCGCTGCAACTTCCGTTTTCGAGGGAATTTCCTCGACCTGCGCCGTGAAGCCGCTTTCTTCCGGTACGATCCTCAGCATGCGATCGGAGTCAATTTTGTAATCGATCTCGCGCAGCGTTCCTTCGACCGAACGCCCTACCGTAATGGTATTCCCGGCGCGGACCTGGCGCAGGTTGAAGGCGTGCTGAGCGGCAGCTGAGGCGCTGGCTGCTTCACCGGCACTCAAACCGAATTTCTGGAGCGCGGCCGTGAAATTCTCCCCCGCAGGAACTTTCTTTTCGGTCGGCAGGATGACTTGCTCGCGGATACGCTCCGCTTCATCCTTTGCCAGCTTCAGCTGATGGTCGAATTCCGCCGCGGTCGCAAGCCGCCGCTGAAACACATACACCAGGGTTGCCGCTCCAGCGGCGCATACGAACAGTACGAAGAACAAGAAGCGACGATTCAAGTTTCCCCCAAAGCCGCTGCCCACGCCCGAATCAGGCGGAACCTCCTCGCGCAAGTGCTTGCCTTCACCTTGCCAGAGTAACGCCCCTCATTCCTTTGGCGCAAATTGAGCGCGGCGTCAAACGCGTTTCGCTTTGTGCGCGCTCAATCGTCCAACTGCATGAACCGGCTGAAATAGACGGGCATGTATTCAGTATTCCAATCAGGCCGCGCCGCTATCGGTCAAAGCCGGATGTGCCCGCTGAAAAGAGAAGCGCTGCGGATATTCTCCGCAGCGCGAAAAAAAAGATACCCAAAAACTTAAGTTAAGTTAGTTGCCCGTATTGAGGGCCACAGCGTGCGCGGAGTCCGCAAAATAATTCTGTTCACGGAGCTTGCGGTAGATACGCCCAGCCACTTCGGCGGCGGTCGGCCCCTTCACGCGGCGGGTATTCCCGCGAAGTAAAACGGCCAGAGCGATTTTGGGATGCGCATCATCGGCGTAGGTGATGAACCATCCGATTTTCGACGGAGTCGTGCGGTCGTCGCAAGTCCCGGTCTTGCCGAGCGGCATCTCGTCGCCGCCCCGGTCGAAACTCGATTTGCCGGTGCCGTACAGGACCGCGGCGAGCATGCCTTCGCGGATCTCCGGCAGAATCGTGCCGATGTTTAATTCGCGCTTCACGCGCGGCGTAAAATTCTGAACTTCCTCTTGGCTGTGGGGGTACTGCAAGTAATAGAGAGTTCCGCCGTTCGCGAACGCCGCGGAGAGTGCCGCAAGTTGCAGCGGGGTTGCCTGAATCCCCTCGCCAAAGCTGGACATTCGCGCGACTCCGCCGAAGGCAGGCGGCACGGTCGGGAACGAGCCGGGATGTTCGTCGGGCAAGTTGTACCCGGCGAGTTCTCCCAGGCCGAGAAGACGGCCGTACTTGGAAACCGTCTCGAATCCCATACGTGACCCAAGCTGCTCAAAAAACACGTTATTCGAGTGCGCCATGGCTTCCGTCAAGTTCATGTACTTGCGGCGCCCCACCTTGAGCATGGTGTCGCGTGTGATGACGTTTTCTTCCAGGGCGGCAATTGCAATGGTCGGCTTGATCGTGGAACAAGGAATGTAGCCTGCGCCAAACGCGATTTTTTGATTTACTACCGTGAGGATGCGGCCGGTGTTCGGATCAACCGCGACGACCGCTCCGTTATAGCGGCCAAGAGCGGAAACCGCGGCGGCGCGAACAATGGGGTCATCGTAAGCACCATCGTCGGTGCTGGAAGAATCCGCAAACGTTGGGACTCCGCGATAGCGCGCGACGGACTTGTGAGAGCGCCTAACCGCCGTTCCCGCACGTGTCGTCGCGGGCAGAGGAAAGGCGAAGACTGCTGACATCAGTATTGCGAGAGCGGCTTTTCCGAACTGCTTCACTTTCTCCACCTTTTCAGGGTGACCGCAACCGGTCAATCCTGGCCTGCCCCCTTACCAAATAACCATTGAGGTCAGAGTTTTACCTTACGTCGCACCTGCGGTCAACAAACATTCGCAAAGACCGTTCGTTGCCGCTATCGGCTGCTCGCCGCCAGGGGACCTGCTCCAGAGGCTTTCTGCATCCCGCTGGCCACTCAAACACACCCTCATTTGATGCCACTTACGGGTGTCTCGGATGGCAGCCTATCCACCTAAGAGAAACTTTTTCTCTCAGTGTGAGACATATTTTGGCCTTTAAACCGTTCTCACGCAATAGCCGTCTGGGCCAGTACGAGGCTATGTGCTTTGTTTTGAATAGCTGACCGTGAGGTCAGGAGCCTGAACCTCCGCCCAGTCAGAGTTGCTGACTGCGGTCTCGAAGGCAGGCGGCACCCTTGGCCTGAAAAAGACTTGGCCCTTCTGCTTGTCGGCAGAAGGGCCAATCTTCGTAATCGGAGAGTTGCGTCTAGCGAGTGGGGCGCGCTTTGGACGCGTCCGCGCCCGCGACTGCCGCGGAGGTCTTTATGGGCGACTTGTCGCTGTTTGCGGGACCGGCCGGGTGGCCGTTCGCGCCAGGAACGGCGGCGTTCGAATTGCCCGGCACAGGGATTTCGAGCTTCTTCCGCAGCGTGTTTTCCAGTTTGTCCCGGATATCCTTGTTTTCCTTAAGGAAGATGCGCGCGTTTTCGCGGCCCTGCCCCATCCGCTCGCCGCCAAAGCTGATCCACGTGCCGCTCTTTTCGAGCACACCCTTTTCAACGCCCAAATCGATCAGGTCGCCCTCGCGCGAGATGCCTTCCCCGTACACGATGTCGAATTCCGCTTCGCGGAACGGCGCCGCAACCTTGTTCTTCACCACTTTCGCGCGCGTGCGCGAGCCGACGACCTTGTCGCCTTCCTTGATAGCCTGAATGCGCCGGATATCCACGCGCATGGACGCGTAGAACTTCAGCGCGCGGCCGCCCGTGGTCGTTTCCGGGTTGCCGAACATGACGCCGATTTTCTCGCGAATCTGGTTGATGAAAATCAGGCAAGTGCGCGACTTTGAAACGATGCCGGTAAGCTTGCGCAGCGCTTGCGACATCAGCCGCGCCTGCAAACCCATTTGCGGGTCGCCCATGTCGCCTTCAAGCTCGGCCTTGGGTACCAGCGCGGCGACGGAGTCCACCACGACGATGTCCACTCCGCCGGAGCGGATTAGCGTTTCCGCGATTTCCAGCGCCTGTTCGCCGTTATCGGGCTGCGAAACCAATAGGTTGTCCACGTCCACGCCGAGCTTCCGCGCATAGACCGGATCGAGCGCATGCTCCGCATCAATGAAAGCCGCCTGCCCGCCGAGCTTCTGCGCTTCGGCGATGACGTGCAGCGTCATGGTCGTCTTGCCGCCGGATTCCGGGCCGTAAATCTCAATCACGCGCCCCCGCGGGAAGCCGCCAACGCCCAGCGCCGCATCGATCGAGAGGCATCCGCTGGGAATTACACTGACGGGCACCAGAATGTCCCGGCTGCCCAGGCGCATGATCGCACCCTTACCGTGGTCCTTTTCAATCTGCGATATCGCTGCTGCCAGCAATTTTTCTTTTTCGTCTGTCATGTCACACCTCGGTGGAGGAAAGTAGGAACTTGGCCCTGCGGAGCCGATGGCCTGGGTTCTGCGCCGGGAAAGCGCATCGCCCGCGATTGGGAACGTAACGAAGTGTGGAGCTTACCACTCGGTTCATCTTCGCGCCATCCCTTTTACCAGCCGCCTTTGCAACCAGCCACCACCCGGACTTGTCATCCTAAGACCCCGATTCTGATCGGGGTCGAAAGGCCTCAACGCCAGATGCTGCCGGCCCCAAAACTACCGCTGACAACCGTGCTCCGCGTCGTGGTCTCTCAGCCGCGTCTGAGCCGTCTGCTCGCGTTCATCCAACGCCACCCGTTCCCGGTGAGTCAGTTGCCGCAGCCGGGATAGGTTCCGTCCCCGGGTGCGAGCCTCGGAGAGCTCCTCTTCGAGTCTCTCACGTTCCAGACAGCTTAGAACATTGCTTGAAAAACCGCGCATGGCGCACCTGTTGAAAACAGCGAGGCCCAAACTACCACCATGGCGAACAAAAAGCAAACACTATTTTTCGCCTTATGTTCGCCCCTAGCTGCCTCCTCCCTCAATCCAATACCGATCGCCAGTTCCTCTGCCAACTCGCAACTGGCTTGGGCCCTCCCACTAATACACGGTGCAACATCTCAAGCACCTGCTTTCTCTCATGAAAGCTAAGAAGCGCTCCCAGTTCCGGCAGCAATAGACCGAAGAGAATCATCGCTGGGGGCACGATCAGCCCTACCCACAACTCTCCAGTCACATGAGTTTTGGGGTCAAGAAGCTGCATGACACATCTAAGAAACATCGGCGTTCCGATTAGTGCCGCGAAAAGTAGCCAAATTCGCATGGATATCCTCGTCGCTCGCAATACGTCCCAATACGCTTCGATGGCCGCTCCATGCCCATCGTTCGTCACGCGCCCGTAAAGGACAGGTCCAAAACTATTATGCCAATAGCGTCGCTTATGGAGACGGAATTCATTCCCCGCGATGCGCCCAAGAATCGGCTTTTTTCCTTGGTAGCCTGAGAACGAGAAAAGAGTCAGACGATCGACATCAATTTGCTCGGTCAGCTTTGCGAGACATTCGCCGGGTGAATAGTCACTGTGAAGCACGAGATCCAAAGATTTCATTATTCTTTTCAGGAATACGGATAGAATCCCCGCCCCGATTTCCGCCCAAGCCATCCCGCCGCCACATATTTCTTGAGCAACGGACACGCGCGATACTTCGGGTCGCCCAGCCCTTCTTGCAGCACGTGCATGATGTCCACGCAAACATCCAGCCCAATAAAATCCGCCAGCTCCAGCGGCCCCATGGGGTGGTTCATGCCCGTCTTCATAACAGCGTCTACGGCTTCCGCCGTCGCCACGCCTTCCATCACGCAATAAGCCGCCTCATTAATCAGCGGCATCAGCACCCGGTTCGAAACAAACCCCGGCGCATCATTCACCGCCACCGGCTTCTTCTCCAGTTTCTCCGCGAGCTTCATCGTCGTTTCAAACGTCGCATCGCTCGTCTGCAGCGCCCGAATCACTTCCACAAGCACCATCACCGGCACCGGATTCATGAAGTGCATCCCCACAAAACGGTCCGGCCGCTTCGTCAACGCCGCCAGCGTCGTCATCGAAATGGACGAAGTGTTGCTAGCGATGATCACCTCAGCCCGCAAAATCCCGTCGGCCTCAGTTAGCACTGCGCGCTTGATTTCTACTTTTTCCGGCACGGCTTCGACCACGAAATCCGCCGCCGCAATGGCGGCCATCTCCGTCACAGGCTGCAGCCGGCCAAGAACAATTCCCTTCTCCGCCTCCGCAATCTTGCCCTTTTTGATCTCCCGGTCGAGATTCTTCCCGATCGTCTCCATCCCGCGGTCAAGAAACCGCCGTTCCACGTCCCGCAGAATTACCCTGTATCCCGACCGCGCAAACACATGCGCGATCCCATTCCCCATCGTCCCCGCGCCCAGCACCGCCACCGTTCTTATCGAATCGATCGACACAGACGAAGCCTCCGAAATGAAGCGCCGAATGAAAGCGAAGGAAACTAAGGATGCACGCAGCACAAAGCAAGGTCAAGCGGCTGCCGGGCCGGACACATTCCGCGAAAAACATAATGAAGTGCGCGCTTGACATGGAGTGAGGCGCTTTACCACCTTCTGGAACGGATCGTTCGCTGATGAAGCTGAGATGCTAACTGATCTGAGGTCTTGACACAGAGTGCTACATGAAAGATGATGCACGTAACATCGGGCATTTCTGAATTCACCGTTGGAGAGGCCGATAGGTACCTTCGTACTATAGGCCCACGACGCCAACGGATACCAAAATGCATGAAAAATCCGGCCCTCA
>Ga0207120_1006_pt3 | contig 44617 bp, 44 predicted proteins | sample Alteio_BWMinHeat_40_FD_153509 | JGI IMG/M metagenome (GOLD analysis project Ga0207120, IMG submission 153509) | Enriched cells from forest soil in Barre Woods Harvard Forest LTER site, Petersham, Massachusetts, United States -... | ecosystem: Environmental > Terrestrial > Soil > Temperate forest >...
AGGGCTCCATAACCATATACCTTCTTCTGATGCATGTGCTGCAAACATCATACGGTGCGCTACCCATTGTCCTTTAACTTTACTTAATTCGAGTGTTACGTGCTCCATGTCACCATAATGCGCATCTTGGAACTCCATAGCATCGCCTACAAAAATCGGATGTCCCTTCCAATAAATTGGGAAAGGACGATTGTAGGCATAATACGTAATGTAGTTAATGTACAAAAGGCCGCTATCTTCATATGCATAGACATAAACAGGAGTAATATTTTTTACCCCTTGCACAAACCACCAGTTTGATCCGGATAATAGTGCACGAAGTTGTTGGTCTGGATAGTTAACAGTATCATGTATATCCGGTGTGTTAGTCGGTATATCAATATACTCATCTTTCGTTAACGCGGCGCTGGTAAGCTCCCGCTTTTGTTCGGTAGTAAGTTGATCAAGGGGCGTGTTTTTATATGGTTTTGTAGCACGCGCATCTTGTACACGTTTCATAAACACATCATATAATGCCTGCGGTGTTACCTGACCACGAGGAATAACTACAAAATTAGTAGGGTTGCGGAGTGCTGCCCATGAATTACTATTACTTTTAATAAGTGCTGCCCACGGATTACAAAAATGCTCAGTCATGGTTATTGGTAAAATATTTTCATCCTGATGTAAATAAATCATAGGCCTATATTTTAAAATAACATCTTTATATGGATCATCTTTCATATCTTCTTCAAATGGCCCAATCCATGCCATTCTCTCGCTCTTTTGTGCCGCCACCATATATTGTACAAAGCACTTTCCACCATTTGCCATGCAATCCTTCATTGACGTAACCGAGTAACCTTCTTTGAGTGGTTCACCCTTTAAAAATGCTTCAATGAGTTTTGCACCATATTTTACTTTATCCCAACCTTCTTCTAGACCACGCTCAGTTTCTTGCCAGGCATGTTCAACCATGCCGCCAAATTTTGTAAATGTTTCTTTGAGTTGATTGCCAAATCTATCAAAGCCAAGTTTTATCTGCTGGCCAGCTTGTTGAAAGGCTTGTTGAGTCAGCGCAGCCCCTTGTTGTATCTGTTGCCCAGCTTTCTCAAAACCTGCTTTTGTCTGGCTAACAGCGGTTTCGGCACCACTTTTTATAGTACCACCGAGCGCTTCAAATGATCCTGCATTAGTTACTCCGTAACCCTGATGTGGCGCATACTTTTGCGCAAGGTCATCTTTATAATGCTGAAGCTTAAAATTCTCAAATCTAACAACATCATCTTTAGAGTACTGACTCTTAAAACGTGCATACTCTTGTGGAGTTGCACCTTGAGGGAACTGATTTATAAATTTTGTATATATACCTGCTGCCCTTAGATCTCCAAAACCCGAAATTGAGACATGCCACATACTCACGATGATAGCTATACCGCATAGCCCCCCGATTATTATCCGTTTTTTCATTTCACACTTCCTTTTTTTAATCACCCACTGATTTTGACTTTTACCCCACTGTAGAAACCAGCCATCACTAAAATCTAGATTTTGTCACACTCTGATACAATTAAATTGGTACACCTAAAAATCTCTTGGATGTAAAAATGCAACAAAACAGCCCTTCATAAGTGAAGGGCTGTTAAAAAGAGTCCGTACGCTTAGGACATTACGTTGTAATAATCTTCTTATTTTTCCTAGAACCAGCATCAACAAGCTTAAGATTCATGATAGGATCAACCCACCCAGGTTTTGAATCACCAGGAACTACCGCGTCTCGACGAACGCCTTCTGCAGAGTTACCAGTCTGCTTTCCATGAATTGGACCAACATAAAAATGTTTATAACCATCTATATCAGGAGTACCATCTGGATGGTGGAAGCCGGTTCCGCGCTCAACTTTAGCATCATTAAACCAACCTTTATCCAAAAGACCTGGTATACCATTCGGTCCGCACAATCCTGTTAAACACGCTACGCCCATAGTTTTAGCATCAAACTTTGGATCAAACGGATGGTACAATCTAATGAGTTTAGGATCCCATTCACACCACCACGCCACGCCCTTGGTTTCATTTTTGCCATTTTCGACAATATCATTAGCAAACCCAAAAATACGTACATATTCTCCAGGGCCCCATGGATAAATGGCATGACTTCCTATAGCTGGATATACAAGGGGACGAATACCATCAAGCGTTTCATAGGTTTCGCCATTTGCTGGTCTGTCAGGTGCTTGAGGGCTCCATAACCATATACCTTCTTCTGATGCATGTGCTGCAAACATCATACGGTGCGCTACCCATTGTCCTTTAACTTTACTTAATTCGAGTGTTACGTGCTCCATGTCACCATAATGCGCATCTTGGAACTCCATAGCATCACCTACAAAAAGCGGACGTCCCTTCCAATAAATTGGGAAGGGGCGATTGTAGGCATAATACGTAATGTAGTTAATGTATAAAAGGCCGCTATCTTCATATGCATAGACATAAACAGGAGTAATATTTTTTACCCCTTGCACAAACCACCAGTTTGATCCAGATAATAGTGCACGAAGTTGTTGGTCTGGATAGTTAACAGTATCATGTATATCCGGGGTATTAGTTGGTATATCAATATACTCATCTTTCGTTAAAGCAGCACTGGTAAGCTCTCGCTTTTGATCGGGAGTAAGTTTATCAAGTGGCGTAGCTTTATATGATTTTGTTGCATGCGCTGCTTGTATGCGTTTCATAAACACATCATACAATTTTTGTGACGTTACCTGACCACGAGGAATAATTACAGCATGAGTCTTACTGTTAATAAATGCTGCCCATGGATTGCAAAGATGTTCAGTCATGGTTATTGGTAAAATATTTTCACCATGATGCAGATAAATCATAGGTCTGTATTTTAGGATGACATCTTTATAAGGATCATCCTTCATATCTTCTTCAAATGGTCCAACCAATTTCATCATCGCGTCTTTTTGTGCCGGAGTATATTGGACAAAACATTTTCCACCCTTTGCCATGCAGTCCATCATTGAAGTAACCGAGTAACCTTCTTTGAGTGGTTCACCCTTTAAAAATGCTTCAATGAGTTTTGCACCATATTTTACTTTATCCCAACCTGCTTCTAAACCATGCGCAGTGTCTTTCCAGGCATGTTCAACCATACCGCCAAATTTTGTAAATGTTTCTTTGAGTTTGCCAATAGCTTTCTCACTACCAGCTTTTGCCTGCCTAGTAGCTTCTTCACTGCCTTTCTTTATCGCCTGGCCAAGTCCCGCAAAACCTTCTTGTGTCTTTTCAGCCCCCTTTTGTATCTCCTGGCCAGCTTTCTCAAAACCACCCTTTATAGTGCTACCGGTCTTTTCCCAATCGCTTTTGCTAAATGGATTCCATATGGAAGATACAAACTGGTCCCAAGTAATGAAGGCTAGGGCTACAATGCACAGCCCGCCTATCACTATCCGTTTTTTCATGACAAACTCCTTTTTTACCTGAAATAGTCTCTATCTTCGATCAAGCTACAGATATGGCATTCATAAAATCTAGATTTTACTTATTTTGAGTAGCCAACCTTCAATCAAAAGCCCTTCGTGAATGGGCTATTTTGTGCTATACTTTACTTCAATTATAAGACCATACTGATTAATCAGTACTACAAATAGAGCATTAAAAAAGCCATGGAAAAAAGAGATTATTATAAAGTTCTGGGGATACCCAAAACCGCCAGCCATGATGAAATCAAGGCTGCCTATCGAAAATCAGCCCTGAAATACCACCCTGACCGCAATCCAAACAACAAAGACGCTGAAAACAAGTTCAAGGAAGCAGCCCAGGCATACGAGGTCTTATCTGACGCTGAGAAGCGCCAACGGTACGACCAACTCGGTCATGCAACCTATGAAAACATGGGCAGCGCTGGTCATGCCGGCCCACAGGGCATGAACATGGATGATATTTTCAGTAACTTTGGCGATATTTTTGGCGATATTTTTGGTGATCAACGCCATCGCAGCAAAAAATCAGGTCCTACACCAGAACGCGGTCATGATCTGCATAAAGAAGCCAGCATCTCGCTCAAAGATTCATATCTTGGCTGCAAGCACGATTTTTCATATTCACGTTTTGTGCCATGTCCAGACTGTAACCATACCGGCATGCAAGAAGGTACAAAGTCACGCGTCTGCGACAACTGTGGCGGCATGGGACAAAAACACTTTACGCAAGGCTTTTTCATGTATTCGCAACCATGCAATGCATGTCATGGTCATGGGTATACTATTCCATCTCCCTGCAAAAAATGTTCTGGAAATTCACGCATACGCGAATACGACAACTTCTCAGTGACACTACCGAGCGGCGTATTTGATGCAGCAGAGTTGCGTATCAAAGGTAAAGGTGACGCGGGTGTGTACAGCGGTCAAACAGGCGATCTTTTCATAACCATACGTGTTATGCCCGACAAGCAGTTCCAACGCATTGATGATAACCTTGTCTGCTCAGTAACGCTCACCTATCCACAACTTGTATTCGGCAGCCAGGTCGAAATTACCAATATCGATGGTACCAAAGAAACGATTAAAATTCCTAAAAGCTGCGCTGTCGGCCATGAAATTGTGATCCCAGGCAAAGGATTTGCTAAAATGCGTTCCAATGCACATGGTAACCTTGTTGTTATAACTAAATGTCATATTCCAACTAAGCTTGCTTCTGACGCAAAAGATGCGCTTATGAATTACTCGAATATGATTGGTACACAAGCAGCAGATACACCAGGTAGCATTGTAAGTTTCTTTAAGAAGTTTTTGGGTTGACTGAGAACGTTGTTTACCAGACAATAAAAAATCCCCCAAAATTCGGGGGATTTTTTATTGTGTTTTCTTTTCACGCCATTCCCAACCAGCTTCCATTCTCTTTCTTGCTCTTTTTGCAGCTCGTCGCGACGGTACAATAATATCGAGTCTTGCCGCTCCTGATTGAGCTCTTTCCACTTCTGCCGTAGCAAGCGCTGCTGCCCACTCACTCATCATGCGTTCATACGCGTATTGTAAGCTATCTTCAGGTAGAGGAGATGCGTCTCTTATATCATACTGTCCTTGCAGAATTCCAGGAATTATGAACCCAACTCCATATCGATTGTTGCGATCTGCTGCATTAACCATTGCTGTCATTAACAAAACTACTATAACACCACTCACTGTTACTTTCTTCATGCACTTCCTTATGTTGTTACTCATATATCAATCGTTTTTTTTGTACGTACTACTTATCTTTCATCATATAATTCTTCTTGTCCTGCACCGCCACCAACGTTATGTGAAAACTGAGCATCTACACTACTCGAAGATGAAAAACTTGAAGAACTCATTGATGATGGCTGCACACCAAGTAAACTCGCTGCCTTCGTTGGAGCAAATGTCATTGGAGCTGGGAAAACCTGCGGTGCTCTCTCCTGAGCTGCAAACAACTGTGCCATAATCTCATCTTGCTTGCCCTGTGTAAATCCCTGAAGATTTACTTGTGCCACGACATTCATTCGTATTGTGTTACGAAGTTTGCCCAATTCCTCACCCAACTCAGCATTGGTATAGTGTCCATCTCTATATATCATCCATCCAAAAATCTCTTCACTAGCATCTATAGCAAGTTCTCGCGCGCGAGGGCAAAGTTCTCCTGGCTTAAAACTCTGCAAAAATCTGCTAAACCCTTCACGGCGTTTTCCTATCCAAAGACCATTCCAACTTCTTCCATCCCTACCAAGAGGTACCCGGCATACTTGTGTGGATTGTGCTGCGCTATGTTCTTTTCTTTCGCGCTCACCTTGCTCGCTTGATGAATGTTTATCAGCAGCGGTGAGACCAAGCATTGAGGTGATTAAGAGCATACTGAGTGTTGTGGACATTGGACGTATCATAATAATTCCTTTCCTTGTGTTGCATTACGATTGTTTTTTGCGTCCTGCATGTTTACCTTTATTCAGCTTTTTTGTCACTTTTTTGCTGTGTTTTTTGACCCCAGATTGCTTTGATTCATGCAATGCACTCAGTTGATCTTCCAAACTCGCAAACTTTTGTAACAAGAAAAGATGTAATACCTGTGTTCGTGTATCACCACTCGCAGAAGAAGATGATGATGACAACAATGATGATGATGAGATATCCGAGATGTCTAGGTTATCCAACACTTTAAAACGCTGTTCAAGTCTTTGAATTGATGCTTCTATCCCATGTACGCTACTTGCCGCACCAAGAAGCTCTCCTCGCGCATTAGATTCTTTATCTACTGTTGTACGGCATGCAATAAGTTCTTGTTTGGTAGTTGCATGATGTTGCGTACATTGTTGTTGTTCTTTTTTCAACACCCCAATTTCACGACGCAATTGCTCAACCACTGAATTCTCGCCACGATCTTTTTCATACGCACGCTCGAGCCTTTGAATACGCGCTTCTTGGCCCTGGGTACGCGCTTCTTGGCCTTGCGCATGTACCAGCATTAATCGTGCACGGCGCATCACGTCTTGCGGAGTATCTTCATTTATCAAAGATGTTGCTGGTTGAGGTTGCAAAGATTGGTTTTCCACATTTTTTTGTTGCTGTATCGTACGTTGTTTGCGCATCATGGAACGGATTCCCCATTCGATGCCACGCAACGCTACATATACTGTTGCACTCACGAGTGCTGTTTTTACTGCATGTTTTGTTACATCAGGTGCATCAGATGAACCTGGTTTGCTGAACCCATCACCTGCTTGCAAAGCCATATTTATCAATACTAAACCACCGCACCACCACAGCTGCTTTTTTATCATTGGTGTACCCTTTGTATCTGTGTAATTTTAATCAATAAAAACGTCGTAAGCTGTACTACGAAATGCTTTTCAAAGCAAGAAGATGTTGCATGGCCATAAAAAAGGCTCTCCGGTGAAGAAGAGCCTTTTTATACTCGTGATAATTATTTTCGGAAGAGTATTAACTGTTAGATGCATCTCCGCCCGCAGCTCCTGCAGCTGCTTTACCTTTAAGCTCAACTTCCTTAGCATGCGTCAGTGCCATTTGGTCACGACTTTGTTTGTCGCCTCCGTCACATGCCGAACGCATCAAAGTATTACGGGATACGCGAACTGCTGTTACATCAATAGCTTTACCATTGGAAGCTTCATCAAGCATAAGTCTTACTCTGATGCGTGCATTGTTTCTTTCTACATCAGTAAGACCAGCAACTTCATTAAGTTTTTCAGCGAAGCTCTTACTACGATTCAATTTGTAATGACCTTGTGTGTTTTCAACTAGCTGTGTACGAAGATCTGCAGCTTCTTCAGCTACGCGTTGAAGTGTGCCGGCAACATCAACGACTTCATTTTTTTTCACTGGAGTAGTCTTGTTTTTCTCAACTATTTCACCAAGCCCGGTGGTCCACGCTTCCTCCATATAGCGGCACAATCCTTCACGTTCTTTGCGCGACGCTTCATCCTCACCGGTGAATGGTTTTGGTTTTTCTAACGTTGCTGCCTTCGCTTGTGCCCGCTGTTCTAACGTTAGTTGGCCCTTTTTATGCCATGCCCAAACATATTTACCACCAATCAATGCAAGACTTACTCCACTCACCGCCGCTACAGTAACTACTGCTTTGCCTTTTTTTGTTGAAAGATCTGGTGTTTGCATTGCATCGACACGCGCTACCGACACCAAAAGGACAAGCGACAAGGCTGCCGAACCTATATTTTTACCAACCATGAACATCTCCTGAACTATGAACGGATACACTACCTACCTACAATAACCACCGTGGGCACAAGATATAGCATAGTACACACAGTCTGTACATAGTTGCATCAACACACATTCACGCAGCAATTATTAATAAGTTTTTTAATTTTTTTTTGGCTCAACTCCCAAAAGACGCTTAGCTTGTATTGATACATTCATTTTTGATAGATGCTTGATTTTAATAGTTGAGTTTAAAAAAGTATTACACGCCGATACACCGTTTTTTGAGACTTTTTTGCGACATGGTCATACGGTGCTTACGCTGCACACTAAATTTGGTAATCACATGATAAAAAAAATCACGATCGGGACCTTTTACCACCGCTTGTTCATGAGCTTCAGCAAGCACGATAGGGTAACCATGTCCTTTACGTGACTGATCAATAAGCACTCGTGACACAAGATCGAGCATCTGGTCATCGTGCGCAATCCATGCAGGAATCTCAACACGGCCAATTTCAACGCCATTGTGCATATAAAAAAAATACGGGCGTAGTGCATCGGGATACAAAGAACGTAATTTTCCCGTATACCCAAACACCGTTGAACGTGTATCTGGTTGTAAGAAAAATTGTGCAACCATGGCATCATGCACATGATCAATAACACGATGCGCTTCGCATCCTTCAAGCTTAAAATCACACAAAGCAAGTCGAATCAGATTAGAAAGTTCACGGTGACGCGGCATGCTCACGTACGCAGCATGCACAATGCGCTGGTCATACAATGCTGTCAGTGTTTGCACATAACGCGGAACAAATTTTTTAAGCAGCTGCTCTTTAGCTTCCAAATGCCAAAAAATTAATGAACCATCAAATAATACAACTAAAGGCTGCGTAGCATTATGCTCCATACTTCGTGCAGCACATGCATACCCAGCGTTAAATTCAAATTCTTCACGACGGCAATTGACAATATCAATCGGTGAAGCTTGTGTCACATCATTATCATATTCGGTAAACACATGAGGAATTGACGCAAGTTCAGCACGCACAGGCACACCATAAGTCAACACAACCGAACCAACATTGATGAGATAACATGATGTTCCTTGATGCCGATCAGGATAAATTTGTGAACCGTCAACAGCAATGACTCGATAGGTTGCTATATTGTTTTTGATAGGAATACAGGCATCAAGAGGACCTGACCACGATGGAATAGGTAACGATGTTTCACAGGCAGCAATTTTATACATAAATGTTGAATCACGGACAATGCGCTCCCACACACCACGTGCAATAGTTTGTTCACTCGTAAATGAAATAAAAAGATCATCGGCAACGCGATGTAATTCTTTGATGAGTTTGGCACGATCAAGCAATTTACACCACCTCACGTACCACCTTTACGGTGCTGAGGCTCCTTTTTGGTACATCGCTAAACCTTGGTGCAGAGCCTGCAATGGTAACAAAGCACACTTAAGCCGCGTTGGCCCAAGTTCAATGCCGACCAACTCTACCATGAGTTCTTTGGTAAGCGAAGCGAGATATGCGCGCGGTTTACCGTGGCATGCCTGCATCAACAATGATGCCGCTGCTTGGCTTATGACACACCCCGTACCTTCAAAAGCAACGGCAATTAATGCGTCACCTTCAAAACGACCTGACAAGCACACCGCATCACCGCATGATGGGTTCAACTCCTGAGAAACAAAATCAGGATTGTCTACCCGGCCACGATGGCGGGGAAATCGGTAATGATCCATGAGGTCATGGTGATAAAGGGATGAGGTATTCATAGCATTATGATACGCGAATGCGCATAAAAAACAAAAGGACGACGTTGTTAAGACGTCGTCCTTGTATATCTTTTTATAACCACGATAATTCGTGGTTATACACTACAACTGTTACGCAGTGTAACCAGTTGTTTTGTAGGTAATAGTTCTAGCTTTAACTGGTTCAGTGTATTTAGCATATGCATAGTAAAGAGCTGCTACACCACCAAGAACAACACCTGCTTTGTATGTCTTCAAGAACCAAGGCTTCCAGCTTTTTGCATCAACCCAAGCTTGTTGAGCTTTTTCGTCAAAGCTAAGATTCCAGCCATAAAGAACAACGTTGTTTTTAGCTGAAGTTAGCCCGCTGGTGATTGTTTGTGTCCAGGTCTTATCAGCTGGTTTATTAGACTCAGCTGCATATGACGTGGTTACACACAAAACTGCTGCTAGAGCAAGTGTTTTTCCGAATTTAGCGTACATGTATTGTACCCCATGTTGTTGTGGTTAGAGATAGATTAATTAGGAATTCGAGACTCAAAACTCAAAGACACATGTGCTTTTAAAGTATGACAAAAGCGTTCCAATTATCACACTTGAACTCCATTATATGGCTTTCACTCGTAACAGTCAAATTTAGTCCTTTCCTGACGCTCAAAAAACCCTTTTCTGATACGCCTCTGCCCATTTGAAGACATGGAACAACTCGCGTATACTCACGATGTACTGCATGAACTCACGCGTGTCGTATTGTTTCTTTTTGAATTTTTTAATGGAGCCTACATGCCAATTTCACGAGTATTTCACACTCTTACTCTACTAGCAGCCCTAGCTCTTTCACCATGTACTGCAGCTAAAAATATTATTCTCGATATGAATGGTGTCATCACCAAGACCGATAAGGCGACCGCCTTTTGGCTCACCGGACCTAAAGTTTTGGTCTGGTACTTCAGCCACAACCCTCATATGGTGCCTTCAAGCAGCCATAAAATACGCTACAAACTTCTTTACCCTTTATTGAACAATGTTATGGCGCCACGATCTGATAGTATCGTGATACCTGATGAAGAAGGTATTCCAATGCCACAACTTATGGTGGACTGGATGACCGGTGACCTTTCAAGCGCACAAATTCGCTCCTTGGTGTCAGAAGCCCTCGTTCTCTATCCCGATCTGTGCGCACATAATGCTGAACGTGCGCTGATGAAATCGATGACTACCATGATGTTCACCCCTGCACTTCTTGCCAAAGTTCAAAAAATCATACCCGAAAGTAAAGAATGTATCCGCATGTGGAAAGAACAAGGACATCGCCTTTTCATCATTTCTAATTTTGATGCTGACACTTTTGCTCTCATACGAGAACAAGATCCTGAATTTTTTGACCTATTTGATGATATTATCGTTTCAGCACATGTTGGCATGGTAAAACCGGGAAAAGAGATATTTGAGCATACGTTGGTAACAAATAATCTTGTTCGCCATGACAGTCTTTTCATCGATGACACTCCCACCAATCTTGATACCGCGTATCAGTGCGGTATTGCAACTGTCTTGTGTCAAAACAATGATTTAACAAGTCTCATGCCTGCCGTTGAATCATGGCTACAAACACGAGCACATGATGCAGAGATGAACCATGTACACATTACACATTAAACTGCCGACGCATATGCCGTATGATAATTGGCACACATGCTAACACAGCAAGTAACATAAATGCTCCAATCACATGGGCTGAAAAAAGATCAGTTAACGAATGTACGGTTGCAAGCTGACGCCCCGCAAATGCATAAATCAGCGAACACGGAACAATACCAAGTGATGTTGTCCACACAAACGTCCATAATGGTATGCGTGTTAATCCCGCAAGCAAATTGACAAGGCCAAGCGGCACCACCGCAATCAAATGCACAATAATAAGATAGACAACACCTTCTCGCTCAATTGCATGATTGAATCGCACAAGGCGATCATGATAACGCCGCTGTAATGCATTACCAATGACATAACGCACAGTAAGAAATGCTATCGTTGAACCTAACGTTACACCAATGTTGGTGTACAATGTACCCCACATGGTGCCAAATAAAAAACCACTCGTGATTGTTAACAACAAGGCCATGGGCAATAAAAATGCAACAAATAATGTATAAAACAGTATAAATGCCAACACGGAATACCCATAATGTTCGGCAACCATCTGTTGAAGATATTCACTATTATTTTTCAATTGATCGAGCGTAACGTAGTGTGTGATTCCACTGCCATGGACCGCTACAATAAGCACAAGAATCAGTAGTAACGCAACAATACGTCTCATGATTATAGTTTCACGGGTCCTTTCAACCGAGTAATAATGATAGGCATCAGGGCAAGTGCTAGTAACAATGCAAACGCCAAAATCACCGGCAGTGAAAACATATCACCAATTGAGCACAGCGTACCGAGCTCACGTCCTGCAAATGCGTAAATTATAAATAATGGCAATGAACCAGTCACCGTTACCCGCACAAATGTTCGCAATGACATGTTCGTCAAAGCCGCAAAGGTATTAATAATAAAAAAGGGAACAACTGCTAGGTAGTGTAAAACAAGCAGATAATTAGGTCCATACTGTTCCATCGAGCGATTAAATTTCTCCAAACGGGCACTATACCGTTGTTTTATTGACGCCGCTAAAACATGTCTTACAAATAAAAACCACAGAACAGCACCGCATGTGGCTGCAACAACTGAATAGAGCGTGCCGAGAATAATGCCAAAAAGGTAACCGCCCGCTATAACTACCGGAATCACGATCGGCAATGATAATGCAACAATAACGACAAGACATACTGCATACAGAAGTACCCAACGAATGTAGTTGTGTTCAACGGCTTGTTTAAGCATCTGGTTATTTTCTTTAATCCAGGTAAACGTACAATGTTCATGAATACCCGACCGATAGATCGCTACGCCTGCGATAAGTATAAGTGCAAGCCACAATCCGGTCTTCCAATACTGCTTCATACAGCATCCCCCTACTACCCACTGATATATCCTTTTAAGGGTTACTCTAGCGATAATGGTTACAAAAGGTCAATGCTTTGCCATTTTAGATTGCAATTTTTTGCAATTACAGGTATCAGAGCATGGCAATTTTTTCGTGGCTTTATAAAAAAAGCCACGAGAGTTTGGTTTCTCCCGTGGCCTGATGATACTTACAATAGTAGACAATACTATAATTGATCCCGATTATCGCCGCTTGCACGACCTAGATCTACCATGACAGGTTGTTCTAACGCACCCATAAGCATGCCTCGTGTTGTAATATTTTTAACACTAGGTTGTATTATTGAAGGCACAGAAGAATGAGATGCAACTTCATATGAGAAACTCGATAAACCTGCACCTGGACGAGAAGAAGCAGAAGATTCGATTGCCAATGGCTGCTGTCTAGGCACTCTTACTGCAGCTTCAATTCGTGAAAGTCTTGCATCCAATCTTCTTTCTGCATTTCCAACTGCTGCATCAACCTGTTCACCCATAGCAGTAAGAAGTTTTTCCTGAACTTTTGCTACTGAACGTGAAACCGCAGTATCTACTAGCCCTGGTATAGCGTCTTGAAGGCTTCTTAACTGATCTCCAAGGGCACGCGCTTCTTCTTTAGTAACACCTTGCGTCAATCTTTTTTGAATATCTTCAATACCTGCATTGATAACTTGTAACTGTTGAGCATGCTCAGCACTTTGCGTCAAAAGCTGTTGCTGGCCACGTTGTAATGCGCTCAATTGCGCACCCTGCTCTCTTTGTGCTGCTTGTATCGGACCAGATTGACCTATTGCATTCTGTAATTGATCTAATTGTTGGCCTTGATGATTAAATCTTCCAGTAAAATCTTTTCGCATAGAAGATATATCTAGACGCGCTTCACGCACTTCTTGATGCACCGTATCAATTTTCCTGTGCAAGTCTCGTGATTCACCACGCCACCAATGACGCACAAGAAATCCAGCCCCTGCCGCAAAGACCGTCGTAGCAACTGCAGGTGCTGCCCACCCTGCAAGTATCATGCTCAACGGTTCTGCTTTTATCCATTGCGTCGGCACAAGTAATGCCGCAGCAAAACCTACACTCATTAATAAATTTTTATTCATAGTAAAACCCTTTATTGCGTATGTAGTATGTATATATGTACCACGTTATAAAAAAACGCGATACATCAGCGTTTTAGTATGCTGTAATGTCATGGTAGTAGCAAGAAAAAATGAAAATATGTGCGTAGAATACAAACTTTTTACACAGTCAACATCTGCCGTATGACATCAATACATCGCTCAACATCTTCGCGCGTGTTATACGCATAAAAACTTACGCGCACTGATGCAGTAATTTCCATCTGCTTTGCAAGTGGTTGTGCACAGTGATGTCCTGCACGAACGCAAATGCCATACGTCCCCATATACGCAGCAACATCATGTGCATGTACACCATCAACAACAAAACTTACAAGATGTCCTGCCACACGTAATTGACCAACCGGACCAAGAATGCGTATACCGGGTAATGTTGCAATGCCATCAATAAATTGTGCACACAATGCAGCTTCATGTTCTTGCAAACGTTGTGGATCAATGTTGTTGGTAAAATAATCAAGTGCTGCTGCAAGACCAATCGCTTGTTCTGCAGGTGGAGAACCTGCTTCAAGACGATAGGGCATGTCACGCCATGTTGCCGTTTCATAATCAGCTTCATACACCATGCCGCCACCAACGTGATACGGCAAAAATTGATCATGCAATTCGCGACGCACATACAAAACACCGATGCCTGTTGGTCCCATTATTTTATGTCCCGAAAATGCAAGCATATCGCACCCAAGTTGCTGCACGTCAACACCGCCATGCGGCACCGATTGTGCACCATCAACCAGTATTCGTGCTCCTACCATATGCGCCATATCGGCAAGATGTTTGACATCAACACGGGTACCCAGCGCATTTGAAACATGACATACTGCAACGAGTTTTGTTGTTGCATTAATTAATGATGCTGCTTGGTCCATAGCAAGACGACCGTCACGCCGCAAGGGAATAATAACAAATTCTGCACCACGGGATGCAGCAAAACGCTGCCACACTAACACATTTGAATGATGTTCTAATGCACTCACCACAATACGATCACCAATACCAACATGCGTACGCGCCCACGCACCAGCAACCATGTTAATACTTTCAGTAGCACCATGCGTAAAAACAATTTCTGACGCATCACGAGCACCAAGAAAATTTGCTACCGTTGCACGCGCTTTTTCATACAACGCTGTTGCTTGTTCTGCCAGCGGATATAACCCGCGTCCAATCGGTGCATTGTGATGCGTATAAAAATCTTGCACAGCGTTAATTACTGCCTGCGGTTTTTGCGTTGTTGCCGCATTATCAACATAGATAAGCGGGTTGCCATCAACACGCATACGGAGTAAAGGAAAATCTGCTCGTAATCGTTGCGCATCAAAAGGTGGAATAGTGTTCATTAATACTTTCCGTCAATATCATTTTTATTTTTTTAAACATTGCAGCACTCGCCGTGCTACCTCTTGCAACTCACCATGCCCATCAAGCGTCGTGTTCACAAAACCTTCAATCAACAAATGCCGAGCTCGTTCACGGGCTATACCGCGCGTTTGCATATAGCGTATCTGTTCTTCATCAACTCTGCCAACTGCACTGCCATGCGCACATTGCACCTGATTGGTCAGCACTTCCAAACTTGGTATCGAACGCGCCGATGCACACGTACTGAGCAACAACGTATCATTACGCTGTTCTGCTTGGGTACCAACAGCATTACCTGCCACATAAATTTTGCCATGATATAATGCACGCGCTTGGCCAGCCAAACAACCATTAATACGCACATCACTCATCGTATGTGCCGCTTCGTGTCGTTGATTGGTTGTCAATGTTACAATTGCCGTATCATTACCAATATACACACCACGTACCAGTGCTTGCGCACGTTCACCAAGAAGTTCCACATCAAAACTCATCGTGCTTGATGTCGTATGAGCACTAACAAATCCATAGTGCACGATACTATCTTGCGCACAACGAAGTACGTACCTTGCTGTACCTGTTGCGTTCTGCACATCATGAATAACCGTTAATCGCGCACCAACACCGACATTATAGATTACCGAACGTGTAAATGATGAACCCGCAGTGCGATCATAAACCGTCGCCGAAGCGCCATCGCCAAGGGTGACGGTGATCGTGTCAACTATGTCACAGTCTTGGAGCACAAGTGGCTCTACGCGTTGTACACCATCAGGAATATAAAGAGTTATACGTTCCGTCATCCGATTGACCCTTCCATATCCATCGCGATAAGACGGTTAATTTCAACGGCATATTCCATCGGCAGTTCTTTAACAAATGCATCGATGAAACCATTCACAATAAGTGCTCGGGCTGTGCTTTCAGAAAGACCACGACTCGTTAAATAAAAAAGTTGCTCATCGCTCACTTTGCTCACCGAAGCTTCATGCCCTACATCAACGTGCTCTTCATTGACATCAACAGTTGGATACGTATCTGAGCGGGATTTCTCATCAAGCAACAAAGCATCACACTGCACGCGTGACACGGCGCCATGCGCACCCTTAACAACTTTAAGTAAACCACGGTAGCTGGTGCGCCCACCATGTTGGCTTATTGATTTTGAAACAATATTTGACGTCGTATTTGGTGCACAGTGAATAACTTTACCTCCAGCATCTTGATGCTGTCCTTTACCAGCAACCGCGATAGAAATAATTTGTCCTTTTGCACCCGGTTCTTTGAGAATAATGGAAGGATATTTCATGGTAACTTTGCTACCAAAATTACCATCAATCCATTCAACGGTGGCATCACGATACGCAAGCGCACGTTTGGTGACTAAATTGTAAACATTGTTCGACCAGTTCTGAATGGTGGTATAGCGTAATCGAGCGTTAGGGTGTGCAATGAGTTCAACAACGGCACTGTGCAGTGAATTTTTACGATACAACGGCGCGCTGCATCCTTCCACATAGTGCACAAAGCTGCCTTCATCGGCGATAATGAGCGTGCGTTCAAATTGTCCCATGCTTGCAACATTAATTCTGAAATACGCTTGCAGCGGCATGTCAATCTGCACGCCCTTGGGCACGTAAATAAAACTACCGCCGCTCCACACGGCAGTGTTGAGTGCGGCAAATTTATTGTCATGCGCGGGAACAATGGTGCCAAAATACTGTTTAAAAAGTTCGGGATACTTATTAAGTCCTTCGCTCATATCGCCAAACACAACACCTAGGTCTGCCCATTGTTTACGCAAACTTTTGTAAATCATTTCTGATTCAAATTGAGCACCAACACCGGCCAAAAATTTTTGTTCAGCTTGGGGAATGCCAAGTTTTTCAAACGTATTTTTAATAGTGCTCGGAATGTCGTCCCACGAGGTTTGTTGCTGCTCGATTGGTTTGACGTAGTAGTAAATATCATACGGATCAAGGCCACGTAAATCAGCACCCCAGGTCGGCATGGGCATACGCTCAAATCGTTCCAACGCGGCTAGACGAATATCGATCATCCAACCTGGTTCATTTTTTTGTTCAGCAATTTGCTCAACAATAGTTTTGTTCAGGCCTTTTTTGGTTGAAAAATGATAATCGCCGATCGAACGCGGCGCATGCTTACGTGGTACGGAAGGCATCGTAACCCTGCTGTTCAAGCGTAGAAACTAAGCTCATAGTCCCCGATTGTACTAACACACCATCGCGCATAATGTGCACATAATCTGGTGTAATATAATCAAGAATACGTTGATAATGTGTAATGATAAGAATACTTGGTGCGCATGCTACACGTAGTGTCGTCATAGCTGCCGCTACTGTTTTAAGTGCATCGATATCAAGCCCTGAATCAATTTCATCTAATATGATGAACGATGGTTGCAACACTAACAATTGTAAGACTTCTAATTTTTTCTTCTCACCACCAGAAAATCCATCATGCACACTTCGTTCAAGAAATGACGCATCCATGTCTAACAACATTAATTTCTCAAGCACTTGTTCACGGAATGCACGCACATCAACAGGACTGCTGTGTCGCACTTGATATGCTTCTTTAAGTAGCGTAAAGACTGACACACCAGGAATCATGCAGGGATTTTGAAATGCGAGAAATATTCCGAGCTGCGCACGCTTGTCGGGAGACAATGCCACAAGATCATGGCCAGCATACGTGATAGAACCCGCGGTGACCGTACAGTGTGGATGTCCCATAATGGTACGAGCTAACGTACTTTTGCCCGAGCCATTGGGCCCCATAATGGCGTGCACTGAACTGGGTTCTATGGTAAGACGAAGGCCGTTGAGAACTGATGGTTCCTCAACGGCACTATAAAGATCATGAATTATTAAGCTACGTTGCATACTCTCTTCAATAGTTAGAATTTCGATTATTTACTTTTGAACCACGCAGCAGCAGAGGCATATAGTGCTGCTCCCAACATACCTCCACCAACAGCAGCGGCACCAACTGGTTTTATATTATCATAACTTACTCTCAGCCAGCCATGTTCTAGCTCATAATTTTTATCGGCAAGAACTAGTGCAGCTCCTGGCTTATTTTGTGCTACAGCTTCATCATGTGCATTGCGAACTACTTCTTTGCGACGATTGTCTGCGGACCATTCCCAACCACTGTCGCCACTACACTTGTCTAACGTTGCATTAAACTCTTTACGTGCTGCAATTTTTGCTGTCTGGTCTTTTGCAAAATGTATCTTTGATGCCCAATTCATCAAGCGAATACTACATTCACTTTTTGGTTTACCGTTGTTCCCAGCTTGCTCACTTGCATATAAACCACTTACAAGACATAGTGCTGCTACAAAAGCACTTAACCTCATATTGCTGTGTTGCATAATCACGCCTTTTTGAAAAAATAAAAAGTATTCTTGGTGTATTACTCATTGGGTATCAGTGTACGGAAAACCCAAATGACTGTAAATCAAAAAAAATCGATACGGTTGCCTTAATTACCACGCCCACCCTCTAAACAATCATAATTTTCTCAAAAAAACACTCCCAAGAATCATTAAACTAACGATCTAGTCGCTCTATACGAACAATTTTCTTAAGAAAATACTCAAACTATTGAAAACAATGAGTTGTTTCAGATAGAATTATTTATAGAAGGATACCAAGGAAGTATAGTTTAAAACAGGGCCAAACCTGGGAATTTACCCAGAAAATGCCTACAAAGGAGTCGTAATGAAGAATTTTATAAAAATCAGTGGCGCACTTGCTCTACTTGCTCTGTGTGCAGCACAACAAGCCCAAGCAGGTGGCTATGTAGCAACACAGAACGGATTTCAGGCAAAAGTAAGTAAAAACTTTGACACATCTACAAAATATATCGCACACATAAAACAGCTAAATTCATCGGGTCAGGAGCAAAAACAAGATACTTACGATACAGCATCGTTTAAAAAAGATGTTGCAGACAACTTTTTCCGTACTAATACAAAAACAGTTATAGAATTGTACCAAGGAACAAAAGTAACAGGCCAACCAGCCTATCGTTACTATCTGTATGCCTCAAGCCCATTCAAAAGAATAGAGCTTACAGACACGCAAGAAAATAATCCGAACGCATTGCAGTATACACCAAATCCTCAGGCAACGTGGTACCGAGCTACATTCTATAACTAATACCTGCTTGCATATTTAAATGGCACTATTAAAGAAATACCATAAATATGAATCGTAACTTGCTCATAATTAAGAACAAGAAAAGCAAAGTGTAGAATTTCACAAATTTTAAAGCCTCCGACTACTGCATCGGAGGCTTTTTTGTATCATTATTTTAAATAATCAAATGTACACGCACCTTGTGTTGGCAATCCCTTTTTCTTCCATTCTTTCATGCCGCCTTTAAACTCATAGAGTTTTTCAAAGCCCATTTTTTTAAGAATTTCGTATGCTTGCGTACTGACTGAGGAGGTGGTATCAGCACAATACACAATAACATCTTTATGTTTATTCCACGTACCTGCTTTAGCTTTGATTTCTTCTAACGGCATATTGATCGAGCCGGTAATGTGGCAATCGTTAAAATAATCAGGTTCAAGCACATTGACGATAAGACAGCCCGCTACTTCTTCCATTTTTTTCTTCACCTGCTCTGCAGTTAGCACACGATTATAGTGATTGCCGCCTCTGCATACGCCGCACGGACATTCCGTTGTACAATGACAACCTGCTCCGCATGGACAAACTCCTGGTCTACATCCACATGCCATGATCATTCTCCTTCTTTTTTGACATCATGGTTCTTGTGTTACAGCACTGCACGTACAAACTCATGCACCGTAATAAGGCCACGACGTATTTTATCTAGGCCATCATCAGCAAGCGTTTTCATGCCATGAGTACGAGCATGCATGCGTAGCGTAGCACAAGATGGTTCACGAATAACAGAAGAACGCAGATCATCATGCATAGAAAGCAATTCAAAAATACCGGTACGACCCTTGTAGCCAAGATGGAGACAGTCGCTGCACCCCGCACCCGCGTAGACACGGTCAAGTTGAGCATTCAGCGTTGCAAGAATTCGTGCTTCCTCATCAGTTGGTGCTCGTTCATACCGACATGATGCACAAATAGTGCGTGCAAGCCGCTGTGCTAATACACCGGTAATTGCAGCATTAATGAGAAATGGTTCAACACCCATGTCCATCAACCGCATAATAACACCAGGTGCATCAGCCGTATGCACGGTACTCAAGACTGAATGGCCAGTTAACGCGGCTTGAATAGCGATACGTGCTGTTTGTTCATCACGAATTTCACCTACCATAATAATGTCAGGATCTTGACGTAAAATTGATCGCATGCCTTTTTCAAACGTAAAACCAGCTTCAGGGTGAATTTGGCCTTGCGTTACTCCTTCAACATGATATTCAACAGGATCTTCAAGCGTGATGACATGTTTGCCTGGTTCATTCAATGCTGCAAGCGCTGCATACAACGTTGTCGTTTTTCCTGAACCAGTTGGTCCTGTGACTAAGAAAAAACCGTTTGAACGTTTAAAAAGCGCTAAACAGGTATCTTGCATAGCACGATTAAGACCAAGATGGTCAAGATCAATGCACGCCTTAGCACGATCAAGAATTCTGACAACGATATGCTCACCATTGACCGATGGAAAGGTAGAAACACGAAGATCGATGGGCTTGCCTTGATAGGTGATACTAAACTTACCGTCATGCGGTATTCGCCGTTCGGTAATATCAAGATGCGCAAGCACTTTAAGACGCGCTAACAACTGTGCCATGTGCTGCGTGGTGATAGGATCGCGGTCATACAGCACACCATCAATGCGATAGCGTACACGTAAACCAGTTTCAGTTGGCTCAAAATGAATATCTGATGCGCGCTGCTCAACCGCTTTATCAATAATAGTATCAACAAGTTGTACAATCGGAGCTTGTTCCTGGATATGCTGCTTCATAACCTACCCCTTTTTTAATCCTCCTCGTCCTCACCCTCTATTTCACGGCGAAGTTCTTCTTCACGATTATGTTCTTCACGCAGATCTTGGTCTTCATCAACTTCAGTCGGCGCTTTGTCATAATATTCTTTGACTGCATCTTCAATATCGCGACGCAACCCTACGAAAAAATCTACATCGTAATTTTCATATTCACGCAATGCCGATTCAAGACCTGAACGCTCCGGCTCTGCCGCCACAACAATAAGCATATTAGCATCTGTTTGTAGCGGTATTACATTATTACGTAGCAAAAAATCTTTAGGAAAATTACGTAGTAACTGCTCATCAAAAAAATTACCGACGACATCAAATGACGGAACATTGTAGTGCTGACTCAGTGCACGTAACAAATCGTCACGTTCGACAATACCTTCTTCTAATAAAAACGCATCGAAATTATCTGATGGAGATTCATGAAATGCTTGTTCGATTTCAACAGCTCGTTCATGGGTCAATGCTTTATTTTCGACAAGGATTTCAACCAATGAACGAATAAATTGTTCTTGCGATGCCATGCATCCCTCACTCTAGCCAACCCAAATACCGACAACGAAACCAATAGCAAAACTTATAACAGCACGCATGTGTGCTTTTGCCCATTCAAGATATGCAGTAATCAGACTTCCATCAGCTGTAGCTGGTAAGTGAAACCCAAGAGCATTTTGTATTTTATCCCAGTCTACAACCAGAGACAGGAAGCCTAAATGTTGCAACACAAGCAGTGAGGCACCAATAAGAGCAACGATCAGAACGAATTGGCTATATTTTTTGAGTAAAAATCCAACAACAAAACCGATACCAAGATAGAGTGCCATCTCGATAAGACTTTCGCGAGAAAAATCAAATTTGTTTGAAAGCGATTCAGTATTCAAATTTTCTTGAGCATTATCCAAAAGACCTTTGGTTGTAGCTTCATCGGGCATAGTAGCAACACCCATTCCTCCATTTTGTGCTGGTAATCCTTGACCTGACGCCATAGTTGAATCTCCTTATTTGATGGCACAGTTGTACAAAAAATAGTATCCGCGTGCTTAGTATAGTAATGCTTGTATAATGTAGGCAAGAACTAGAACTAAAAACAAAGGGCACCCATAAAGAGTGCCCTTGTTTTTACGTTTCTTGTTCAGACGATCAAGCTCACGCAACCAGTTCTTTCAATGCTTTACCAGCTTTGAATTTAGGAACTTTCTTTGCAGGAATCGTCATCTTTTTCTTGGTTGCTGGATTAACGCCGATTCTGCTTCTGCGTTTCATGACAGCGAACGTCCCAAAACCCGTTAATACTACTTGCTTGTTTTGCTTGAGTGCGCTACCGATTGCTGCGATAAACGCTTCCAGGCAATCTTTACATGTTGATTTAGGCATTTTGGTTATTTTTGCCATGTGTTCAACTAATTTCGCCTTGTTCATAACAATATTTCCTTCAGTCGTTTGTTCTAATGCGAGCAAACGAAAAACTAGTACTTAGCTCGTACATTATTCACAGAACTGACACATGTCAAGTTTAACTCATTAATCGCATACAGAATTAATAATCAGGGATGGTAGAGATGTATAAAGATGTCGGAATTAAAGACTGTCCTACTTCGCAATCGTTTCACGATTAGCTACGAAGGGCATACTTTCTACTTCACTACAGTTTCGAAGAACAGGTCACTTTTTCTATCAATTCCTTAGAGAAACTGGCTTGCCAGTCATTTCTCAAAGCCATCCCATATATATGCTTTTTCTGTTGGACTATACCAACTTAGAATATGCAAGCGAGACAGTGAAATGACTGGTGCCGAGGGCCGGACTCGAACCGGCACGGACAAACGTCCGAAGGATTTTAAGTCCTTTGCGTCTACCAATTCCGCCACCCCGGCACACATTTTTATATGTCAAATTTTATCATGGATGGAGGCGGCACCCGGAATCGAACCGGGGGTGAGGGTTTTGCAGACCCCTGCCTTACCACTTGGCTATGCCGCCCCGCGTACTTACACCTGCAATTTTTTGGCTAGATCTTCGGCGGTAATAACACAACCGGCATCTTGACCTTCTTGCTGGTGCTGTACATTTTCTTTAGTGAGATAAGGACGTTGACATGGACCTTCAACCGGCAATTTCTTTTGGTGCCACTCAGCCGTGCCACCTTCATATGCCCAGACCTTCTTAAAACCAAGTTCTTTCAACCGCTTACACGCTTGACCACTGCTGGTGCACATGTAATTACTACAATAGACCACAATTTCAGTATTTTCAGGGTCGAGGTTTTGTACAAACGTTTCTAGTTCAGGAAATGGTACGTTAATTGAACCTTTAATATGGCAATCATCATAAAATGGCTTGAACAAGACGTTGATCACAAAAAGACCGGTTTTTTTCTGTGCTGGTTGCTGTGTTTCTTCTCTGCTACACGCAGGAAGTATCACAATCGCTAGAACGGCTAGAATTGTCATAACACCTGCACGTACACTATGGTTATCGAACATGAAAACCGTCCTTCACTGCTATGCTCCACTGCACAAAAAGCGCATGTAGGGCCAAATGTACCATAAATTACTCATTCTTCAACTCTGGAATGCTTATTTTTAGGCCTTTTTGTGTCAATGAACCCGTTGAAAGAAGCGACTCCAGCGCAGACGAGACCAGAAATCAATTGGGTGCTTAATCAAATCAATAATCCACCACGAATCAAGCCATGACTTACTACTTGAATCAAGTGACCATATGCGGAAGATGATTTTACCGTGAATAAGGCGTTGAGGCACGGGACCGAACACGCGACAATCATGACTACCACGGCGATTATCACCCATGAGCCAATATTCATTGTCACCAAGTTCAACATAGAACTCATCAGTGCCATTCCAGTAACTTGCACCGCGCTGCACTTTTGGAAAGTCACTTACGGTAATTGCCACACCAGGCTCTTTGAGCAATCTGCCATCAGGGGTCACGGTGACACCTTGTTCTGCGCAATCTTGTGGTATCACATGAATGACACGTTTTTCACTGACGCGATAAAATGGCTGCTGATTATAGGGTGCATGCGGATCATATGACCGAAAATCGATTTTACTGCACAGCAATCTGCTTGCTATCTTTTCAACTTCTTCTTGAGCACCCTCTTGATAGCGCATATAGGTCAATGCTTCATGCAATGCCCACTCATGAAGTTTTTCTGGATCCTCGACCCAAATTGCTAACAATGGATATTTGTTTAAATACGGCTCATCAAGTTTTTGGCCATTACGGTATACCACCGGCTTGCCGTTTTCAACAACGCCTTTAATGGTATCACCCGGCATGCCAATAACACGTTTTGTCCAGTTCATCGGACCATACACATATTCTTCAAACAAGCGTCTGAAATAATTTGAAGAATATTTAAAAAGAGGATCATTAAACGAGATAATTTCACCATGCTGCGGTTTATTATAAAGAATGGTAAATTTATCAGCAAAAAATCGCTCACCAACCAACATCGTCGTTTCCATCGACCCCGTCGGCACTTGATACAAACCAAAACCAAATGTACGAATGATAAAAACAATAAGGAGTAAAACAACAAGCTCCTTGACCGTCGCTAGAAACCCCGCATTTGCTTGCCGCTGCTTACGCATGCCCGCCATACTACCCATCCTTACGCTAAAACATTATGTGAAAATTATTTCTATCGATTGTACACGCTCCTTGCGTGCTGTCTACGTCAAAAAGTACAGAGGATCTACTTTTTTACCAAAAGCATACACTTCAAAATGCAAATGGGTTCCATCACCGCCACGAGATGAACGTACATTACCCGTATTACCAACGGTACCTATGAGCATGCCTCGGTCAACGTGTTGCCCTGCACGCACTTTAATCGCTTTCATATGGGCATAACGTGTGCGATATTTTTTATTGTGGGCAATAACTACCGTGTTGCCATAGCCTCCTGATTCATGCTCACGCCGCACTTCAATAATAACACCAGGAGCTGCAGACCATACCGGCGTTCCTTTGCATGCTGCTAAATCAATACCATAATGAAATCCTTGCGTTCCATTACGTTCGCGCCGCGGGCCAAAAGAGGAACTAAGCCAAAAACTTGAACGATCAATTGGCCACGAACAATAAAAATCGGCCGGCTTTTCTACACCTTCTTTAGCGCCACGTTTGCGCGCTCCTGGTTGTTTTTTGCGAGCAGCCATTAAATGGCTGCCTCGTGCACGGCGGCGCCCGCGTTTCACCTGCTGTTGTTTACGGCCTTGCTCATGAACAAGTTCGGTGTAATCACGCCATTCATCGGGACTGATGCGCTGCAAAATAAATGCTACGTTTTTCTTATGGATGTAATCGATAGTTGATTGCTTAAGATATTCAAGCTCACGATTAATCACCACAAACCTATCATCATCTGATGACGGCGCATCGTCACTAGAAACAACACGTACACCTTCGGGGAAACCATTATTAGGTGAGTTTCCGTTCGTTATGTCGTTTTTTTTTTCGCTATCTGAGCTTGCTGCTTCCAATGTTTCCAAACGATCACGAAGCGCATTATAGTCATGTAAAACACGACTTACGGCAGTCAAATGATGCTTGTATTCATTTTTAAGCGCTACAATCTTGTAGCTTTGCTCGCGCAAACATCGATATTCCCACATAAGTACTATTGTTGTTGCTAACATAACAAGGCAACACGCTCCGATGAGTAATCGTGCCGGATGTTTCATACAAACCTTATTTTTCTTTGTGCTATCACCATATTATGCACCTTATACTACAACAACATCTCGTGCTGGTACCCAGCCAACAAGAATGCCTGCTTTTACTTTATACCAATCTCCACGATCTTTGTGCACTACCATTTCCTGTGCTCGATCAATGGTTCCTACGGCATGATAATGACGATCAGGACCTGCAAAAATAGCCGTATTTTCTCGCGTCACCGCACGAATTCGCCACATAGTTGTGTAACGAACGGCGATGAGTATACCAAAAACTAATGACAACGCGCATAAGGTAACAAAACTACCACGCCGTATATTCCAACCACCGGTTAACACCATGCCAAGCAACCCACACCAAAATAATAAAAAAAGTACCTGCATAACCAGCAAGGGTACATAACACGTTACCGCTGTCAACGCATCGAACCACGTTGACGGTGTTGATGATCTGCCAACTGCTGCATCAAGTGCTGCGATATTATGCGCTACTGATGCATGCCAACGCTCTGGTGATGCTTGCTCTGCGCGCAGCCAACAGATACGTGCATTGGGATAATCACCACAACGATATGCACAGTTACCAAGATTATACCAAACCGCCTGCCCTTTGCGCTTGATCATACGGTAACTTTCTGTTGCTTGTTCAAAATTGCCTTCAAGATACTGTTTGTTACCACGCAAAAAAAGTTCCTCATCACCAACAGCACCAAGCATACCAACCCACATCGACATTCCTACCACAAGTATGCACATACCATGCTTCATAAGACAGTCTCCAATGTTGCAATCCAATGATATGCTTGACTCCATAAGGTAGGGTCTTTAATGGTATTTTGCGAAGAAAAAACATACGATGCACTTCGCATAAAAAATTGTTGCCATGCACGCACTTGATCCTCAGAAAAACCTTCAGTGCGCAATTTTTGCTCAAGCATAGCTTCTGACAACTCTGACGGTTTACACGAAAGACGAGCAGCACATAATTCCACAAAAATACGATGCACCTCGTGATATGCTTGTTTGCGTTCTGCAGCACGTAACCGTGCACGTGCATACGAAAAAGCCTTTTTATACTGACGCGTTGCTGCCTGCGCCGAACGTCGTCCGCGCACACTACGCCACACGACAACACACATAACGCCCAGAAGCGGCACAAGCACAAAGAGCATAAATAACCACAATGGCAATTTCCATGAATGTTCTGGATACCATGCTCCATAATGAATAATAGGGTGCAATTCACCATCATCATACTGCGTATCTTTTTGTGATTTCGTGTCAGATGTTGTGCTTTCTAATGGCATCTTTTGATCAGCACGTCCTGCATCAGGTCGCGCTAAAATTGTCGCCATAATTGGTTGAGTCGTTGCTGTTTTATAGGTACGCGTTGCCGTATCAAAATAGGTAAATTGTTGACGGGGAATTTCCCATTCACCAGCTTCTATACCTTGCACAACATACTCAAATGATTTAGATGCGGTGCCTTTTCCCTTTTTTTGTGGCTCAGTGATATATGATTTTGAATCGTAATATTTAAGCGCTGCTGGCATAGTGTGTAATTCTGGCATCGCAAGCGTCGCAAGATCACCGTTTCCTTCAATACGCAATGTTAACATCATACCTTCTCCCGCACGAGCTACTGCTGGTTTGAGTTCAGCAGTAAATGCACCGAAGGTACCCGTAGCATGGACTGGTCCTGCATGCGCAGGCAATGATTGCACAGAAAGCGTAAGTGGATTGGAATAGATATATTGCACGTTTTGACGTAAACCAAAGAATGCTGAAAATCCACCAAAGCCATCATCATCCTGCGGCACCGTGTACGCAAGGCGATACGCAGGAATAGTCACGGTACCCGCTTCTTGTGGATACACATCCCATTCCCATGAAACGGCATGGTACGTCACACCTTTAATAGTGTCGGTACTTGTTATCGGGCCTCGCTGACCAGAAATTTTAACTGGTGGCATTTCTGGTTCTTGCACCTGAACAAGTTTGGTATCAGGATGTGCCGCATACAAGGTTAATGTGCAGTGCACTGGCTCACCGATCATGACATCTTGTTTATCCGCACGTAAAACAGCAATAACCTGATCAGCACGTTTTTGATCACTGCGTTTTTTTGATGATTGATCCTGCTGAGGCACCTTGGATGTTGCAACAACAGGCAGCGTAACAACATTAGATTTCATCTCGCTACCATCAACATCAACAACTGCTGGACCTATGGTATACGTGCCTGGTTGATCAACGCGAACACGATATATATGCGACATCGTGCTGCGACCATTGATAAGCTGCATGCGCGTTTCACGAGCTTCAATCTGAAACGTATCAAGACCCTCTATACTTGGTCGACGCATGGTTTTGCCGCCGCCTTTTGCAGAAACTTCAATCCTAAATGGATAACCTGCTACAGCACTACTCATCTGCTCGCCGTATACATCGGTTACCCGCAATACTACTTGCGCATGGAGTACACTACTCGCTGCAAGCAGTATACTGAGTGCCACGTTACCAACAATTTTGACCTTCATATCCCACCACTGTATTTCCAACCGTTGCTTTAATCATTTTTTTATTTAATTGCGCATCATGTTTTTCTTGCTCAGCAAGCACTTTGACCAACCGTGCATCAAGCTTCGATAATGCTTCGTTGTTCATTGAATCCTGCTGCTGAGCACTGTTTTGTGCTACACTACCTTGCTGAGATTGTTCTTGTTGTTTTTGCTTTTCGTTGGATTTCGCATGCTGAGCTTTATTTTCACGTTGTTGTTTCTCCCGCTCACTATCGCCGGGATTTTGTTTGTCGGGTTGCTGCATATTCTGCTTGGGCTTATCGCGCTCGCCTTGATCGCCTTTTTGTTTACCCTCATCTTTGCGTTCTCGCTCACTGCCATTGCCTTTGTCTTGGCGGCCATCTTTTTTCTGAGCTTTTTCTTGCTCTGGTGAATCACCCTTGCCACCTGATTTCGATTGCGATTGTTGATCGCCGTTGTTGTCATCGTCATTATCTTGTTGATCGTCGTTATTTTTATTCTGTTGATCTTTGTCTTGTTGCTGCTGAGACTTGTCTTTATCTTTGTCGTTATCTTTTTTTTGTTGCTGTTGTTCTTGCTTCTGCTGCTCTTGTAACAACTTTTTAACTATCTCAAGATTGTGTTTGGTGCGCTCATTATCTGGATTAATCTCTAGCGCTTTGGTGTAATCCTCAATGGCTTCACGATATTTCTTTTGCGTCGCATGCACATTGCCGCGATTAAAATACGCTTGTTCACGCAATGATTGTTCTGCTTTTGGTGATTCAGCCGTAGCAGAAAAATAGGCATCCGCTTGTTCAAGATCACCGGTTTTATATGCCGCAACACCAGCATCATACACAACCGACGGATCATCAGGTGTATTGGTCACCGAACGCTGCAACAGTGACAACGCGCGAGCATAATCACCCTGTTGTGCCGCACACACCGCTTTATCGTGATCAAAGAGAGCATGCAGTGAACTCGTTAACACAATGTTTATGATAAATATTCGTACATAGTTCATAGTAACCACTCAAGGGCAAAACATAGTAAGCTCACGGCAAGCGGATACGGATATTGTTCTTCATGCCGAGAAATGGTGCGATCTTCAAATTTTTCTTTTTCATACGAGTGCACAGAGTCCACAATAGTTTGCATATCACGATTATCTAATGTCATACGCACATAGCGGCCGCTAGTATCATGCGCAAGTGATTGTAAAATTTCTTCATTAAGTCGCGAAATCACCACGCCCCCTTTTGCATCTTTTTGATGACCAACGGGTGCACCGCGTTCGTTAAATAATGGTACCGGAGCTCCTTCCGGAGTTCCAACACCAACGGTAAAAATGTGCATACCTGCATCTACTGCTCGTTGTTTCACTCCCGATAAATCATGAGAAAAATCTTCACCATCGGTAAACATCACGAGCAATTTATTTTTGCGATCTGGCGCTGCTTCAAATGCATTCAATGCTGTTTTAATTGCTTGATCAAATGCGGTTGTTCCCGATGAAATAGTTTCTGCATCAATTTGATCGAGAAAGAGATAAAACGCTCCATAGTCAGTTGTTAATGGGCACTGCACAAACGTAGACCCTGAAAATAAAATAAGACCCACGCGCTCGCATGAAAGACTGCGAACAAGGTCTTTAATTTTTGATTTTGCACACCGCAAACGATCGGGCACGCAATCATTTGCAAGCATGCTGCGCGAAATATCAAGGGCAATAAAAAGATCACGCCCTTCTTGTTGAATAACTTCGTCACGTTTATGCCATTGCGGACGCAACAACGCAATAAACAAAAAAAGTGTACCAATAAAAAAAAGCAGTGATCGCACAACGCGTCGCGTATACGAAAATCCGGGCAACACATGTGCTACTTGTTTATCAGCAGCAAGATACGCCACAACACGGTGCCAGAGCCACATACGATAGATAAGCACAACGGCAACGAGCACAAGAAGTGGCGCATAGATAAAATTTTGTGTTCCCGCCCAATGAATACCTAGCATGGTCCTGTCATACTCCAAACCAGATAAATGTTGTCAGAATAAGTTCACTGCACACAAGTGCGAGTGCACACCACACCAAGGGAATAAACCAATCGATGTACCGAGTAAATATCGGCGCTTCGATTGTATTTTTTTCTAACGTATCAATCGTATCATAGATCCGGCGCATGTCTTCAGGCTTTTTCGCTTCAAAAAACACGCCACCTGTTTCACGCGCAAATGATTCTAGCAACGGACGATTTAAACGCGTTGACACCGGCACACGGCCGAACACTGGATGATTAAAAAATACTTGTTGATTATCACCAATGCCTATGGTGTAAATTTTTATGCCAAGTTCTTTGGCAATCGTACTTGCAATCAACGGATCGGCATCATTTGGGCTTGGTTCACCATCAGTCAACACAACCATGATTTTGCTTTTTGATTTGGAATGTTTTAATCGATTTGCTGCCGTGATGATACCTTTTGAAAGCACGGTACCTTCAGGATCAACAATGCCAATTTCGAGCTCTGCAATAATATTTTTCAAAATTGTTTTATCAACGGTTAACGGACAGCGCGATAAGGCATCATTGCCAAAAATAACAACACCGATGGCATCATTCGTACGTTTTTCGATAAACCGAATTGCTTCTTGTTTTGCAACATCAAGACGCGACCGGTCATCATCGCTATGATGCGGCACCATCATACTTCCTGACACGTCCATCACGAGCACAATATCAATACCTTCGATAGTAATTTTAGAACGAGAATCAACCAGCTGTGGTTTGGCAATGAGGACAACGAGTAATGCGAGCAAAATAAATCGCACGGCAAATAAAATTTTTGATCGTGGATGGCGCGATGTAGCGCCCTGTTGCGCAAGCAAAGAGCTCAGTGGATAACGGTAGCGAACGCCACTACGCCGACGCACGCGTAACCAGATAACAATACAAAGTAATGGCACCAGGATGTATAGCACCGGTGCATAGGCAAAACGCAGGATGTATTCCACCGTGTTGGCCCCTATTTTTGTTCAAGAAACCATGCGCGTACACGTTCCTTAAATGCTTCGTCGGATTCATCTTCGCGTTGCTTCAACGCTGGACCGACAACAAGCGTTATTGGATATCGTTGTACGAGGAAAGCGCCTTTAGGATACACCTTGTTTGCATTGAATATGCGAATTGGCACCACCGGCCTTCCCGTTTTTTTGGCGATTATAACAAATCCGCCATAAAAATCATGTATCTCGCCATCGTCATAACGGCCACCTTCAGGAAAAATCACCGTGTGCACCGGTTTATCATCCACCATATTGATGGCATTGACTAACGAACGCATGCCCTTTTGTGGCGATGTCATATCAATGAGCACGGCAACGCGTGGCAAAATAAAACGCAAAATTGGTGACGTCATAAGATCACTCGTTGCCAACCAAATATGCGGAAAACCATGTAACAATGAGCCAACAAGAGGAATATCCAGCGACGATTGGTGATTGGCTACGATGATTGCTGGTTCATGCAACATATTTTCACGACCACGCACGATAATCGATAAAAATGACGCTTTAAGAAGGAGCCAATAAAAAATGTACATAAACCAATTGTACAGTTTACTTTGGTAGCGCCGCTGTATCGGAATGGCGAGGAAAATTGCTGTTGGAACAAGGTACACAGCCATAATGATCAGCAACAAAAGGCGCGATAGCAATGTGCGAAGCAATACAATCATCGTAGCACTCGAACTTAATAGGTTTGTGAATTCAGTTCATTATAAAGCACATAATACAAATTCGTGCTCCATGGCAGAATGATACATGCTGACAATGCTGCTAATAACGTTATAAGCCCAAGCGGTACCATGACAAACCCTAAAAATACTAGAGCGATACCAAGTATCCGGCCTGCAACTATGACTACTACATGCGCTATTACAAGAATCGGCAACGTATAAAAAAATAGTTTTATACCCTCGCCACATGCATACCACAAGCTTGTTACCGAAGGTTGTTTTTTGAAGAATGAAAAAAGAATAAATGCAACTAAGGGAAGTTCTGCGAGATTACTGTATATAATTGGCACAAAAGCTAATAATACTTCACGCATAAGTCTTTCTTCATGCATATCCTGTAACCACGGTAACATAAGCAGGCCAAACACAAGTGCAATAATGCCAACAGGAATCATAAGAAGTAAGTAATGACGCCAATATGAACCAGGCTCATACACCACACCGCGCACATTCATAACAACAGCAAAGAGCGTAAACACAATGAATCCCATTATTACAATCAACAAGGGCATTTGAATGCGCAACAGTATCTTTACTGGCAACACCATTCCTGCAAGATCAATGATGATAAACGCAAGAAAGAACCATTTGGCAGCATCAAACCAATGTTGATACGTTGGGATTATCGCATCAAGAGTTTTAGTACCAATTTCTTCAAGTTTAGCACCGCGTAACAACGTCAGTGAATTTTTCCACGATTGCATTAAAGACATTACCTACTCCTTTTTCTGTCATCCCTGCAAAAAGCAGGGATCCAGGTTATTGGGCTATTTCTTATTTACTCGCTTATCAAGTTTTTATTCTTCTGACAGAAAGACATCCAGAAAGCAACATACAGAGGATATATAACTAACAGCGTAGTCAGTATAACTACCAGAAGCAGCCATGGAGTGGATTCAATTACCAAAGATTCGTGGTAACGCAAATCATGAAGATAGCGAACTGCTGCATACAAGAGATAAAAAATACCACCACCAATTAATACTGCTGGGTATGTATAAATAAAGAGCCCAACGCCTTGTAGTATCGATTGATATAATGTTTGCCAACGTAGTGGTGCATCGAGGAAAAAAAACAAAACAAACATCACAAGCACCGGTATTCTTATTTCATATTGGTGGGCCATTAAGAACTGCACTCCTGAAGGCCACATAATAGACCCTGCAAATGCATAGGCAAGCATTCCCACGCCAAGAAGCACTACAAACTCTGCAAAACGTTTCATATCAAAAGGTTTCTCTTGCGTATTGGTAACTACTGCATATGCGGCACTGACTGATGAAAAGAAAAACAAACCTAAAATAACTAGGTGAATGATTATAGGGATAGCCATAATAAGCGCATAATGACCCGTCTCATGAACATTGAACCAATTTGAAACCTGATAAATTTCATAATTATGAAAAGCACCCCAACCAAAATCAACAGCTACCAATGCCACTAACCACCACCAGTGGCGAAGCCACAGTGCATAGGTGTGACGAAAAACCGACAATGGTTTAAAATCTTCGGCCAGATATGAAAGGAGAGATTCCTTCCATGATTGTAACAATGACATTACCCAACTCCTTTTTTAAGAGGTAAAAATAGATTACTACTCACCGATCAACTTTTTATTCTTCTGGCAGAACGCAAACCAAAAAGAAATATACAGAGGATATAAAATCCCCTTTTCGATAAAGAAATGAATTGTTACCGCTATAGCAGTTGTAGTACGCCAGCTTTCTGAAATAATGTAATAACCATACGAATAATACAGATAATTATTCACTGCATACGGTAGATACAAAACCAGCCATCCTAATAACACCGCTGGATAGGTATATACCCACAAATGCACACTTTTCACGAGTGATTGGTAGAAAAACTTCACATTAAACGATCGTGTCGAAGAAAAATATAGGAAGAAAAAAACACTAAATAGAATAAGGGGCATGCCTGGGCAACGATCTCGATACATCAGCAAAACTGACACTACATCGTTATCGATAAAGCTTTTAAAAAAATTATATTTGAACGACAGGAACCCTATACCAAACAACAGTAAAAAGAGAATCGCTACCATACAACTAAGCGTAACAAAACGCTTTATCGTAAAAGATTCTTTATGTCCTACAACCGCGTCATATGCTGATGTACATAGTGCAAATAAACCTACAAGCCCTATAAAAAAAACACTTACTACATATACGCCAACATCTCGAGTTAGCTCATGAAGCAAATCTTCACCATACACCACAACCCATAATCTATTGATAACTTCAAATGCTACTAACCACCACCAAGTGCGAAGCCAAAGCTCGTAGGTACGTTTCAAAACTGATAGTGGTTTAAAATCTTCGGCCAGATATGAGGAAAGTGATTCTTTCCACGCTTGCAACAACGTCATACGCCTACTCCTTTATTACTCACTCGAAATATAATCCAAACTGCTCATGCACACGTTTGATGTAAAAATTGATATAGGTACACACCGGCAGTGGCCACAGCAAGAACTGTATCCCATTGGCATATGGTGTACACCATTGCAGCACGCTGAAAATGCCCCAGAAAACTATGGCCGTGGCCAAACAAAATGGATAATTGTACACAACAAATTTTATGCCACGCCAGAAAGAATACCCAACGGACAGCAAGCTACCGTCAGAATCAAGCACAAATGCGCACGTGATAACAACAAGGGGTGAGATCGCCAGTGATGCCCACGAAGTCATGAGCGGCCAGCTTACAAACAAAGTACCTGCTGTCACATCTAGGACATACTGGTATATCTGATTGAGCATGGGCCACGACACACTTACCTCATTAATCCCTGCAAGAAGGGCTATGGTGAGCAAGAATACGGCGAGAAACTCTATAAAAAACGGGACGTACCCGAAGAAATAGGCACTATGTTTTAAAAATGTAGACGGGCGGGCACACTGGCACAGGGTAAAAAGGGCCAGCAAACCTACAAACACCAGAACAAGAGGATAATTAAACTGCATGCTAATATCAGGATAACGTATAAGCTGCATGCTGATACCGAGCCACCACCAATAGATGAAAAAAATTAGCCACTGCCAGTAAGTAGCCCAGGTTTGATAGGTTTGGAGTATGGCATTGAGGGTGACGAGGCCAAAAAGCTTGGCATTGCCAGGGATAAATACCGAAACTGAGTCTTTCCAAGAAGTTACCAATTGCATTGCGCGCCTTTATTACTATACTAAAAGCCTTTTACACGGTGTGCACCCATGAATCGGCATAGCGTTATTCATGACTAGGGGTTAAACCTGGGACTACAGTACCATATGACTACGGCACCCGCAAGCCATTTTGAAGAATTATTTGACATTTAGAAAATATATGCTTTATCCTAATAACCGATATGGTAGGAATACGACCACCTCGGTAGATAGAGGCATAATTCAGGGTAAGAAGTACGACGTATGAAGAAGTTATTGATTGTTGAGTCCCCGTCCAAGATTAAGACCATTAGTAAGCTTTTGGACAAAGACTTCATCATCATGTCCACAGTCGGGCACATTAAGGATTTACCAACTAAAAAGCTCGGCGTAACGATGAATGGCTCGATAGAGCTTGAATACGTTACTATTGAGGACAAAGAAAAAGTCATTGCCGACATTTGTAAGCAGGCCGCAACGGCTGATGAGATCTACTTGGCCTCTGACCCTGACCGAGAAGGGGAGATCATTTCTTGGCATATCGAACAAGAAATTAAAAAAGTTGCCAAAAAGAAAACCAAGATCCACCGCATTTTGTATAACGAAATCACCAAAGATGCGATTCTAGATGCCATAAAAAATGCTGAAGATGTTGATCTGCAAAAAGTTGCCGCACAACAAGCGCGCCGCGTGTTAGACCGTTGGGTGGGTTACGAAGTTTCTCCTGTTCTTTGGAAAAAATTAGCACCCGGCACGTCTGCCGGCCGCGTACAATCGGTTGCCCTGCGTCTTATTTGTGAACGCGAAGAGGCAATTCGTAGCTTTAAGCCTGAAGAATACTGGAGCATCACGGGAGAGTTTAAGCACGGCAAATCAAAATTCGAAGCCGCGCTCGTGCACATTGGCAAGAAAAAAGCCGAAATCAAAAATCAAAAAGACGCTGACGACACCGTCAAAAAAGTTAAAGAAGCCTCATACATCGTCGATAGCATCACCGATAAAACACGCACCAAAAACCCGCTGCCACCATTCATGACCAGCACACTCCAACAGGATGCATTCAACAAGCTTGGGTTTACCGTTAAAAAGACGATGCAGCTTGCGCAGAATTTGTATGAAGGTGTTCCTCTTGATGATGCAAGTACACCAGTCGCACTTATCACCTATATGCGTACCGACTCGCAACGTATTGCTGATTCAGCGTTGAAAACAGTGCGTGGTTACATCAGTAAAAACTTTGATAAAGAATATTTGCCCGATCAAGCAAACGTCTATGCCAAAGGCAAAGGCAAAGCGCAAGATGCGCATGAAGCAATTCGTCCCATCGATATTGCCATCACGCCAGAAAAAGCAAATCGCTATTTACCAAAAGATGCTGCACGACTCTATGAACTCATCTGGCGTCGCTTTGTTGCCTGCCAAATGAAGCCGGCACTTTATGCACAGCGCACGGTAGAGCTCAAAGGCGGCGTGTTCACATTCAGAGTTACTGGCTCCACGCTCATCTTCGATGGCTTTTTAAAAGTATACAAAGCTGACAGTGACGAAGACGATGACAAAACAGTGGTCATTCCAAGTGCACTCAAGGAAAAAGATCCTGTTGATCTCACCCAAGTGACACCAAAACAACACTTTACGCAACCACCACCACGATTTTCTGAAGCAACGCTCGTTAAAGATTTAGAAAAAGAAGGCATTGGCCGACCAAGTACCTACGCCACGATTTTAAATACTATTCGTGCGCGTAACTACACGACGCTTGAGAAAAAGCGTTTTGTGCCAACTGAACTAGGCATGGCGGTGACTAAAATGCTCGTTGAAGCATTTCCTAACATTATGAATGTTAAGTTTACGGCGCAGATGGAAGAAGATCTTGATAAAATCGCCAACGGCGACTTAGACCGTGATACATTATTACGCGGTTTTTATGGACCGTTTTCAGAAAAACTTGAACAGTTCATCGGGCAAGACGGAAAAAACCGACGTGCCGCACAACCGACTGAAATCACCTGCCCCCAATGCAAAAAACACAAACTTGCTATTCGCTTTGGTAAAAGCGGTGAATTTTTAGGCTGCTTGGGCTATCCAGAATGTACCTTTACCTCAAACTTCAAACGTGATGAAGCGGGTGTCATCCAGCTCGTAAAACTTGAAGAACCAAAAATGCTCGATGAAAAATGCCCAAATTGCGGCAAGAACTTGCGTGAAGTTGTTGGCAAGTTTGGTAAGTTTGTTGCCTGCTCAGGCTATCCAGAGTGTAAATACATCAAGCAAAACAAGGCATCGTTCCCCTGCCCATCATGCGGCGGCGAGATTGTGGAACGACGCTGGCGCGGCGGCACCTTCTGGGGCTGCAGTAACTACCCGAAATGCCGATTCTCAATATTCGGTGAAATCGAAGAACGTCCATGCCCACAGTGCAAGGCTCCGTTCTTGGTTAAAAAGACCGCCAAAGATGGTTCAGTGACGTATATGTGTAACGACAAGACGTGTGGTTACAAAGAATAATCAATAAAAACAGCATGTCATCTTCGCTCAAGGCGGGGATGACATGCTGGAATTTCTTATTTTAATTTATTACTGACTTAATCGATAAATGTTAGAGCTTGGCCAATCTTATTAGCGCGGCCAGTTCTACCAATTCTGTGGATATAATCTTCATGCGATTGTGGTTGATCAAAGTTGATGACATGCGATACGTCGTCAATGTCAATGCCACGTGCAACAACATCAGTAGCCAGAAGAATTTTAACCTGACCACTCTTGAACATCAACAATGCTTTCTTGCGTTGTTCTTGAGTTCTATCACCATGAATTGCTGCCACTTGAAAGCCACGGTCTCTCAAAGCTTTTGCCAACTTATCCGCTGCACGTTTCGTTCTGGCGAAAATGATCACTCTGGTGAATTCAGGTTTGATTAACAAATCATGCAATAGGTCGATTTTATTCGCGGTACCAACCGTAATGATATCTTGATTTACCAGTTCAGCAGACTGGCGTGTTTTAACACTTACCGAGATGGGGTTGCGTAAAAAAACATCCATTATTTCTTTAATCTTAGGCGAGATGGTCGCTGAGAAAAATAATGAATGACGATTTTTTGGCAGCTTCGCAATAATGTAGCGCATATCATTGATGAATCCCATATCAAGCATGGTATCAACTTCATCTAAAACAATAGCGTTATATTTAGCAAGATGTAAAACGCCGCTGTTTTCTAGATCTTTTAATCTGCCTGGTGTCCCGATAACAAATTCAGGATCTTTTCTGATCTGACTGATTTGAGGGTTGATATTGAGCCCACCAATACACAGTACTGATCTGAATCCTGTTTTTTCTTTGAAAAAATCAAGTTCACTTTGAATCTGAGCAGCCAACTCTCGTGTTGGCGTCATAATAAGTACCCTGCTCGCCTTTTTTGTTAAAAGATTATTAACCAGAGGAATCAAAAAGGCTGCCGTTTTGCCGGTACCAGTATTTGCCGTACCGATAACATCTTTACCCTCGAGCAAAAGAGGAATCACCTGATCCTGAATTGGAGTCGGTGCTGTATAACCTTTTTTGATAATATTCTGCTTAAGCTGTTCTTCGATTAAAAAATCTGAGAATGCATGCTTCGGAACATATACCGGTGCTGCTACTTGCTCTTCAACTTTTTTTATGAAATCTGAAGGATTAAATTTTTTAATCGGCCGTACTTGCCTACCACGATTGCCTTGAGGTGCACCGGATGGTCTGTGTTGACCTGGGCGGGCTGCCGGTCTACCGGTCGATTTTTTAGATGAAGAACGTCCTGATCCATTGTATTTAAACATAAATTCCTGTTACATAGCGGTTAAAAAAATAGTCATATGGCCCTAGTGCTCTACGAACATCTAAGGAAGGACGAGTCATTCATGTATCTTTGTCTATAATGTGCAGCCATCGCATAGACTGGCCTGCCACTGAAAAGTTAGTCAGACGTGAAAGCCATATTTGATGTGTCCTATACGACTATTTTACCATCTTCTTGGCAGAAAGCATCGTTAAAAAGCATAAAACCAGTTTTTTATGTGGTATAGAGCTGTTTTTCCCCTGTCAGCCCCCTCCTTTTGCTTTTCTTACAAATCTATATACAATTAGAAATGATTAAACGATTTTATTCAAAAAATGGGGGTTTTTATCATGAATTATAGATTACATACCGTATTTGTCTCTTTGGGACTTTTACTAGGCGCTAACCTGGCAACAGGGGCAGAAAAGCCTGAGGGCCATGATTTTTCAGCATTAAGCGTCGCATTTGCAAGCAGCATGACAGTAAAAAGTAACAAACTACAACGCCGACGTGGCGGCTCAGTATCATCACATCAAGATGTATCTGAGAGAGGGATAGCCAGCACAAGTTCTTTTGCAACGATGCTTCCTTTCACTCCTGGAGCTGGCAGTGGTTCCTTTGCAAGAACAATCTCAATGTCAGATATGTCAGGATCAGCAATGGGTTTGAGACGCAGCTGCTCTGGATCTTTTAATCCAGCTGGAGCAGGAAGAGGTTCTAGCCCTAGTCCGCATAATTCTGATGATGAAGGTAGTTCATCTGGTGGTAGTGGCAGCACTTCACCGCATCATAGTGCGCCTCCTTCACCAATTATGAGACCTTCAAACCCTTCACCAATTGAAAGCAGCAGTCTTGGTCTTTGGGCTTCATCACCTCAACATTCTCCTAACGTTTCACCACAACGATCCCCAAGAAAACTTGGCGCGTCGAGTCGAACTCAACAATCATCATTCACGAGTTCTGCAGCACAAGCCGCATCAGAGCGCTTACAAGGCATGGCTGTATCAGATGCAGACAAAAAAATCAGTGCTGAAGCAACACAAGCGATACGCAATGCAGTAGCCGCTTGTCGCGATGTACAGAAAGAACTTTCCTATACGTCCGGTGAATATTTCGTTAATTGTATTGAAAATCAAATTGACCTTGTCAATCATGGCATGGGGATTAAAGATCGTGTAATGCGCGATAAACTAACAAGACAGCCAAGCATCGACACAAGTCTTATTGATGTTGATTTTACTCGTAGACATTTTCAATTGTTTAAATTGTTAAAAAGCAGCCTTGCACTAGAAAGCTCTGTAAACCTTCAAATAAAACTCGCTACCTACCAATCTTTGGTAACGGTAGCTCTTAAGAAAATGCCTGCTCAAGCTGCTCGTGGCGATGTAGCTGCTGGTGAACCATCAAGAGATCTAGCAGTCAACGCTGCTTCATATGTAAGTAGTGACAGTGAACAAGATATGCATGGACCAGTATTCATACACCCCTATAACAATAATCTTGCTAGCGGTGAAGACTATGCTGACAGCAACATAGTCGTAATGCACATTGCAAAATAAAACTCATGAATTGCAAGAAATAGGTAATAATACGTGTCTGGAGTTTATGTATGAAGTCATTATATAACGCACTTGTTATCATTACATTGGTGCTACCAATGTCCTCTATCATTGGTGGAGAGTTTAGCGGGCCAGCCTCAGGTCGCAGCGACGATGAAAGTGAAGTATTCAGCCCATTGAGTGAAAAAACACTATCTCCATATAGTGATGAACATGAACCTGAATCAGTTTTTAACAAAGACAATATTGGCAGATTTGGCGTTGCTGGCGGTGGCGAATCGCTGCCATCACCAACATATAGTCAATCAAGTGATTTATTTTCTCCAAGCTCTGCATTAAGCATACCAAGCATTGCATCAAGTAGATCTCCATTTGATGACACAACTCAAGTGCTTGTTGATGTACAATCAACCAGTGTCAGTCTTCTTAAAGTTCTACAGGATGCAGCACGCGATAATGATGATTCATCACGTATGTTGCGCAATGCGTTCAAAATTGAGCTCGCAGCAAGCAAAAAATTCACTACGATACAACACATAAACAACCTACGCAAAAGACTAGAACAAGAAGTTCTACATTGCTACGCTCAACAATACAGAGTAAATCTAAAAGATATCCCACCTGACGTGCAACAAGATATTATAACTATCGAACAATCAGCACTGCGCGCAAAAATGGAACAACGACTTGTCAAAAGTCCTGTTGTTGATACCGATCTTCGGGCACAAGAAAGACGTCAAAAAGCTGAACTTTTATTCAGCCAACATCCTATTATTACAAATTACATACGCTTTATAGGCCTTAATCTTGGGCTTCCAGATACGCCACCGCCAGGAAAAACTCCTTTATCAAGCGCATTAGATAAAGAAGAAGCACACTATTGGCTCAAACAATTAAAAGATTACAATCAGAAAGTGCTTACCGGCATTAATGTATGTGCGGTTACTCAAGCAATGAATACATATATCTATAATGTTGACCGTGCTCTTGATCTTTGCACACGTGCATCAAGATCAAAGAAAAAAGTTGTTAAGAAAAAAAAGCGTAACAGGGCTACACAAGTAGCTCAATCGCCTACAGAAGAATAAGAGAGGTTATATCATGAAACGTTTCATAAAAATCAGTTTACTTGTAGGTATCATGCTCACGGGATCCTGTGTGATCCAAGGCATGGAATCAGACATCGATCGCAAAGAGCGTGAATCAAAAAAAGAAGCAGAACTTAAGGTAGCCACTGCCGTCTGTCAAAAATTACATGAGTTACCATTACAGGTAAGCAAGCTCATTTTAGATTATGCTGCACTACCTACTACATATCATCGTAGCGCACAAACATTTAACCATGGCCACGATTATGGTTCTACATTCAGTCCCAATGGCACAACTCTTGCTTCTATCTCAAAGGATGGGACTATTAAGTTGTGGGATATTACAACAAAAGCCTCCTTACGAACTCTTATCTGTCCGGGTAGTAGCAAGGTGCGATTTAGCCACGATGGTAGCAAACTCGCTGCTTTATCTAAGCCCCGCTATAGGAACAACCAAGTCGATCTGTGGGATGTGGAAACAGGCGAACATAGAGCAAACTTTACTAATAATGAACACATGAATATTGAATCAATGGCCTTCAGTCCTGATAATAACACTATTGTCTGCTCAACATTAACCGGCATCAAACGATGGAATACTGAAACAGGTAAGATACAATCTCATACCGTTAAGGGATATGCTGTAGCACTTAGTGATGATGGAACAATGTATGCTTCTGCTACAATAAGACGCGACCAGGATGACGTCGTCATTAGAATACGTGCTACTGATACAGGAAAAGTCATACAAACAATTACCCTATCCGAAAAGCCATTAACAATAGTAGACAGATTAAATAACTTACTCGAAGGAGAAGGAGGAAGGCCTATGCTGGCCGGATTCAGTCCCGACGGTACTATCCTTGCTTGCTTCGACTTAAATAATCCATGCACCTTATGGAATGTTAAAACAGGTAAGCGTATAACACAGCTTGCAAACCATTATCGTCTTCCCTCTATAAACAACGACAATCAAATCATTGTTGGAAAAGAGCCACTCAAAATATGGGAGCTCTCAACGGGCAAATTCCTGCAACAATTTAATGAATACCCTACTTCAATAGCTTTCAGTCCTGATACTCCTGGCTTTGCTTCTACAGATTACAACGGAACCATCACCTTATGGGAGGGAGAAGGTTCTGAATGGCATAATGCTTTTGCTGAAGGTGTACAGAGATCTAAGTTAGAAAAGTTTAAGTCTGGAACATATTTGTCGACATCAGAATGGAACCAAGCAAAACAACAAGGTGCTACGGCCTTTGGCAACATGGTAAAAGATGTTGAAGCATTGAAAGAATTTGCTGCAAAGACAGGCGATGGTGCAAGTGCGCAACAACTTGCAGCTATGCATCGTGCGCGCAAAGATGAACTTGAAGATCTTCGTATGTTAGAAGGTTTTCTTGAAGCAGATGCCCACAATTCTAAAGGCGAGTAAAAAAAGCGTAACGAAGCTACACAAGTAGCTTAACCACCTATCAAAGAATAAGAGAGGTTATATCATGAAACGTTTCATAAAAATCAGTCTACTTGCAAGTATCATGCTCACAGGATCCTGTGTGATCCAAGGCATGGAATCAGACATCGATCGCAAAGAACGTGAATCAAAAAAAGAAGCAGAATTCAAGACAGCAGCAGCCGTTTGTCAAAAATTACATGAGTTACCATTACATGTAGGACAACTCATTTTAGAATACGCTGAGCCTATGCATTATAACCATGCTAATACATTCCAGCTCGATCATGGTACATCTTCAGCAGTCATTAGTCCTAATGGTAAAACCATTACTGCATCGACACGTGATGGAATGACTCTATTACAAAACCCTGCACCAAATGCACGTCCCATCACACTTACAAGACCAACTCGAAAAATGGTATTCAGCCATAATAGTAGAACACTTGCTTGCTCGGCATATAATTATGATGAACCAATACGACTATGGAATCCTGAAACTGGAGAGCTTATACAAGCTCTAGCAGGTCACACAGATAAGGTCATTCAACTAGCCTTCAGTCCTGATGACAGGACTCTTACATCCGTATCACCTACTATGATCAAACTGTGGAACGTAGCAACAGGCGAGTGCATACAAACGCGTGAATTTTCTGAATCAAATATTTTGGGATTGAGCTCCGATGGCACAATGTATAGTGATTTTCATAAGAAATTGAATAATAATGGCAGCATCTATAGTAAGACTATCAGGCTACGAAATTGTGTAACGGGTAAGATCATACAAACATTGACCCTGTATCAACAACTACCATTATCTCGCCTAGAAAAAGCATGGGAAGCTTTGCATCAATATATTCAGCGGATTACACCGCCCTTAAAAGCATCATTTAGCCCTGATGGTCGCATCTTTGCCGCTACAGTAGAGAATGGCATTAGATTGTGGGATGTCCAAACAGGTGAGAATATACGAACACTTACATTTAAGGATACTGATGAGTGGAATGATATTCCATTGTTCTCATTTAATTACGATAACCAAACTCTTGCTGCGACAGAGAGCAACACAATCAAAGTATGGGACATTACAACAGGCGATTTACTACAAACTCTTACGGATCGGTGTAGCTATCATTCACCAACATTCAGTCGTGATTGTGCAAGCCTTGTTTTAGGATCATGGGGCGGCACAGTAAATCTCTGGTCAGGAAAACCAAATGTAGAATTGCGCCATGCTTTTGCTCAAGGCAAACTCGGATCCAAACTAGAAAAGTTCAAATCTGGAACATATTTGTCGGCATCAGAATGGAGCCGAGCAAAACAACAAGGTGCTACGGCCTTTGGCAACATGGTAAAAGATGTTGAAGCATTGAAAGAATTTGCTGCAAAGACAGGCGATGGTGCAAGTGCGCAACAACTTGCAGCTATGCATCGTGCGCGCAAAGATGAACTTGAAGATCTTCGTATGTTAGAAGGTTTTCTTGA
>Ga0207120_1023_pt1 | contig 42066 bp, 32 predicted proteins | sample Alteio_BWMinHeat_40_FD_153509 | JGI IMG/M metagenome (GOLD analysis project Ga0207120, IMG submission 153509) | Enriched cells from forest soil in Barre Woods Harvard Forest LTER site, Petersham, Massachusetts, United States -... | ecosystem: Environmental > Terrestrial > Soil > Temperate forest >...
CAGGTGTTCCCACATGCGTGGTCGTTGGACATTCGGAACTGACGCCGCTTTCCCCCAGTGAAGAGCATCTACCAATGGCGTTGCAGGAAGAAGCCGAAGGTCCGCAGGTGGGGGAAGCGCTTCATCTCCTTCCGCGGCATGTTTGCCCCACGGTGAACAATTTCGATTGTGCGCTGCTGGTGCGGGATGGCGAGGTCAAGTCCGTGGAAGAGGTGTCGGCGCGCGGGCGCGAGGCGCCGCTGCTGCAGGCGACCGGCCAGACGGTTCACCTCAGAGGCTAAGCAACCGCGGAGAAATTGCAAAAGCTGATTGCGCACCGGCCGAGCTCGCTCCGAAAAAGCTCCCTCACTAAGTAACGTGCTGAATTCTACCTTCTTCGACGCGCTACCTGCTTCTTTGAAGCGCGCGGTTGCCTCTTGCTCGTCTTTTCCGTGCTGTAGGCTATGCAATCGATTTCGATCAGCATCCCGGGGGTGTGGCCCAAATCGCTGCCAACTGTGGTGCGCACTGGATAGGGCTGCGAAAAGCGCTGAGCGTATACCGAGTTGTAGCGGGCGAAGTGACTGGTGTCGCTGAGGTGGACAGTGACTTTGACCACATCGAGGAGCGAAGCGCCGTCAGCCTCGAGAATGGCGGAGATGTTGTCGATGGTCTGCTCGGTCTGCTGCTCAATCGTATTGCCTACCAGATTTCCTGAGGACGGATCTATGGGACCCGTCCCAGTCACGAAGATGAAATCTCCAGCCCGCCATCCTTGGGAGTACGCTCCACGTGGGGGCGCACCGCGCTTGCTTTGAATCGCGTATTTGGCCATGTTCTCCTCTTCTGGTGTCTCACCGGAGTTATAGGATGCGGTCTGGGCGGTTTTAGCCACACTTGGCATTTCAATGCGAGCCACCACCTGGTAACTCCCATGCTCGGCAACCCGGAAGCTCCAGAAACGGAGTTGTGGGGAGCGCAAGACTGATTCTGGGCGACTCGTCGCCCACTCGAAAAACACTCGGCAGGCACCGGGCCTTTTAGTTGGTCTTGGTAATGCAGGGAAGCTCCCAGTGTGACTGTGTAGCGCGGCTGCCTTTAAGGTAGAGAATGGTTTTCGCATGGCTTCGCGTGCAAGTTAGCGTCCAAAACGCGTTCGGTGTTTGCACGGCCACAGAGGGTGAAACATTCCGCGTTCGAGCGGCAAGAATCAAGAAGAGCAGATTGGACGCTCATGCCCAGGGTGCGGTTCTGGTAGAGGTTATTACTCGCCTTGCGCGGCCGCCACGGGCCGGTCTTCCCTTCGCAGCGGTCTCATCGAAAAAAACTTATGCCGGCAGGGTTCGCACCGCAAAGCCGGGAGTCCGAGGATCCTTCCGAGTATCGCTGTTCCACCCGGAACACGCGCGGCAGAGATGCGCCGCAATGCGAGGTTGCCGCAAATCCCGCAATGGGCATAGAAGAACGTGCGAAATGGCATCAGGCGGGCGTAAAATCGCGCCCCGCAGGATACACAGCGCCACGGCAGGATGCCCGCGAAACTGAAGAGATAGTCCAGCGCCGACCGGCGTCTGGAACGCCGGCTGTCCGAACTATGACAAACCGGGCAGCTTATCGAGCTGGTGCCGATCGATTCTCTCCTCGCCAAGAGTAGGCGAAAAGCGCGGAATTCCGCAAGAGAAAGTCCGCCCCTCGTCGCGATACAATAAGTTCGAGGAGCACGCATGCCCGACTACACTGCAGAACACGCCCGCGCCGGCATCCAAACAAAACTGCCCGCGCTTGAGACCTGGCCCAATCAATTTCCCGGCTACGTCATTACCACGCGCTTTCCCGAATACTCCTCCGTCTGCCCCAAGACCGGTCTCCCCGACTTCGGCACCATCACCATCCAATACATGCCGAAAAAGGACTGCATCGAGTTGAAAGCCCTGAAAATGTATCTCCTCGCCTACCGCAGCCTGGGTATCTTCTACGAAAACGCCGTGAACAAAATCCTCCGCGACATCGTCGCCGCCGTTCGCCCGGAGTGGTGCGTCGTCCGCGGTGAATTCACTCCCCGCGGCGGCCTCACTACCTCGATCTTCGCCCGCTGGCCCTCCGTGCACCCTCGCGGCAAACGCAAGAAATAATTCTGTTCCGTATGCCTCAACCCTGCCAGCACTGTCTTGAGGCCTTCGGCGGATGCAATACGCGCCTAGGAAGCTGCTTTCGCGCGGGCCATCTCTGGCACTCCGACTAGCTCATCAAAAAGGGCGGATTCTCCGGAGTCATTCGATTGCCGGGGCGGAGGGATTTCTGTGCATGTGAACGTTATGGAACAGACAGACGGGAACTCGAACTGGTAGTTTTGTGGCGGAGCTCGATTTTCATCAAGGAAAGGAAATGTGAGCACGCTTGTCGGGCCGGCGCCGGCGCTGTGTTTTTCACATCCCTCTCCGCTCCTACCACGGTTTGCCCTGGAATTCGAACTATGACCAGGATTATGACATCCGTACGCCGATCGGCGGCGAACAACAGAGATCTCCTCGGGTAATAAAGGAAGCGTGACTTATGGCCATCGCAATTGATCAGGTCGATTTTGCGACACCAGAGAAGTTCCCTGCGGAGTCGGTCGCGCGACAACCCGATTCCGCTCCTCCCCCGCAAATCGCAAAGCGCTCCCGAAACAAATGGGCCAAATGGGCGTTGGTGATCGGTATCGTCGCCGTCCTGGGTATAAGCGTGGAACTGTGGCGGATGCATACGCAGGGCGCGGTTGGCTACGATACAGTGGCCGTCGAACGAGGGTTGATCCAAGCGAGCGTAACGGCCACGGGCACGCTCAATGCCGTTGTCGATGTGCAGGTCGGTAGCCAGGTATCGGGCAATATCAAAGGACTCTTCGCCGACTTCAACACGAAGGTAACAAAAGGCCAGCTTGTCGCGCTGATCGACCCCGAAGCATTCCAAGCGCAAGTGGATCAGGCCCAGGCGGCACTCGGTTCGGTGCACTCTGCATCCACCACATTGGAGGCCCAGGTCATCAAGGCCAGCGCAGATGTCGCCGGGACGATAGCAAGTGAAAAGGGTGTCGAGTCCATCGCCGCCAAAGACCGGGCAAACGAATTGAACACCAAGACCCAGTGGCAGAGGGCCGATAGTCTGTTCAGCGGGGGATTGATTGCCCAGCAGGATCGCGATTCGGCCAAAGCAACGTATGACGCCGCTCAAGCGCAGCTGGCGGCCGACCAGTCACAGATTGAAGCAGCCAAGCAGACCATCCAATCGTCGCAGGCTCAGGTTCAAGTGGTGCGAAGCCAGTTGAGTTCCGGGCGAGCGCAAGAGCGCCAGGCGCAAGCTGTGCTCGATCAGGCCAAGATCAACCTCGCACATACTCGGATCACCGCTCCCGTTGACGGCACAGTGATCGCCCGCCGCATGGACGTAGGCCAGACCGTTGCCGCATCATTTGCCGCCCCCACTATCTTCGAGATCGCCCAAGATCTGACAAAAATGCAACTCGATACGAATGTGGACGAATCCGATATCGGCAACATCACGGCGGGGCAGACGGCTACCTTCACTGTCGATGCGTATCCAGCCACTACGTTTCGTGGCCAAGTTACCAATGTCCGCAAGGCGCCCATCAATGCGCAAAACGTGGTCACCTACGATGTTGTGATCGCCGTCTCAAATCCTGACCTCAAGCTTTTCCCCGGGATGACAGCCAATGCCAAGATCCTTACCGCCAAGCTCGATGACTCGCTCAAGGTGCCAAACGCTGTCTTGCGGCTTCATCCCTCTTCGGCAGTGCTGAACCAGGTTGGCCTCCCGCCTCCGCAAACCGGGAAGCCGACAATCTACGTGGTGCCAGGGGGAAAGTTACAAGCTATTCCGGTTACGTTTGGGATCTCGGATGGCAAATTCACAGCCGTAACCGGCGACTTGCAAGTGGGAGAACCGGTGGTGGTGAGGTTTACCACGAGTGCGACCGCACCGAGCGCCCCGGCGCCGTCTCCCGGCGCTTCGCGGCGCGGGCCTGGTCTCTAAGGAGGTCGCGAAGTGCCACCGCTCATCGACGTCCGAAGCCTCACGAAGACCTATCAACTCGGGGACATAACGGTGAATGCCCTCCAGGGGGTCACTGTCACTGTCGAGCGGGGCGCGTTCGTGGCTGTCATGGGGCAATCCGGTTCGGGTAAATCGACTTTCATGAATCTGCTGGGCTGCCTGGACCGGCCGACCTCGGGCCGTTATCTGCTCGCCGGCATTCCCGTGGAAAGCCTCGATCGCGACCAGCTCGCCGAAATCCGGAACCAGAAAATCGGCTTCATTTTTCAGAACTTCAACCTGCTTCCCCGTATGAACGCGCTGGAAAATGTGGAACTCCCGCTGCTTTACAAGAACGGCGATACGCCGGATGCGGACGGCCTGGCCATGCGCACGCTGGCCTCCGTCGGCCTGACCGGCCGGGAGCACAATCTCCCCACGCAGCTCTCCGGCGGCCAGCAACAACGGGTAGCGATTGCCCGCGCGCTGATTAACCGGCCGGAAATTCTTCTCGCCGACGAGCCCACCGGTGCGCTGGACTCGCATAACAGCGCTGAAATACTCGGCATCTTCCGGCAGCTGAACCGCACTCAGGGCATCACCATCGTGGTGGTCACGCACTCCGATGAGATCGCCGCATACGCGGATCGCATCATCGGCTTTCGCGATGGGCTTATCGTAAGCGACGGGCCGGTCGTCCACGCCGAAAAATTCAGCGAGGCCCCGGTCGCTGCTCCGCGCACTACCATCGAGTTGCCGCTATGAAACGTTTGATCTCATCCATCCGCATCGCGTTCCGAGCGCTGGCGATGAACAAGCTCCGCTCCGCGCTCACCATGCTCGGAATTGTGATCGGCGTCGCCTCTGTGATCGCTACCGTAGCGGTCGGCTCAGGCGCCACCCAACGGATTCAGCAGCAGATCGCGAGCATTGGCAGCAACATTATCATGGTCCTACCGGGGAGCACGACCAGTTCCGGGTTGCGGCTGGGCAGCGGCAATGCAGTGACCTTAACGCAAGCGGATGCCAAGGAGCTCGCCGCACAATGCCCCGACCTTGCGCTCGCGGCCCCGACAGTGCGGGGCGCAGCACAAGTGGTCAACGGAAACAACAACTGGGCGACCACGATTTATGGCATCACTCCAGACTATCTAACGATCCGCGAGCTTTCCGTCGCGGATGGGGACGTCTTTACCCAGCAGGACGTCGATGGAGCAACCAAGGTTGCCCTGCTCGGCAAAACAGTGGTGAATAATCTGTTCGGCGGCGCAGACCCGGTCGGCCAGACGATCCGCATCAAGCAGGTGCCATTCACAGTCGCCGGCGTGCTCACCCCTAAGGGCCAGTCGTCCTCGGGCCAGGATCAGGACGATGTCATTCTGCTTCCGATTTCGACGGCGATCCGGAAAGTAATCGGCGTCAAACAGTCCAATTCCGATGCCGTCGACAATATAGTCATGCAAGCCAAAAGTCCCGGCCAGATGCAGGCTGCGCAAGACGAGGCCCAGGCATTGCTGAGGCAACGCCATCATCTCCAGACGGCCGAAGCTGACGACTTCTCGATTCGTAACATGGAAGAGATCTTTGCCGCGCAAGAGGCGTCTTCGAAGATTATGTCGCTCATGCTTGCGGCCGTGGCTTCGGTTTCGTTGGTTGTCGGAGGCATCGGCATCATGAACATCATGCTCATCTCCGTCCGCGAGCGAACGCGCGAAATTGGACTGCGGCAAGCCCTGGGCGCGAAGACTCGCGATATTCTCACCCAGTTCCTCGTTGAGGCTGTAACCCTGTCCATCGCCGGCGGGCTCGTCGGAATCTTGCTTGGAATCATCGCCTCGTTCACGATCTCACGTCTGGCGCAGTGGGCCACGGTAGTCGGTCCGGGCGCAGTTTTGCTTGCGGTCCTCTTCTCCGCCCTGGTCGGAATCAGTTTTGGCTATTACCCTGCCAGAAAAGCTGCCTATCTTGATCCCATCGAAGCGTTGCGGTACGAGTAGCGCTTTCATCGTGCAGCGAGGCCAAAACTGTTAAAAGGAGCAGACCAATGAAGTTTTTTCTGAGCGGGTGCGTCATTACTCTGTTGCTTATTGCAGTGGGGACATATGTCTTCCTTTCCCTTGGCTTCTTCAACTTCCGTGCCGACCAAACCCCTTCCGGTTTCGAACAGAAATACGCCATGGAGGCTCTGGACGCCTCGACAAAACGCCATGCGCCCGTCATAAAAAATCCAGTCCCCGCGACGGATGCGAATTTGCTTGAAGCCGTGAAGCTTTACAAAGCCAATTGCGCGAATTGTCATGGCGACCCAGGTGACCCCAAGCCAATCGTGGGCGCCTCCTTTTATCCGCCCGTGCCGCGGTTCATGGAAGATGCCCCCGACATGCCCGAGAACGAGAACTTCTACATCATTAAGCATGGAATACGATTTACGGGGATGCCCGGCTGGGGGAATAATTTCAGTGACGATCAGCTTTGGAAATTGACCGCATTTCTCTCGCAAATCAGCAAGCTTCCGCCTTCCGTCGATCAGGAATGGAAGAAAACCAAGAGCGCGGCCAAAGATGGAAAGTGCGACTGATGCTCTGCGTATGTGATCGCTATAAGACAGGCAAGGTCTTTCACTCGTTCGTAAATACGATCCGGCCACTTCCATCTCTGCGCTGGTAAACGACAGGCAGCGGGATATGCGGTAGCTCGCAAACGTTTGTTGCCACTATCGTGCCTGCGGCGCGGCAAGATCTCACTCGATCATCCTCGGCTGCTCCGGCATCCGGCGAATTGAAAAAACGCATCGCTTCTTTTACCGCAAAGCTGCCATTCAGATATTCTGCAATGTTGCTTTCCATGCTTGCGGGAAAGACCGGCACCGGGCCAACCAGCTTTGCTTGATAAGTCTTAAGCATGACTTCTCGGAATACTGGAAGCGCCGCTCTGCCGCCGGTTTCCATTCCGCCCAGTGAGCGGTTGTCATCGAATCCGATACGCACCGCCACGGTGATTCCATCGGGGCCGTAAGTAGACCCTACAAAAAGCGCATCCCGGTAGTTGTTCGTCGTGCCTGTCTTACCCATCACCGGGATTGGGAAGTTGCGCGCGTCGAGTGCGTGCGCGGTACCCGAAGGAAGGCGCACGACGCCGCGCAATCCTTCTTGGATCATCGATAGCCCCAATTCGTTTTTGTTGATCGAACAGCAGGGCAAGGGACGTTTGTAAATAACCTCTCCCCCATTATGTTCGATCTTTGCAATCACATAAGGCTCCGCATGCACGCCGCTTGCCATCATCCGGTAAGCGTTGGCAAGTTCCAGCAAGGTGACTTCGGATGCGCCGAGCGCCGTAGTGTCATAGCGATGTAACAAGGTGCGGATGCCGACGTCTCGGGCTGTCTTCAAGACAGAGTCGATTCCGATCTGTTGAATAATCCAAATGGCCACTGCGTTTCTCGACTCCGCCAGCGCCTGCCGCGCTGGGATGATGCCTTTGAATTGATTGTCGAAATTGGAGATCCACTTGAGAGTCTCATTTCCCGACGTGGGTACCGAGATGGGCTCGTCGGGCACGGGAGTATCGAGCTCCAGGGCGCCTTGGCGAAATGCCGCTAGATAAACAATCGGCTTCATGGCCGAGCCTGGCTGCCGCATGGACTGGGTTACCCGGTTATAGTCGCTGTACGCGGCGTTGTGTTCTTTATACCTGCGTCGCCCACCTGCCTCGGCCAGGATAGCGGAGTCACTGTTCCGCAGAACAACCACGGAGCCCTGTATCAGCCCCGTATTTTTAGGATGACGCCTTTCATAAAGGTTCAAGCCGTTTTCGAGTGCGGCATTCGCGAAGCGCTGTATCCGGTCGTCGATTGTCGAATAAATCTGAATGCGGCCCTCCAGCAGTTGGCTAATTCCGATATCGGAGGCGTGCGTGGCGTCGAGTCCTTTAAGCTCATCGAGGACATTTTCCACTCCCGCGGGCGCTTCGATCGGACCATCAACATGAGCAGCCAGGCGAATTGGAGTTTGTTGGCTGTTCAAAGCCCTCTGCGCGGAAATGAAATGGTTCTTAACCATGAGGGCTAAGATCTGATTTCGTCTGCGCAGTGGTTTTTGATTGTTTGCCAGGGTGGGAGCATACTCTCCCGGCGACTTGGTGATCCCTGCCAGAAGCGCCGCCTTGTCGGCGTCATCCGCAGTGAACGCTTGCAGCGGTGCGCCAAAATAATACTGTGAGGCCGCTTCGAAGCCGTAACGGCCATTTCCCAAGTAGATGAAGCTGGCATAACGCGCGAGTAGTTCTTCTTTGGCCCTGCGTTTCGATCCGTAGCGCTTCCGCATCTCTCCCTCAATCCACAACGAGAGACGCATTTCCTCCACTTTCAGCAACAATCTGTTCGCGCCCGGCGTACCGATAACGAAGGCCAGGACGTGCGCGTAAAGCCCCTTGTGTTGCAGCGTATTGCTCGTTTTCGTGCTTGTAAGTTTTTGCAGGAAGTAACCGCGCACAAGCTGTTGAGTAATCGTCGAGCCGCCTTGGGGAAACACCTGTGCGCGCTCTCCGGCGTTCTCGCTGTTTGAGCCCCCGCCGCGGGCCATCAAGGCGTGAATGTTAATCTTGCCGAGCATTCGAGGAAAAACGGAAAAATCCACCCCCGCGTGCGAGAAAAAGTTCTCATCTTCGGCCGAAAGGATCGCCTCCCTCAGGACGTCAGGAATATTCCCATATTGGATGATTTCCCGGCGTTCCCTTCCCAATTCGATGAGGACGTGGCCATTCACATCGTAGATGTGACCTATGGTGGGAGGCTCAAAGCGAATGAACGCCTCTAAATCGGGCAAATCCATTCTGTTGTAGCTGATGTAAGTAATTCCGCACAGGATGAGTACAAGGGGGACGGCAGCCAGCACTGAAGCAATGCGAAGCAAGCGACTCGTCTTGTAAGCGGTCCGCAGGCGGAAAAATATTCCGTGAAAGGTCCAAGGGAACTGTAGAAAATTTAGCTGAGTCTTGAACATAAGGAACTGCTTCCAGCCGGAGAGGGGGTTTCTGATTCGTGATCCCGTACTCGCGCACCTTTCCGGTGCCTTCTTGTTTGGAGCAACAAGCCTCGCATATCGGGAGTTTGGATTCTGTGCAATATGGGTCACATCCGTGCCACCGGTTACCCGCGGGCTTAAGCGGCGGTTCAGGATTTCTCAGATTTCGAGGCTGAATGGAAGAGTCGCTTATTTCGGGGAAATCTTTGTTTCCACCCACGTGCTGTACGGTACATACATCGCGACGACAGGGGAACATAGTCATGGCTACCGGGGGTCTGAATCTGGGTATCTCGGCCTTGGAGGACTACATCGTGCGCCATGCAAAACTCTACATCAGTTCACTAATCTTGGCTGCTGCCATTGCTGCGCCAACCGCAATCATGGCTTTCCCCAGACCTCAAGACCGCAGCGTCCAGGAGCGAATCTACGATCGGGACCACCGTGATTACCATAACTGGGACGACCACGAAGACCGCGCCTATAGGCGTTACCTCGCAGAACAGCACAGGAGTTATCGCGAGTACCACAAGCAGCACTACCGAGCGCAGAGGCACTACTGGAATTGGCGCCACCGTCATCCGGACAACGATTAACAAAGCCCGATAGAGGGCAGCGCGTCTCAAGCCTCTTAGACGTCAGCGGGCACCGTCGTCTAGGCTCATTTTCCAGATCTGCTAGGGGTGCAATATTGCAATTCGACTTGTTCTCGCCGTTCCACATATCTTTACCCCTTTTGAAATCCCGGGCTCTGTTCGTTCTCCTTTGCGCTGCGGCTCCGGGAATCGTCGCCGCCCAAAATTCTCCGGCCAACGGTAAACAGCAGGCCACGGTCCAGACGCAGATGAGCAACGTCACGTTTCACCTCTCGGAAACCGTGGCCGTGGAAATAAAATCACTGAACGGTGTGCTCGTCCCCCTCGGCAAAAATGAATTCCCCATCTTCGACGACAAAGACTCGTTTAACCTGCGCATAACCACGGCGGAGATCTCCATTGATTCGTCAAACTTGGCGAACGTGCTCAATTCTTATGTTTTCGCGCGCCCGCAATCGCCCTTAACGGAGCTATCCATCGTCATTGAGAAGGGGATTGTGAAAGTGAAGGGGAGGCTCCATGACAAAGGAGACATCCCGTTCGAGACGGAAGGAACTCTCATTCCCACCGCTGACGGAAAACTTCGCCTGCACAGCGAGAAGATCAAGGCCATGCATGTGCCGGTAAAAGGTTTGATGGGGCTCTTCGGCATCGATTTAGGTAAATTGATCAAGGAGGGCAAGGTTCCGGGCGTAGAGGCTCAAGAGGACGATCTGATCCTTGATCTTGAACAGATCTTGCCGCCTCCCCATATCGAAGGCAAGGTGGTCTCCGTACGAATTGAAGGCGAGAAAATTATTCAAATTTTTGGCGGTTCGGATGCCAAGCCGGTGAAAAATATCCGCGCCGGAAATTACATAGCCTACAAGAACAATCGCGTCCGCTTCGGCAAGCTGGTCATGAACGATACGGATTTGATCCTCATCGACATGGATCCGAATGATCCGCTCGATTTCTTCCTGGATCATTACAAAGAACAGCTATCGGCGGGCTATACAAAAACCACGCTGAACTCTGGCTTGCGCGTGTTCATAAAAGACTATAACAAGCTTCATCCCGCAAAAGCGCCTCCCGGCAACGACAATACGAAGTGAAGTTGAAATGAAGTAGCGCTGTCTCCCTGTCGCGGCAATCGAATGTAGCCGGTCGAGAAGAACCACCTCTATCTGCTCACAGAGTACGGGCCGTCCCAGCCGGGCCATAGTCGGAGCAAGTGAGAATTCTGCCCATGAGGTCTACTTGTGTGCATATTAGGGCAGACCGGCAAACCCCGGCCCTAGTAAGCTTATTTCCTTCGCAGCGATCTAGTTCCTCTCAAAGCGAAGTCCGGCCCCTTATTGTCCGGCGATAGCGAGAGGGGTCTGGAGGCGGGCGGAGTCTGTTCCTTCACTTAAGTGGTGAACAGCAAGAATTACAGAAGAGAAATCCGGTGATGTATAAACGCTTTATCGTGCTGCTCGGAATATTCCTGGGTAGCCACGCGCCAACGGCAGCACAAACACACTTACCGCAGATCATCCTTGCGCAAAAACATGTTGCGCCGATCATGACGGTGTTCCGAATGGCATCGGCCCCTTTGCCGACCACTTCCTACGTGCTGTACCCGGATCCCGGAAAATCCCCTGCTCGTTTCAGTCAGCTGTTCGCGGGAACTAATGAACATGCCCTCAGCATGGACCGCCTCTCCCCGGTGGAAGAGGTTAAGACTTTGTTTTCCACGCAATCGAGCCTCCCGCTCGTCCAACTCTGGAGTGGACGGCTGCGACTGGACGCCTTTCAGAACTCGCTTCACATTCAGATCCTGCAGCTTGGTCCTTTAAGTCATGACGGGATGCTGGACTTTCGTCGTCTGGGGCTAAGTTATCCGGACGGGCCGCGTTCAGTTCACTTCTCCGGCCTCAGCCTAAGCTTTCATTTTGGCGGGGGCGCGCGGACGGGAGGCCCGGCCCAGGCATGGCGGCGTCTGCCGCGGATTGTCGGCACCGTACTATATTGAACTGTATTGCCTCAGCCTCGATGTCATCATGGTTGTTCGATGAAGAAGAAAGCCAAGAAAGAATTCGGCGAAGCGATACGTGCCAGCGTCAAGAAGGAAATGGCGAAGCCGCGCATGGCAAAGTCCGCACGCGAACGGGAAATAATTCTAGCCAGTCCGCGAATCGCTCGGGGTAAGCAGTAAAAGAACAAGCTGCAGTCGCTTCTGCTTCCCCTTTTGCGGCGGGCAAGGTAGTCTGCACATTGCTTCGGCGATGCAGGCCGCAGGGAGAGACCGTTTTTGGAACACGGGGGAGACTGCTAGAAAACTCTGATCCCGGCTGTAGAGGTGCGAAAATGCCAGACGAAGAGTGGGTCAAAACACTCGAAGACGGCAGAAAAGTGAAATTCATCTACCAAGAACTGCCGGTGGACGGGGCCTTTATCACCGCGCAGCTTGCAGGTAATGAGGTCGTCTATTCGGTCGTATTGTCCAAAGCAGGAAACCCGCTTAGTCGTGAAGATGTTGAAAGCCATTTCAAGGGCGAGCTTTCAAAGAAGTAGTACCATTCATTTCGGAACACTATCCGCCCAGCTGCCGTTTCAACCTGCTGCGCCACCCGCCAATCATTTTTCTTGCCATGAGCGCCATGATTATGATAGGCTTGCTATCAAGCGGTGGTGTCATGCAAATAATCGCGAGTCCAACCAAAATTAAATCCAAAAGAAAATCCATTCAGAAAAGGGCTTTCGATGTCCAGACTTTTCTCGATTCGGCCGGTGTAGCCAGAAGAGTTGTGGCATATCGAAGATCGCAGAAGATCTACTCTCAAGGTGATCCCGCTACAAGTGTAATGTACGTTCAAGAAGGCGGTGTAAAGCTCTCCGTTGTAAATGAGGTCGGCAAAGAAGCAGTCCTGGCGATTCTGGGGCCAGGTGACTTTTTTGGTGAGGGGAGCATGGCAGGTCAGTCTATTCGAATGGGGACAGCGACCGCGATTACACCCACTACTTTACTTGCTATTGAAAAAACCGAGATGATTCGCGTGCTCCACGCTGAACATGCTTTCTCCGACCGCTTCGTGTCTTATATGCTTTCGCGCAACATCCGAATCGAAGAGGATTTGATCGATCAGCTTTTCAATTCCAGCGAGAAACGGCTGGCTCGGACTCTTCTGCTGCTCGCCCGCTACGGCAAGGAACCCCAACCGCAGAAGATGCTTCCCAAAGTATCGCAGGAAATGCTGGCGGAAATGATTGGCACAACGCGATCGCGGGTGAATTTTTTCATGAACAAATTCAGGAAACTGGGGTTCATTCATTACAATGGCGGACTTCAGGTCCACAGCTCCCTCCTCAGTGTTGTCCTGCACGAGTAAGGCAGGTGGCCGGCTGAATTCCTTCCGAATTTTTCTGGACTGCAAAACAGAATCGGCCAAATACTCATTGCACATATCCTCCTATCGCTAAGTCGCGCGGGTTCCCCTCCATGAGATCGAAGGCGCTTTCCGCGGTGAATTCTCCCGTTGCGACGCCCGTCTCACAACCCTTTTCCAATCAATCACTTCCGTACCCCTTTCGTCGCGACGCGGTTGTTCCATCCTGGTCGCACCGCGACCGGACGCGGATCACCGGCCATGAGTTTTTCTCTTCCCTCATCACTAACAACTGTAAACTTACAACCGCTAGCTGCCTCTCCCCCCGCCCGGTGGACAGACTCGCATTTGCAAGCCATAATTCTCATTCGGCCCTATCGTTCACGATGGCGCCTATCACTGAGGAGGGGGAATGAGCATTTCTCCAAACGTACCAAGCCCGCAGGAATCCTACCATTACGAATCCACGGGCACACCACGGTGGATCGCCGTGCTGTTTGGCGTCGTCATCGCCGCCCTAGCCGTGATTGGCATTGCCGGCTATTCCATGCAATCCCGGCTGAGCCAGGACCTCACCAAACAGCAGGATCAGAACAAAATTCTCTCCGCGCAGCTCGACCAAGCGAATTCACGAATCGCCGACTTGAAGAGCAAGATGGAGATCACCACGCAGAGAGTCGGCTTAACGCAGTCGGAGCTCGCGCAGGCCAAGAGCCGCGCCGAATCCATCCGCAAGGAACAGCAATCGTCCGACCAGAAGCTCACCGAGCAGCTCGGCCAGGTCCAGAAGGAAAGCGAAGAAAAGATCGGCGCGGTGGCCTCGGAAGTCGGCGGCGCCAAAAAAGACATCGAAGCAACGAAAACCGATCTGGAAGCCACCAAAGGCAAACTCGAGCGCAGCTTGGGCGACATGAACGTCATGAGCGGCCTCATCGCGCACAATCGTGACGACTTGGAAGATCTCAAGCGCCGCGGCGACCGCAACTATTACGAGTTCACTCTGCAAAAAACGAAGACGCCCCAGCGTGTCGGCCCCGTGCAGATGTCTCTTAACAAAACGGAGCCGAAAAAGGCGAAGTACACCGTGACCGTCATCGCCGACGACAAGACCATCGAGAAGAAAGACAAGACTTCCGGCGAGCCCGTTCAGTTCTATGTAAAAGGCAGCTCCCGCATGGCCCCTTACGAAATCGTCGTTTTCGACGTCGGCAAGAACCAGATCACCGGCTACCTGGCGACCCCGAAGGACGGCGGTGCTGCCGCTCCCCCGACCGCCGCCGCGACACCGGCGTCCAGCGCCACGCCTACAAAACCCTAGTTGCACAGTTGTAATCACATAGCCTTTTCGATTTTGTTTCCAAAGAAGCTCTGTTCCGCGTTCTGGAAACTGAGCGCGGGACGGGGCTTCTGTCCTTCCGCCCGCCGCGTTAGCATAAAAAGCTTAGTCCTTTCCTTTAGCCATTTGTCGTGGAGCACTCCGATGAAATCACTGAGCATTCGAATTTTCTTACCCATTGCAGCGCTCCTCTTTGTCTCCGGTTCGCATCCGGCGCATGCGCAAGCTCCGCTCGGGCCGGCACAAATGTCCCCGAGGACCGCGTTCTATTTGATCTGGCGCGGTGTGCCCGGCCCCGAAGCGAGAAAGGCAAACTCCCTCCTGGCGCTCTGGGACGATCCTGATTTTGCTTCCGTACGCTCGGCGATCGCTTCGAATCTGATTGGTTCCTCGGCGGAGAAATCACCAAAAGGAAAACTGACTGCGGAAGAGATTCAGGAATACGCGGCGCTTCTTGAAAATTCGTTCACGCTCGGCTATCTGAGCGAGCCCGCAAAGCGAACCGTTTCGAATGCAGCTCCGGATGCGAAACCGCCAGTCTGGAACGGCATGTTTTTTGTGTATGACCGCACGGGAAAGGAAGCTCTGCTTTCTAAAGCGATTCTCGGGATGCGCTCCACGGAAAAAGAAGTCCCACTCCTCTCGCAGGTCACCATCGGGGGAGTCCAGGTCCTCAGGGCTGAAAGCAAAAGCGGCGCCACCTATTGGGCCGAGCATGGCAAGTACGCCGTCAGCGCCGGTGAGCGATCCGTCATGGAAGAAATACTCAGCCGCCTCGATGGAAAAGTTTCCGGAACGGCAACTCTCGCGCAATCCGCCGCGTATCAGGAAGCGCAAGCGAACCTGGGCGGCGGCTTGCTTGAATTTTTTCTGCGCATTCCCGACCTGGAAAATCTTGCGGCCGATTCGAAAACAGGAACTTTCCAGATCCGTCCGCTCCTCGATGCTGCCAGGCTCGACGCCATGCACTCTCTCAGCGGCCACATCTCGTTCGAGGGCGCGAAAACACGCGTGCAGGCCGCGATCCTGGGCGATGCCGCTACCGGAACGCCATTTGACATCTGGTCCCCCGGGCAGCCGTCGCCAGCTTCTCTCTCATTCGTGCCTGCGGATGCAGTTTCTTACACCTCCGCGCAACTCAATTTCCAGGGCATCTACGATACGGTGAAGCGTGTGGCCCGCGCCGCTTTTCCCCAAGCTCAGCAGGGCAACACCGATTTATTCGACACTGTCGCGCAGTCGCGCCTCGGCATGCCCGTGCCGGACGCGCTTGCGTTGCTCACCGGGGAATTCGCTTCGATGCAAACGAGCCCGTCGCTGGACTCCACGAAACAAGTCTATTTTTTTGGCATACGAAAAAAACCGGAGGTCCTCAAGCTCATTCGATCGGCATTCAGCGATCGGCTCACTTCGGAGCGCAATGAAGGCGAAGTTACTTTCCTGAAAATCTCCCTCGGGGGGAAGCAAACCGGCACGGGCGTCGCGCAGTGGAATTTTTTCAATCTCGCGGTCACGCAAGACATGATTCTCGGCGCCAATCGCATCGAAACGCTTCGCGAAGTGCTTTCGAGTCGCACGCACGCTTCCACCACCGCCGGCCTCGCCACAGTCCCGCAATTTCAGGCGCGGCGCGCCCAATTCGCCGAAAATCTCAATGGTCTTAGTTATTTCGACTTTCAAAAAGTCGATTGGCAGGCACTAAAAGATCGTTGGATCGAAGAGGCGAAGAAGAGCCCCGTGGCGAAGAACGTGGATTCTTCGACAAAAACCGTGCCGTCCACGGCTCCCGATTGGCTCACGCAGATCAACTCGCAAGTCTTCGCGCGGCATCTGCATTATTCTTCGAGCGTCTCGTGGAAGGATTCAAAGGGCATCCATTGGGACCAGTGGGTTGAATAGCGTAGCGATGAACTCTTTTCATCTTCTGCCGGCGATACTGCTCTTCCCCGCCGTGCTCTGCGTGTGCTCTTTCGCCGAGGCCCAGGAAAATCCGCAACAGCCGAAGCAAACGATTCAGGTCAGCGTTGACCGCGTCAATGTCGGAGTGATCGTCACCGATTCGCATGGCCATTTCGTGGAAGGATTGCGTCGCGAAAACTTCCGTATGTTAGACAATGGGAGCGAGCAGCCACTCTCAGGCTTCGCCGCCATCGAGGAACCGGCGCAGGTTCTTCTTCTCATCGAAGCCGGTCCGGCTGTCTATCTTCTCGAGAGCAGCCACGTGTGGGCCGCTTATTCCCTGCTCAGCGGTTTGTCCGCTGGTGATCGCGTTGCGGTGGTGAAGTATGCGGAGGCGCCTCAGGCTATTCTCAATTTCACCGCTGACAAGCAATCGGCTGCGGCTGCTCTTGAGCAATTGAGCTTCAATCTCGGCTTCGGCTCGCTCAATCTGTCTTCCAGCGTATCGAAGGTTCTCGAGTGGCTCACGAGTGTTCAGGGCAAGAAGACCATCGTTCTGCTTTCCACTGGTTTGGACACCTCCGCGCCGGATGAAACGGCGTCGGCACTTCAACAACTAAAGACCAGCGATGTCCGGCTTCTCGCTGTTTCATTGACGGGCGTATTGCGCAGCCCAAAGCCTGCCAACAAGAAGAAATCACCCGCGAAAAATTCCACGCAAATAGCGCAGCAGTTTGAAGAATCAGATCAGCTTCTGAAGCGGATGGCTGAATCAACCGGCGGGCGGGCCTATTTCCCAACGAAGGAAAACGAGTTCAATTCTGTGTATGCGGAAATCGCGCAACTTGTCCGTCACGAATACAGCCTGGCATTTGCGCCACCCGCGCTCGACGGCACCGCGCATACTATCGAGGTCCGCGTTTCCCTCTCGCAAGACTCGGCCCTCAACGCTGCTGTTCCCCCGTATCGCGTGGACCATCGGCAAGCGTATCTGGCTCCCGCGCCTAGGTAGCGGGTTAGCTTCCTGTTTGGCGTCTTTACGGCCGGGGGAGTAGGACTGGCGCGGAGTTCGCGGTTGCCAGTTGTAAGTTCTAAGTCGTAAGTTTTAAGTCGAAAGTCGAAGGAGAACTAAACGCAGAGACACTCCGACGGGGTCGGGGTAGACGCCGTGCGCAGAGGAAGCGATTCTCTCCTCGGGATGCTCCTCCCTTCGGGGCTCGGGGCAATCAGGGTTGAAATCCTTTCCGGCCGTACCGGGTCTGCGAGCTTGGGATTTGAAGAGAGATCCTTCACTCCCGGTGGTCGTTCAGGATAGAAATCCTTTCCGGCCAGCCCGGAATCTGCGACCGTGGGATTTGAAGAGAGATCCTTCACTCCCGATGGTCGTTCAGGATAGAAATCCTTCGTGGGATTTCTAGTTAACAATAACTGGACCCTCCCCCCCTTGTTTTTCATAAGTGTTCATTCTAAAGGAGGTTAAAGTCCTTTGTTTTGATACACTTTTATAAGTGTTCATTCTAAAGGGACTTACGTTACGCCATTTTCATAAACGTTCATTCTAAATGGTTTTAAGTTCTTTAGAATGAACACTTCCATGGCCTCTGTAAGTGTTGATTCTAAAGGCGCTTACGTTGCACCAAAATTGTGCAAGTCTCTCGCTTGTCTGCGATGGAGGGGGGTCAACGCTGCGACCGAGGCCACGGTATTAACGACAGATGTACCTAATGCTCATAGTATCAGAGAAGCGCCAGTCTGTCAAGAGAAGAGAACAGCTGGGGACAAGTCAAAACGCGCAGCCTTTAAACCTGGGGCATCAGGCGGGAGAGCGCAAAGCCTGACGCACCCCTCAAGGGTTACTCCGAGCGCAGAGCTTCTATGACATCGATGCGTGCGGCGCGTGCGGCCGGGAGCCATGACGCGACGACTGCGGCGGCGAGCAGCACGAACGCAGAGAGGATCACAGGCAAGGCGCCCGGCATTTTCACTTCGAAGAAATAGCTGCCTGCCAAACGCGCCGCGACGTACCCGAATGCCGCGCCCGCGAGGACGCCCGCCCCAGCCATCACGGCGCCTTCCACGATGACACCCTTCAGGAGACGCTGCGGCTGCGATCCCAGCGCCAGCCGGATGCCGAATTCGCGAGTCCGTGCGCTAACGGAAAACGCCAGCACGCCGGCGACGCCAACCAAGGCAATCGCCAACGCGACAGCCGCGAACACGCCGAACACCAGAGAGTTCAAACGGTCCGGCGTGAGCACCTCCGCGCGAACGTCTTCGAGCGTAGCAGCGTGCTCGATGGGCTGTTCGGCGGACATGTCGCGAATAATGCGCGTGACCGGGGTGACAAGCGAATAAGGATCTGCACTGGTATGGATGAAAAGGTGCCCGCCGAAGACGGGACCCTCTTCAAAGGGGCTATAGACGGTGAGGACGGGTTCAGGAATGATGTGTTGGTCGTCAACATCGGCGGTGACGCCGATGATGCGGTGCGGGGCGGGGCTGATCCCGGCAGCGAATTGCAGCACAGGATCCGTCCAATAGACGTGCCGATCGATGGCATCCTGATTGGGGAACATGCGCTTTGCGAGAGTCTCACTGACGATAACCACGGGCTCTGTGCCTTTTTTGCCGTCGGAATCGATGAAATCGCGGCCGGTGATGATGGGTACGCCGAGCGAGGCAAAGAATCCGGGAGAGATGATGCGCCACTGCGCTCGAGGGTCCTCTCCTGGAGTATGCACATGGCCGTCAGCCGAGAATTGCATGCCGAAGCCGGTATCGCGCCACGGAACAACCATGCCGAAAGAGGTCCTGTTCACGCCGGGTAGCGCGTCAATGCGGCGAATCGATTCCTTGTAGAAATCTACCACTTGCTGAGGCGTTTTTCCGTAGGCCATAGCGGGAACGTTGATGGTGAGGACGCGGCGCATATCAAGACCAGTCTGCGCCGTTTGCAATGCAATCAGCGTAGTGACGACCGCACTTGCGCCGGCCAGCAGTACGAACGAAGCTGCGATTTGTGTTACGGCGAAGATCCGCTGGCGGCGGCTCGTGCTGCCGGTGATCCGTACACTGCCGCTCGATAGGCTAAGGCCATTGGACGTGCCTGCCGACGGCAGGCGCGGGACAAATGCCAAGATTACGGCCGCGACGACGGCCAGAGCTGCTCCTACCCAGAGCAGGCTGGAATCGACTGTCAAATCGAGCGCGCGGACCGAGAAGCGCGAGGCGTAACGGGCCAGGATGGCCACCAACGGCTGTGCGCTCCATACACCGACGGCAGCCCCGGCGCCGCAGAGTAGCAGGCTTTCGGCCAGCAGCATGCGGCGCAGCGCGCCGGTACTTGCACCGAGCGCCGCGCGGGTCGCCAGCTCGCCTTCGCGGCGAACCGTCCGCGTGAGAATCAAGTTGGCGACATTCGAGCACGCGATGATGAAGACCAGCGCTGAGGCTGCGAGCAGCACCAGCAGCACGGTCCGGGCGCCTGAGGTGATTTGGTCGCGAAGCAGCTTGGCGCTAATCTGGTAGTTCCCTTTGGGCGGGTATGCTTCGGCATGTGCTTTGGTCATCGCCCCGTAGACGGTGCGCAACTCGGCGCGAGCTTGATCCAGAGTAGCGCCAGGAGCCAGACGGCCAAAAACCTCGGTCATGCGATGGAGGCGGAACGTGACCATGGTTGCAGAGAGATGGTGCGGGCTGGTGACGATGTTGGCCATGATTTCGGTATCCTGGGGATAGGGGACCGAGGGTTCGAGGACGCCGATGATGGTGGCAGACCGATCGCCCATGAGGCCCCAGCCGAGGCGGACAGTTTTACCGAGGACGGAAGGATCCTTCCCAAGAGTGGCCGCCCAGAAACGATAGGTGAGAACGACGACGCCGTCAGCTTTGGGGCCGTCGTCTTGAGGTCCGATGAGACGCCCGAGGACAGGGTGCAGGCCCATAACTTCGAAGAAGTTGCCGCTGACCACGCCAGATTGAACGACGCGAGGCTCACCCAGGCCGATCATGGTGAACTCGAGCGTCGAGAACTCGCCCAACGCGCTCAGGGTCTTAACACTGGCGCGCAAATCTTGGATTTCGGGCACGGAGAACGCTGAGTCGTCATCGCCAGTGCCCGGGGCACTCTGGCGGATGTAGATCAGCCGGTCCTCGTCGCGGTTGACGAGAGGCTTGAGGAGCACGCCGCGCACCAGCGTGAAGATGGCGGCGTTGGCGCCGATGCCCAGCGCCAGCGTCAGGATCACGGTGAGCGCGAGCCCTTGCGTCCGCATGAGCGAGTAGAACGCAACTCTCAGATCGCGAAAAAATGACATGTTATTGTCTCCACCTTGCCTGTGGATAGAGCACCACACTTGCCAATGTTAAGCAACACATTGTAAATCACTTAGCATGTGGCGCTCGTTTGGGATGTTCGTTTTCAGGATGCCCTTGTCGCAAATTCGGACACCAACGCTCGCCGGCTGAAAGGACTGTTGATGATGGCCTGACAGATCTGCGCAGGCGATGGGGGAGAAGGTCCAGGCGCGGAACAAGTCAAAACCCGCAGGCTTTTAAAGCGATGGCTGCGGCACCGGCTTGTCTATCGAACAGATTTTGCTCGCGCCGTATTTACTTGCCTTAATAACTTATCTTAAGTAAGGTTAAGCATGCGAACGGTCCGGAGGAATGGAACCGGGTTTACAAGCATGCTGCGTTCGGCCCTTTCGATGTTTGTTCTTGCCGGGTCGTTTTATTTTCTCTTGCCTGAAGCAGCCTTCTCCCAGGGCGAAACCACCAGCGCGATCATCGGCCAAGTGAGCGATGCGAGCGGCGCAGCAGTGCCCGGCGCCACGGTGACGGTCACGAATAAGGAGACTGGACTGCGGCGAAGCGCGAGTACCGATGACTCGGGGCGTTTCAACTTTCCACAGCTGAAGCCCGGTGCGTACTCGGTCAAGGTGGAAGCAGAAGGCTTCGAACCACAGCAAAACGGCGCTGTATCCTCTGGCCTGGGCCAGAAGCAAACTGTCGATTTCAGGCTCAAGATCGCAAAGTCACAGGAGACCGTTGAGATAAGCAGCGAAGCTCCCATCCTCAACCCGGAGAATGCGAATACATCCACGACTCTCAATGCACACGCGCTGGAAGACCTTCCAAATCCAGGCGGTGATTTAACTTACCCTCTTCAGTTTGCCGCAGGCGCGCTTGTCAACACGGCAGGCAGCAGCAATGATTTCGTCGGCGGAACGAATGGGTTCGGCAACGTCGAGTTCAATGGACTGCCGGCTCTCTCAAACGGCTATATTGTCGATGGCTTGGAAACGAATGACCCGCTGACGAATCTGAACAGTGGACTTTCGACAAACCTAGTCCTCGGACTGAATTCGATATCGGAGGTGACAGTCAATACGCTCTCCTATAGCGTTGATCAGGGGCGTTATGGAGCATCGCAGGTCAACTACGTTACAAAGTCTGGTTCCAACGAGTTTCACGGAAATCTCTACGAGCTGTGGAACGGTTCCAGGTTCAACGCAGCCAACTATTTCACGAATGCCACTCCAGGAAGTCACAAACCGCGCTCGACGGTAAACCACTTTGGCGGAAGCGTTGGAGGCCCGATTATCCACGACAAGCTGTTTTTCTTCTTCGATAGCGAGTGGGTTCGGATTGCACTCCCCATCGTCACGCCGACCACTGTTCCAACTCCGGCATTTCAGAATTACGTTTTGCAGCAACTGCCCTTGGGCGGGACCGATTCTGTCACTGGGTCAGTCTATCAGCCATCGCCGCAGTCGGTGCCGTTCTACCAGAGGATGTTTTCACTCAACGGAAATACCAGCGGAACACCCCTTACCGTACTTGGCTGTCCATTCGACATTAGTGGAGTTGCGCCCGCAATTGCGAACGATGGGAACGGTTGCGCAAATCGTCAGAGCATTTCACATTCAAGCGCTGATCACGAACAGGTCCAGACGGTTCGAATCGATTACAACATCAATGAAAGGAACACCACCTGGTCTCGCTTTCAGACGGATACCGGCGTCCAAGCCGCCTATACAGATCCGATCAACGCTTTGTTCAACTCTCTTTCCCCCCAACCCCTGTACTCCTTTGCAGCGGGTTATACCCACGTCTTTTCGCAGAATCTGGTGAACTACTTCAACCCGGCATTTTCGTGGTACGAGAGCTTATTCGGGCCTGCGGATTTTCAGAAGACTCTTTCCGCGTTTCCCATCGTTTTGCAAGGCAGCGGTGCGAATGCCCCTTTCACGAGGGTCGGGGGACTTGACAACACCTGGGTTCAGGGAAGGCGCGCCTCCCGCTTCTTTATCAACGACAATCTCGCCTGGAGCCTTGGGGCACACGAATTGCGTTTTGGAACCAATACTCGGATTCTTCGACTGAATGACTATGACTTCGGCCAGGGAACGGTCCCGACCGTGACTTACACCACCCTGCCGCAATACATTTATGGAGTCGCATCTACGGCAACAAAGACCTTCCCTACGTCAGCAAACGAACCCTTTAACTTCCTCAATCTCGATCTCTACGCACAGGACACTTGGAAGGTGACCAAGAAGCTGACATGGACCTTCGGGATACGAGATACATTGAATTCGAATCCCTTGAATCCGCATCACCACATTGCCCGGCTGACGGGATCTTTCAATTCCATCTCCCATGATGTGAATCAGCCGCTGAACGCCGCCATTCAAACCCGTCTCGGTAACGTGTTTTCCTCGACGCCCCTGGCGATCCTTCAACCGCGAACAGCGATTGCATGGCAATTTGAATCCAAGACCGTGCTGCGTGCCGGCTTCGGAGTTTTCAGCGACATTCTGCCCGGTACCATCGCCGATGTGGTCGGCGTCAACCCACCCTACGTCAAAACTTTTCAGGGCGGCCTTCTTGGCACTGTCGGCGGCACGACGATTGCGCCGGGAATTCCTAACAGTGCGGTTGACGCAACCGTGGCCGCCAACCAGACGTTTAGTTCTGGGTTTGCACAGGGCCAGCTTTCCTGCGCATCGGCGCAAGCGAATTCGGCAACCTGTCTTCCTCCGGTCGCCATCACGGCGGTACCTGATGGAAAACTTCATGCGCCATACTTTATGGAGTGGAGTTTTGGTTTGGAACATCAGTTGGGAACTACGGGAAGCCTCCACGCACAATACGTCGGCACTCGAGCGGTAAACCAGCCCTACCTGACGCAAGTGAACGGTTACCAAAGCGTTTGCCCCGGGTGCTTTGCCCCGTTTCTTTATGCGCAATCTCCTGATCCCCGATTCGGGGCGGTGACACAATTTTCCACCGGCGCGAACAGTCATTACGGTGGGCTGCAAATGACCGCAATGAAACGTTTTGGAAACGGTTTCATGGGACAACTGAATTACACCTGGAGCCGTTGCATGGACACCGTCTCAAACGGCGGATTCTTGCAGTTCTCGGCGGGAGGAATCCTCTCCCCTCTCCCAGGGGACTTAGCACGCGACTACGGTCCCTGCGACTACGACATCCGGCACAATCTGAACGCTCAATATGTCTATCAATTGCCGGTCAAGGTCCAAAATCGGCTTCTTGGCTACGCGGTGAACGGCTGGCAGGTGTCCGGAACCGTGTTTTGGCACAGTGGGATTCCGTTCTCTGTCCTGAGCACGCCGTATTCAGCAAATGGAAATGGCATCGTGAACGGTAGTGGGCCGCAATTCGCAAGCGTTGTTCCTGGCGTACGACTCTATGAACACAATCCCATTCCGGGTGTCACACAACCGGGCACGGTTCAGTGGCTAAATCCTGATGCCTTTGTCTCTACCGTGGACCCGAGCACTGGGGCGTGCTTTGGTGGCAACAGCCCTAAGAACTGTCAATTCGGGAACCTCGGTCGTAACGCGCTACGGGGTCCCAATTTCACGTGGAGTGACTTTTACGTATCGAAATGGTTTCCCCTGACCGAGCAGTTGAAGCTCAGGTTTGACGCCCAGTTCTTCAATGTATTCAACCATCCGAATTTCGGACTTCCGAGCATGGTGCTGGCCGGCATCCCTGGGAAGCCCTCTACCCAGACAGGATTCGGCGCGCTGACTTACACCACCTCTCCGCCAACGGGCTTACTCGGCGTTGGTTTGGGCGGTGATAGCACGCCACGCATGATCGCACTTCAATTGCGCCTGGAGTTCTAGAGCCGCTCTCGTTTGGACGGCGAATCGTTCGAGGCTATTCGAATTCCTTCATGGTGTGCGCCATGGCGTGCAGCCGCTCATCGATTAGCGCGAGCACGGTTCCGGGCTCGAATTTTCCGTCGCCGTTTTTCTTTCCGGCGGCCATTCCGGTCAGGAGCTCGATGCCTTGTTCGACCTTGGCCACCGGCCAGACGTGAAATTTTCCAGCCGCCACGGCTTCCAGAACATCTTCGCGCAGCATCAAATCTTCCACGTTGGACTCCGGCATCATCACGCCTTGCGTTCCCGTGAGCCCCTTGATGCGGCACACGTCAAAGAATCCTTCGATTTTTTCGTTCACCCCGCCGATCGCCTGAATATCGCCCTGCTGGTTGATCGAACCGGTCACCGCGATGTCCTGCCGCAGCGGCAATCCGGAAAGCGCCGACGCGAGCGCATATATCTCCGTGGAGCTGGCGCTGTCGCCATCGACTCCTGAGTACGATTGTTCGAAGCAGATGCTCGCCGCGAGCGAGAGCGGCTTGTCCTGAGCAAACTTGCTCCGCAAATAACCGGCGATGATATGCATCCCCTTGTCATGGAAGCGCCCGCTCAGATTGGCCTCGCGCTCGATGTTGATCAAGCCCGCTTTTCCAAGAGCCGCCGTCGCGGTGATCCGCACCGGCTTACCGAACGAGTATCCGCCGATTTCCAGGACGCTCAGCCCATTCACCTGGCCGACGCGAGTCCCTTCCACATCCACCAACAGCGTTCCTTCCTGAATCATTTCCCGGATGCGCGTCTCGATCAGGTTGTGGCGCTCCATTTTCGAAGACAAGGCGCCGCGCACGTGCGCCGCGCGGACCACCGATTCCCCCGCCGCTGCCGCGTTGTAATGCGCCTCGCGCGCCAGGTCGGCGATATCGATGAAGCGCGCCGTCACCTTGTTTCTTCGCCCCGCCTGGCGCACTCCGTACTCCAGCATCGCCGCGAACGCGCCGCGGTCAAACGGGTACAGATTCTCTTTTTCGGACAACGCCCGCAGCCGCCCCGCATATTCCAAGATGACGCCGTCGCTCATGGCCATCTCTTCGTCGAATTCCACGCGCACCTTGAAAATTTTGCGGAAGTCTTCCTCATACTCGTACAACAGCTCGTACAAGGAGCGGTCGCCGATGAGGATCACTTTTACGTTGATGTCGATGGCTTCCGGCTTCTGCGCGCTCCCGCCGAACGGATAAAACATTTCGAGCGGCTGAATCTCCAGCCGGTTGTGGTTCAGCGTGCGCTTCAGAGCGCGCCACACCCCGACTTCCGACAGCGCTTCCAGCGAATACATGATCAGGAAGCCGCCATCGGCGCGGAGCAGCGAGCCGCCGCGCAGGTCCATGAAGTCGCTCGTCCAGCCGCCTCGCGTGTCATACGCGCGTTGAATGGTCCCGAAAAGATTGGCGTAAGTGGGCGTGGTCTCGAAAATGACCGGTGATTTATCTTCGTCGTCATGCGCGAGAATGACGTTCACGCCGTACACGCGGAACGGATCGCGCTCCGGACCTCCCTGCGCCTTGGGCAACCCGTCCGGCGTCTCATCGTCGTGTTCGCCTTCGCCCTCGCGCTCCTTGAAGGGGTCCAGATTATCGAGAAGATGGTGCCGCACTTCTTCGAGATATTCGGCAATGTTTGGGCCGAGGTATTTTTCCTTGAGTTCTTCGATGACGCCATCGACCAGCACCGAGGCCGCTTCCTGCTCCAGGTAGCTCAACTCGCTGGCCAGTTCCCGCGAGAGCGTCAGCGTCTTCCGGTACACCACCGTAAATTCCTGCCGGAACTGCTCGTACTTTCGCTCGATATCTTCCGCCACGGGGCTATCGAGTTTCCCCTCGTGGACCATCTTGGAGATGTCCTCGATCGGCACCATCTGGCCTTCGAGCACGGGGAAAATTTCGGGCAGCGCCACCGCGCCTACCTGCATGTGGCCCAGCGCAAATTGTTCCCGGGCGATCCTGCGCGTGAAATCGTCCATCAATTCTTTCTCGCGCACCGTGAAGCGTTCGACGATCCGCCCTTTTTGCCGCTGGAAGGGCTCACCTTCGAACACCTGCGGAATCCGGCGACGCAGAAAATCGATTCCCGCCTGCATGTCTTTTTTGAAGTTGTTCGCCTGGCCGCGGGGCAGCGCCAGCAACCGCGGCCGGTCCGTCAATTTGAAATTGTTGACGTAGCAGCGGTCGAGCGACTCTTTCGTCGGCGGGTGAAGCTCTTCGATCATGCGCGCGATCGTTCCGCCGCGGCTGGTGCCCGCCAATCCGCACACAAAAACGTTGTATCCGGGCGCCGAGAGCTCCGCGCCCATCTTCAGTGCGCGCAGCGCGCGCTCCTGCCCGATGAACCCTTCGCGCAGTTCCGCTTGCGCGGTTGTTTCGAACGGGATGCGCGAGAGTTCGCACCTCCACCTCAGTTTCGCCGCGGGAAGTTCCACGGGTTTCGGGGCTGGTTTGGTGGTCATGAATTTCCTTCGAGCGCGTTACTCTAGCACACTCAAGTTAGGCTCTCACGGGAAGACAATCTGCGTGTTATTGAGCCGTCATCGGCGGGTTCTCCGGCCTCTCCATGTACACCGCCAGAACCCCCGCTGCCGTGGCCACCAGGACCGGCCCGAGCACCAGACCCAGCATTCCAAACATGCCGACGCCGCCAACCACGCTGATGAAGATGACCAACCCGCTCAATTCGGATCGTCCGCCCAACAACAGCGGCCGCAAAACGTTGTCCACGATCGCGGACACTCCCGCGCAAATCGCCAGAAGAAGAATGGCGCGCCCCCAATTCCCAGTGAACCCCAGCCACAACGCCGCAGGCACGAAGATCAGTCCGGAGCCCACCACCGGGACCAGCGAAAAGAAGGCCATGGCCACGCCCCAGAAGAGTGGCGCCGGCAACTTCACAAGCACAAAGCCGAGTCCGCCGATTGCCCCTTGAATGGCGGCGAGGATAAGGCTTGTGGTTACACTCGCGGAGATGAGGTCCCGCGTTTGCGTCATCAACCTCTCTCGATGTTCCGCGTCAAAAGGCAGAATGTTGCGGACTACCCGGATAATGTGGTCCCCGTCCCGAAAAAAATAAAACATCGCGAAGATCATCACGAACAGATCGAAAATAAACGCCGCGATATTGCGCAGGACCGTGCCGAGGCGTTCCGCGAGAAAACCCGCCTGCTTTTGAACACCCTGGGCCAGCATCTCCAGCACATCGGCGTTGGGATCCAGGCCCGGCACATGTTGCGCGATCCAGGCCCAGCTTTTCGCCAGCATGGGCGCCTGCTGCACCAGCAACGTATGCTGCATGCCCCGTGAAACGGAAAACGCCTCGCGAATAAACAAGGTAGTCACGAGAATTGCCGGCACGATCAGAAGGAAGGTCACCACCAGGGTACTCAAAACCGCCGCCTGGGTCGCGGAGAAACGCCGCAGGAGCCGGTGGTGCATCGGGTAGAAAAAAATCACCAGAATCGCGGCCCACCCCAGCGCCCCCAGGAACGGTTCATAGATCCGGAAAACGACGTATATGAGAAGCAATAACACACCGTAGGTAAGAACGGTGGTTAAACGGTCACTCGTGGTCGCGTTCGTTGTGGGGCCAGAATTCTTAGTCATCGTATAATCTTGATAGGCCGAGCAAAGGCTGATACCTTCCGGTCTACGCTCCACCAGGTCACAAACGGGTCATCGAGCCAATTCAGCATGTCTACGAAGTCCATTCCGCTCACTTCCTACCAGATTCGTCTCCTTGCTGTACTTGCTTTGATCAATTTTGTCAACTTCGCGGCTCGCCAGGTCTTCGTTCCGCTGATTCCGCTCTTGCGCGATCATCTCCATGTTACAGACGCACAGCTCGGCTCGTTGCAAACTTTTCTCCTCGTGGTTCTCGCCGTTGGCAGCATTCCTTTTGGTCTCCTGGCCGACCGTTTCAGCCGCAAGGCTATCATCGCTATCGGCATACTATTCTGGAGCGTCGCTACGTTCGCCGGCGGCCTGGTCTCCACTTTTCTTTTTTTCCTGATCGCGCGCTCATTCGTCGGGCTAGGTGAAGCTGCTTACGCCCCAGCCGCGCAATCCATGATTTCGGGCGGATTCCCGCAGGAACACCGGGCCGCTGCGCAAGCCATTTTCGCTTCCGGCATGTTGCTCGGAGGCGCTGCCGGCCACGCTCTCGGCGGCATTATTGGCCCGCGATACGGCTGGGAGGCGGCTCTTTTCATCGTGGCCTTCGCCGGGATTGTTCCCGGTATAGCTCTTTTCTGGATTGACGAACCGCCACGCGGCCCGCGCTCGGAGGTGGTGCCCATCAGCCGGCTTCTCCGTGTCCCCGCGTTTGTCGCCATGATCTTCGCCGGGATTTGCATTACCTTTTCCAGCGTCTCGCTCCTCACCTGGGGAACGGACTTCGCCGTCAACTATAAGGACTTCAGTTTGCGCGAAGCCTCCGTCTCGCTCGCGGTCATCGGTCTCTTATCGGCGCTCTTTGGAGTCCTGACCGGCGGATTCATTGCGGATCGCCTGCATCAAAGCATTTGCTACGGGCGTATCCTCGCCATTGCGGTCGCCTTCCTGCTCGCGGCGCCCTTTCTCTTGCTGGCCATTCAGTCGGAAGAGAAAGCAGTCGTGCTCGTCGGCCTTTTCGTTGCCGGCTTTTTCATGTCCTGGTATCACGGCCCCGTTACTGCCGTTCTTCACGATATGATGCCGCGCCGCGCGCACGCCACTTCCGTCGGCGTCTACATGTTTGCCACTCAATTGGTGGGCGGGCTCGGGCCCCATGTTGTTGGCAAGATCTCTGATCTTCACGACATGCAGCTTGGCCTGCAAATTGCCGTCGCCGTCATGGTCTGCGGCGCGCTGCTCATGCTTCTGGTCATTCACTTCATTCGCCGCGACGGGCTCCGCCATCCGACCCTCGCCTGTTTTCACGCCGAACCCGGCGATTGACCGCTAAAAAAAAACAGGCGGGCCCAAGCCCGCCTGTTCCCAATCAATTGTTGATGATTTCTACTTGATGCCAACCTGCGCGATCAGGCGCAGCACATCGTCGTGCGCCACGTCGTACAGCGGCCGCACGTCTTCTTCTTCGAGCCGCTCGCGCAAATACTCCGCGGCTACAAAGCTCGCTTCGCGGTCCGTCAAGTCGCGCCCTGCCTTCTCGCGGAACTTCACAAACGCTGTGTGCGCCAGCCCCACAACATGCGCCGCGCCATCGACAAAAAACTTCGTGTCAATCGTGTCTGCGTGCCGAGTCGCAATCCCGTTCCACATGTGCGAGAAGCGGCATTGATACGTTTGCCCAGTCAATTTGGAAGTCACTTCGAATGCGCCGATGAATTGGCTCATCGCTCCGGCATTTGCAAGTACTGGGCGTGTTGTCACGCGCGCTCCTTTGGAACAGTTCTCAGTTATCAGTATTAAGTTTTCAGCAAGGAAAAGAAATTCGAAGGGATATTTTGTTCCGTTTATCCCTTATTTCTTCGCTTCCTTACTTCCTTGTTTCCGCGCTTCGTTCCTTCTTATCTGCTAACAGCGGCAGCGGTCTCCACTTGCGAGTAACTCCAAATCGCCGCTCCCACGCCCGCGCCGCTCGGCACGCGGAAGCCCTGGTCGAGCAGGCACTTTTCCAGCGCCGCCAGGAACAGCAGCACAAACGGCTTCTGGCTGCAGTACCCCATCAACCCGACGCGCCAGATCTTGCCCTTCACCGATCCGAATCCCCCGGCGATTTCGATGTTGAACTCGTCGAGCAACTGGTTCCGCACCTTCACATCGTCAATGCCGCTGGGAATCATCACCGCCGTGACCGTCGGCAAACGGTCGGCCGGGTTTTTCACCAGCAGATCCAGCCCCATCGCCTCAAGGCCCGCGATCAGCGCGAGTTGATTCACGCGATGCCGCTCCCAGCGCGCCTCCAGCCCTTCTTCCACCACCAGCCGCATCGCTTCTCGCAACGCGAAAATCAGCGAAATCGGCGGCGTGTGATGATACAGCCGGTCTTTCCCCCAATAGTTCATCGCCGTCGTCAGGTCGAAATACCAGCTCTGAACTTTCGTCTTCCGCTTTCGAAACACTTCCTCGGCGGCCGGGCTCACCGTAATTGGCGACATTCCCGGCGGCGCGCTGATGGCCTTTTGCGATCCGCTGAAGCAAATATCAATCCGCTGCTTGTCCACATCGACCGGCACGGCCGCAAGCGACGCCACGGTGTCCACGATCAGCAGCGCCCCCAATTCGTCCGCAACCTTTCGGTAAGCATCGATGCCGGTGATCACCCCGGTCGACGTCTCTCCGTGTGCGAAGCCGACAATCTTGATCTTCTTGCCCTTGCCCGCGCGGCGCACATCCTCCGCATCCACCGGCTTCCCGTACGGTGCTTCCACCTTTACGATTTTCGACGACGCGCGCGTCGCAATCTCGTACATGCGCTCGGAAAAAACGCCGTTGACCGCCACGATGCCCTCATCGCCTTCTTCCAGCGAATTCAGCACCGACGCTTCAATCCCGCCCGATCCCGACGCCGATAGCGGCATGGTGATCCGGTTTTCCGTCTGAAAAATCTGCCGCATCAGAATTTGCGTCTCTTCCATGCATCCCTTGAACCACGGGTCCATGTGCCCCACCAGCGGCGTGGCCATCGCGCGGTACACGCGCGGATCGATGGAAGACGGCCCGGGCGTCAGCATCAACCGCACCGGGGGATTGAGTTCGCCAACGTGTTGCGTCATGACGTTTTGCCCTTCTTCATTTTTGCGCTTGATTCTCGCCTTCGAATCTCGAACCGCCCGCGAATGCGCTCTCGGGGACTTTTCCTGCAACGGCGGGAATCTCAATTTTCGCGCAATCCACAGACCCACGCAACCGACAATTTGGCTGGGCCTGCGCGTCTAAACCCTATTATCTGAAACAGGCAGATTCGGAATTTCCGCGGCTACAAACAGTTTGATTCGTGGCATCCTCGGATGGAACACGACGCCCAAAGGAGCTACTGCGATGTTACGCCCTCTAATTCTCTTGCTTGCACTCTCGTCCTGGCCCTTTGCGCAAAACATAGCCAGGGCACAAGGCGATGAAACGAAGATCATCGCGCTGGAAAATCTCTGGAACCAGATTCAGATCAACCATGATGCAGACGCCATGGGGACAATGCTGGACAGCGATTTTGTGCTCACCGACTACGATGGAAGCGTGATGTCCAAGGCCCAATTCCTGGCCTCCATCCGCGACAAGTCCAACCAGCTCACGGTTGAAGTTTCCGATGACATGAAGCTGCACCGCCACGGAGATACCGTGGTTGTCACCGGCGCAACCCGCGAAAAGGGCATGGAGAAGGGGAAGCCCTACGCCCATCAAGGCCGATTCACGGACACCTGGATCAAGAAGGATGGCCAGTGGCTGTGCGTCGCCAGTCAGCTAAGCCTGATCAGCAGCAAGTAGCTGCAGTTGCTAACGCAGCGGCTGTGAACCTTTTTAACGGCCGCACGATGGGTTGGGTCCGCAGCATTATGTGTGGACATGGCGTTTCAAGAATTCAGTCTCGGCGCCTATTTTGCGCTATCTCCGAACTGTAATAGGAATTCAGCGCCTGGTGGAACCGCTCGACGCTGGCGGGATTGGATTCTTTCTGGATCATGCCTTCCAGGATGGGCTCCAGGAATCTGCCGTATATCTTCAGCGTCTCGCTGTCGTGCGTCATCAATGCTCTTTCCACTGCCCTTTCCGTCGCGGGCGTAACGATTTCAAGTCGCCCGACAAAGACGCGCACGGTTTGTGCTGGTGCAGGGTTGATCGTGAGTGGCAGCACGCCGTCGACAAACGCCGGAGGTACGATGTACAGCAACCGGCTGCCTTCCTCGAACCAAGAGCCTCGCCAGGTTTCCACCATGGCGTGCGCTTCATCTTGATAGAGACCCTGAGTGACGAGCATTCCTTCCAGATCTCTGCCCAGATCGTTGATTGTGCCGGTCAACTCTGGCGCATCCAAAATCACTTCCTTCTGCACCGCTCCACCGATGCGATAGCCCACCTTCTCGCCACGGCGCTCGAAAAGAATGGTATTGGGAATCTCTTCTTCGCTGAGATTTTCGACGAGCAATTTTCCCGCGGTTGTCAGCTTCGCCGAAATGGGGACGGAAAAGGTGGACACGCCCCGATAGAAAAGAAACTTCTCCTGTTGCGCGCCTGCGGGCGTCTTCACGCGAAGGGGCGTCGAGGAAGTCATTCGGGCAGCGTAATAGTGGTTGTCGCGATCTTCGAGCGGGAACTCCGCTCGCACCATTGGCGAGAGGGTCACAGAGTCCCACGCAATGCTCCCGTCGGGGTGTTGCTGGTAGAGAGTGCCATCAAAAATGTTGGCGGCAGGCTCGACTCGGCTGGCGCGGGGATACCACTCCGTGATCAGGCCTTTGGAGAAAGCCACCTTGACCGAGACGGTTTCTTCCCGCGAGTCATAAAGATAGATGACGGGAGTTTCCATGCGCACCGTGCCGCGCAGCCCGCGTTTGAAGCCTGCATTCCGAAAGTGCTCCACGAAACCGGGCAGGTCCGTGGACCCGGTAAGCGGCGACCATTCGACGGCACCGCCCTCCCTCCCAGCGATCGAGGTGAAGGTGCCCCATTCATGGGCCGTGAGACTCGAATACATAGGGCGGGCCTCCCCACCCAACGTATGAGCCTGCGCATCGTGTAGTGGCGGGTCTGCAGACCCGCCCAGCGTATGAGGTGAGATGGCAAAGCAGCAAGCGAGCAGTGCGTAGAGCGGTAAGAGCAATTGCTTTCGTGGCATGGCTGGCCTTCCTGACACCGTCGGCGTCTAGTGTTCCCTTTACAGCCAGCCAAGACGCGAACCAACCCATAAGTGTTAACCAACCCTCAAAAATGCTGTCGCCGCTATTTCTCTCTTTCAGGCACTGGACTGAAGCCATATGTCCCGTCCCAGTTGCAATTTATGAAGTTCGGATCGGAGGTCGAGACATTTACACGCGCATGGAACCCGGGGAACTGCCCGGTCCCGTCCGATAACGTGCACAGTCAGAGATTGCCCGTCCAATCGAGTGTGTAACGGCCGACCGCCCTGTGCGCGGAGCGGCAAGCGGCCATGGGTTGACAACCCGCCTCGTCGAATCGGGAAGACTCGCCCAATGGCGATTACTAATCCGCGTTTTGTAGTAATACAGTTCCTTCGACTGAATAGAACGCCGTCCCCGCCATGCTGAAGGGGCTCGGTGGTCCCGGAAATGCCGTGGCCGTAAAGCTCGGGCCTGAAGCGGCCGTAAAAGCGGCACTCCCGTGTGCGTTCGCGAATTTTCCCGTTCCACCAGTGATGGTTAGTGTGCCACTGAAAGGACCGAAGGTGTAGAAGTCTCCCGCATTGTCGTTCTTCCCAGAATAGGCCCAAGTCACGGAATCTTTTCCGTTAGGGGCGGTCGTCGTCAAAGTTCCTGCATAGGTCCCAAACCCTTGCGGGCCCCCCGCCGGGTTGTAACACTTTAGGACCTCAACGAACAGCGGGCCCAGTGACGTGTTAGCAATACCTTGTGCCTCGACGTAAAAGCTGGAGTTGTTGACACAGGTGGTGCAATTCGTATCGCCAATGGCGCACACTTGAGTCCCAACGAATTGGACTGAAAGAGTTCCCCTGAATGGAACTCCCTCATCAGCCTGAGCCGCCCTGGGCCTCAAAGCAATAGCCATAACTGCCAGTGCGATCAGCAGACTCAGGGAAATCAAGCTGAGGTTTCTCTTTGAAACTTGGTTTCGCGACATTGTTGTATCCTCCGCAAAGAGATTTTGAAGCTGCCGGATGGGGGGTGCTAGAATCAGCCCAGTACCCGGCCTTCCAGCTGTTCTCTGCGCAACGTAGCCCACGGCAGTCCTGGAAGTCCTCTAGGTGCGCTCACAGAAATCCCTAAAAGTTCTCATAGAGATTTGGGAGAGGGCCATGAGCGACGAATTAGGCCAGCGAGCCGCCTCTGAAGGTTTCCGCGATTCTTCTTCCGTTGCGAAAGAGACACCGGGCCAGGAGACACTGCGGCTCTACGAATTTGGCCCCTTCTGCCTGGATCCCGCCGAGCGCAAGTTATCGCGTGGCAACGAGATAGTGCTGCTCACCCCGAAAGCATTCGACACCCTGCTACTTTTGGTCCGCAATAGCGGACACCTGCTGGAGAAGGACAATCTCATCTCGATGCTCTGGCCCGACTCTTTCGTCGAGGAGGGCAGCCTATCCAACAACATCTTCCTCTTGCGAAAGGCCTTGGGCGAGGACCCCGCGTACATTGAAACCGTTCCCCGGCGAGGTTACCGTTTCGTTGGCGCCGTGCGACAGTTGCCGCATGCCGCGCCGGCACCCCTGGAAAAGCCACTCGAGGTCGGCTCCCTTGGTATCGCTTCCCTTCCCGCGAAACTGCGACGGTCATGGCGCAGTCGCGCCACCCTAGGGATCGCTGCGGTTGCCCTGCTGGCCTCGCTGGCGTCTGCGGGCTGGTTCTACGGACGGGCCGGGCGGGGCGGAGAAACGATAGATTCGCTGGCGGTCTTGCCTTTCGTGAACGCCAATGCTGATCCAAACACCGAATACTTGAGCGACGGCCTCACCGAGAGCCTCATCAACAGCCTGTCGCAGATGCCCAATCTGAAGGTGATGTCACGAGACTCTGCCTTTCGCTTCAAGGGAAAAGAAACGGATCCTCAAACGGTTGGTCGTGAGCTGAACGTGCGCGCGATCTTCAAGGGCAAAGTCACGCAGCGAGGAGACACGCTGAACATCAGCGCCGAGCTGATCAATGCCCGCGACGGCAGCCACATCTGGGGACAGCAGTACGACCGGAAGCTCGCGGATATGGTTACTCTCCGGGAAGAGATCGCCAGGGAAATGGCAAGTGCGCTGCGTATGCGTTTAACGGGCGCGGAAGAGAAGAGTTTGACCAAGAGCTACACCGCGAATCCCGACGCCTATCAGGACTATCTGAAAGGCCGCTATTGGTGGAACAAGAGCACCGAGGAGGGATTTAACAAGGGCATCGATTACTTTCAGCAGGCGATCGCAAGAGATCCCACTTACGCGCTGGCCTATTCCGGCTTGGCCGATTGCTACAGCTCGCTTGCAGACTTTGGCCTTGTTCCCGCGAAGGAGGGTTATCTGAGAGCCAAGGATGCCGCGCTGAAGGCAGTGGAGCTGGATGACACCCTCGCCGAAGCTCACGGTTCGCTGGCGTTAATCAAATCAAGCTATGACTGGGATTGGTCCGGCGCCGACAAGGAGATTCGACGAGCCATCGAACTCAATCCGAGTTATGCGGACGCCCACCGATTGCATGCCGAAGTTTTGTGGCAGACGGGACGGCTTAACGAAGCCATCGCGGAGAGCAAAGGAAACTTGGAACTTGATCCAATCTCGCTCGGTAATAACGTCGATTTGGGTGTGGAATACTTCCTGGCACGGCAGTATGACCAAGTAATAGCGCAAGAGCGAAAGGTACTAGAGTTGGATCCAAACTACATTGATGCCTACTACTTCCGGGGCATCGCCTATCTCAAAAAATCCATGTACAAGGAAGGTAAGGCGGACTTGGAAAGGGGGGTGGCGATCGCCCCAGCCAGTGAAGTGGCACTAACTGGGCTCGGATACGGCTATGCTGTCACGGGTAGAAGGGCAGAGGCGCATGGGGTACTGGACAAATTGAACGAGCTCTCGAAGCAGAAATATGTTTCACCGATCTGGAGAGTCAAAATCTATGCGGGCCTCGTGGAGAAGGACAAAGCCTTCGAGTGGCTGGAAAAAGCTTATGAGGATCACTCCATAGTAAGTGTCGGATACATAAAAACGAACCCCATGTTCGATCCGCTGCGCTCGGACCCTCGCTTCGCCGATCTTCTCCGCCGCACAAATCTGCAACCATGATCAGCAAAACCATCTCGCACGATCGCTTCCTGGAGTAGCTCGGCCGCGTGCCGTCGAGGTTTGCGCTGTGCCCAGCTTAATCTCCCCCTGCGGACACTCTGTAGGGTCGCGCTTCGGGCGACCTGCTTGTCACTCTGTAACTTCTACGCCATCCACAGTGAACTCTACCCCTTTGTTTTCTTCTGCTTGCCAAATCTTTCGAACAAATAGGTCGGTTCGCTAAATGCTGGTACTATAATATTATTTGACAAATGGTATAATTCGTGATAGTGTGGGTCGTGATTAATCGTCAGCGCGCCGCCCACCCTATTGCTTAGGGAGATTTAGGATAGGACCGCTGTAGTAGCCCCGGCGGGTCTTGATGGTGACGGCTCCTCGTGTCGTGCGAACTTCTACCTTGTGGTAAGCAGAGTTGCGGTCGTTGCCTCGGGGCACGTAGGCCAGGGCGTACTCGTGGCGGGCCTGCTCCGTAATTTGGGAATAGAGCTTTTCCATGGCACGGCTTCGGGAGGCGTAGTAGACGTCGCCGCCGGAGTCGCTTGCGTAATTGATGAGGCGGGAAAACTTGCGCGTGGAAAGGCCGCTGCCGACGGCCAGGCTGTAGACGGAGATGTTGTCGTGAAGGAGAGCATCGATGGAGTTTGCGTAGGTGTAGTGGTTGAACTGGGGACCATTCACGCCATCGGAGATCAGGAGGATGACTTTGCGGCGACTTGTTCCACGATCATGAAGTAACCCGGCGGCGGAATGGACGGCGTCGTCGAGGGCCTTGGTTGGCCTGCTCCCAGCGTTCGTTGGCGGCAAACTAAGAGGCTCGCCAACTCCTGGCGCATGCGACGACGGACCGTCAACAAAGGGGACAGGTCCGGCTGTGGAAGGCCCGCTGGCATCTTGCGCATTCTTTAAATCGGCCAGCAAGCGGTCCGCATCCCCCGCAACCCACTCGCCTGGATAAAACTTCAGGTCGAATCGGCAGATAAGGGTCTCATCGCTGGCGCTGATTCCCGCTGCAACGGCGCTTTGGCTTGCGGCCATCTGTTCCGCGTCATTGGATTTCAAATCATCGTCAATGAGCACAACCAGCGAGAGCGGAAAGGCTTCGGCCGTGAAAACTTCAATGGACTGCTCGACGTTGTCGTCGAAGATGCGGAACTCTTCCCTTTGCAGATCGGGTACGAGATTGCCGTAGCGGTCTTTGACGGTGACAGGGAGGACGACGAGGTCGGAATTGACGCTGATTTTGGTTCTCGCCTCGCTTTGCTGAGCGGCGTTTTGTTGCGCCCGCGTTTGGGCGGGTGAAGTCTCTTGCGTGGACGATTGCTGGGCTTGGACGAGTATGGAGCAAGCGGTCAGCATCACGACCAGCAACCTTCTCGGCATAGGATGGCTCTCAGAGACCAATCTTACTGGAAACTCTGACGCCGATTGGAGGAGAAAAGTGGCCTGCGCGTGTGCAGGTCGAATGGAGAGTGCCGGGTGGCTGCCCCATAATGCATCAAGAAGAATTCGGCTGGCCCATTTTTCGCGCGGCGCGAAAGTTGGGGCCTGGTACCCATCCCTTTGGGTCTTGGCTCATCAAAGGGAGCCTGTTATGGCTAACCAAAAATCGACCCACAGCAACGTCCGGTCTGAAAAAAAAAGCGGGACAGACATTCCTGTCTGTCCCGGATATATCGGTGAGTTTTGTGTTACGCCGCGAGCCGGTCTTGCGTGAGCAGATGAACGGGCACCTTACGCAGGTCCCACACGATGCCGAACCAGGAGAGGACCTTCAGCGTGTAGTAGGTAATGTCGATCTCCCACCAGAAGAAGCCCTGGCGCGCCGAGGCCATAAAGTGATGATGATTGTTGTGCCAGCCTTCGCCGAGCGTCAGCAGGGCGAGCAGCCAGTTGTTCTTGCTGGTGTCACTGGTTTCATAGCGCCGCGAACCGAAGAGGTGCGAGAGCGAATTGATGGTGAAGGTGTCATGCCACAAAAGCACGGTGCTCAGGCAGAAGCCCCAGATAAACAGCGGCCATCCGCCGATCAGCCACAGCACCACGGCGAGTGCTACCGGCGGCACCAGGTGATACTTGTTCAGCCAGCGCAGCTCGGGAAACTTTGCGAAGTCAGCGATGTATTCGGTGCGCGTGTCGTTGTATTTATCGGAGATGATCCAGCCGACGTGAGACCAGAAAAACCCGAAAAGCGTCGGCGAATGCAAATCGAGTTCCTGGTCCGAATGCCGGTGATGGTGGCGATGATGCGCCGCCCACCACAGCACGCCCTTCTGCGAAGAGGTCATGGCCATGAACGCGATCACAAACTGGAACACCCGGCTGGTCTTGAACGAGCGGTGCGAAAAATAGCGATGGTAGCCGGCAGTGACGAAGAACATCCGCACGACCAGCAGCACCAGGCAAGTGACCACGTAATACCAGTGAAACGGCATGAAGAAAATCAGCAGCGATGCGATATGAATGAGCGCAAAAGGCAAAGAAAGAAGGAGCGAAATCCGCGAGCCATTCGGTAGCGGTATAGACAAATATCGAGAAGTTGAAGCCATCCGGCAAAATCCTCCGCGCCCAGTTTCAGACGCTTATTAGTGCATTTTCCGCGAGCGCAAGAGATCCAGCCGGAACTTCGCGCCACGAATCAACGATTTCAGTGTACGGTTGCGCTAAGGAGCGGTCAAGCGCAGCAAAGTACAGGTTTACATTAGTTTAGATGCCCAAAGGTACGGGTTCGTTGTGAGCTATCGCACACTAAGTTTCGTTAACATGGGATTCGCCGGGTGCTGCGAGCAAGCTCGCAAGAATTCTTTCCAGCGAATATGCTATCGTCCCTGTGCACTCATCAACTTAGGAGCAACGGCCCCGGAATTGCCTCGCGGCCACACAGAAAAATGGCTGAACGTCCCGTACTCGTTGGACTCATCCCGCAAGTCGTCGTGATCGACGAAGGCGACCAGATATCCTGGATCTCCGACGCGGGCAATTTGCGCGTCGAATTTGATGTGAACCGGTGTCCCTTCTCGTCGAACGTTTTTCAAGCGCCCGCCGGCATGCGGCTGCTCAGCGGCCCGCCGCGCCCCGGAAGCAAAGCGGCCTCGTATAAGTACCGCCTGTGGCTGAACGACCAGCTCGTGGGCCACGGCGAAGTGATTCTCCGGGAAAAATAAGCCGGCAGAAACCAAAACGCGGGGGCGGCCGCAAAGCCGTCCCGCTTACTGCAGCTACTGCGACTTCTTTTTCGGTGCAGCCGCCGCGGCCGCGCCGGACTGCTTCGCGATCACCATAGCGGATATCTTTTTATACGTCGCCGCCGGGATGATCTTATTGCGCGTTAGATCGGTCTTCATTTTGTACGGACGGGCGTCGATAATTTTCTGCGCATAGACGTCGCCGATACCCGGCAGCGCCTTCAACTGATCTAACGTCGCCGAGTTCAGGTCGACAAGATCCTTAGCGGCCGGCGCCGCCGCCATTTTCGAAGTGGACTTCGCGGGAGCAGTCTTCGTGGCGGTCTGGCTATTCGCCATGGTGACGCCCAACGCCAAAACCAATGCAGCAAGCAATACTCGCGTGATTTGGCTCTTCATGTGGTGCTCTCCTTTTTTTAGTTTTCCGGGAACTGTATGGTTTAATGTTTTGCGGCCGCGCGATAGCCGGCCTTTTGGGCATCCGCTTCGGTCATATACTTACCCTGTTTCGTCTTTCCATACCAGCGCGTGCCGGGCTTGTGATACACGCCGGAATCGGTGTTCACCCAGACCATGCCGCCGCTGTTTACCGGAGGCGCCTGCTGAGTAGTCGCTGTCTTTGAGGCAGGAGTGCTCCTTCCCGGCGTGCTGGCTGGAGTTGCTGGGGCCGTAGCAGATTTGCCGGCCGAGGAGTTGGAAGCCGGCGAAGTCGCGGCTGACCCAGGCGCGGGGGCCCCCTGCGCATTCGAAGCGTCCGTATTCTTCTTCGTTTTCTTGCTCTTGTTGGGGGTGCTGGAATCGCTCTGGTTCTGATCGCCGGTCTGGCGCGGGGCTTGCGCCCAAACCAAGACGCTACCGGCAACGAACAGCAAGGCCCCGAACAAGGCAATGTACACACTCTTCATCATTTCCATGTTGAAGTTATCTCTCCGTCCGAGGCGGCTGAACCATCTGCCGGGCGCATTCGAATCGAGGGCTTTGGGCGGGCGGCAGATGCCTTTCAGGTACGCGTCGCGTGACTTCCCCGGTGGAATGGACGAATAATGTCGGAGCACGAGCGGGAAGTCAACAAAGAAGAAAAACCGTTGAGCCCGATTGCCACGTGCGCAAGTGCTTGTGTTTGCGGCGAACTCGCGCGGGAACTTTAGTGTCGTTTTTGGGGAAATAGGAAGTGGAGTAATTGCCGTTGGCCAGAAAATTGCGTGGCGTCACTTTAACGCTTGGGCATACGTCTTTATAGATTGAGAGGGTTTGCTATGGTGATCGTCATGATGACGCACGGGAAAAAATTCTTGCGCTTCAGTTTGCTGTTCTTGCTTGCGGCAACTGCCGGCCGAGCGAAGGCGCCCGCGCTTGCCGCCCCGGGTCAGGAACAGGAAGCACCACCGGCAGCAGGACAGAGACTTGGACCGAATGAGGGCCGGGGGCAGCCGTTGTTCGGAAAGATTACGGTCATTAACAAAGGATCGTTGGAGTTGGCCAAGCCGGACGGCACAACGGTGGCAGTGAAGTTTACGGATAAGACGGAATACCGCAAGGACCGGCAAAGCGCAAAGCTGGAAGATTTCAAGGTCGGCGACATGGTATTCGTGCGCGGGGAGGAGAATGCGGATCATAGCGTGACAGCGCAAATGATTGGTGGACGCTCAGGGAGCGGGCCGGAGGGCGGCAGAGGTAGCGGTGGCGCTGGATTCGGCGAGCTTGGAAAAGACTTTGTCGTGGGTGAAGTGAAATCCGTTGACGCGCCGAAACTCACAGTGCTGCGCCCGGACAACGTCACGCAAACTCTGGAGCTGAACGAGGAAACATCGCTGCGCAGAGGACGCGAGAGTATCACGATGGCAGACATCCAACCAGGCGATCACGTGGTGGTGCGGGGCGCCGTGCAAAATAATGCGTTTGTGCCGAAGAACGTGATGGTTCTTTCTCCGGAGCAATGGAAGCAGCTGGAGGAAATGCGGAGGATGAGCGGAATGGGTCCTGCCGGGAATGCGCCAGATGGAAACAAGCCTGTAGCCGCACCAAAAAGCAATCCGCCGCAGCCATAGTTCGCTCAGGGAGACCAAGATTTGAAGTCGATCGTTCGCGGCATCTTCATACTCCACTTCGTCGCAATTCTTTTTGTGTCGAGCTTGCGCGCGCAGGAGACGCCACCGCCCTCGCCGACGCCGCAGTCCGCCACAATTCCCGCCGCAACTCCAGCGTATGAGATCAATGGTTCCGCACGAAGCGGGAAGACTCCGCTGCCGGGAGTGACGGTTACAGCGGCCAACACATTGACGGGGAAAAAGTACGCGACGGCAACAAGCTCCGAAGGCAAATTTGGTTTGCAAAGCATCCCGCGCGGGAGATACGTGGTACGCGTCGAGTTCATGGGATTCGCCGCTTTCACGCAGGAAGTGGTGCTGAATCCGGAGAATCCATCCGCGAAAGTGGACGCCGAACTGATCCTGGCTTCGCGCCAACAGGAACAGTCAAACAACAACAATGCGGCAATTGCGGCGGCAGGCCGTGGGTTTCAAAACCTGGCGATGGACAGCGCCCTCTCTTCGCTCTCCGGTGCAAGCTCCGGCTTCGGCGGAGCAGG
>Ga0207120_1021_pt2 | contig 41690 bp, 38 predicted proteins | sample Alteio_BWMinHeat_40_FD_153509 | JGI IMG/M metagenome (GOLD analysis project Ga0207120, IMG submission 153509) | Enriched cells from forest soil in Barre Woods Harvard Forest LTER site, Petersham, Massachusetts, United States -... | ecosystem: Environmental > Terrestrial > Soil > Temperate forest >...
ATTGCCTGAGTATAGCGCGCTACTGCGTCTTTATTACCATGATATAGATTGGCTGTTGCTAAGCTCCCTTTTAAGCTTTTAATAACCTCCTTAAATGAATCTATCCATGCGGGATCTTTCTGTGTTGCGCGCATCTTTGCCAGTCCTAATGCCCAAGCTAGATAATGTTGTGGAAAATAGGCAGCACCACTCCTTAGGGCACCGTACTGTTCAAGAGGTAATTTTTGAGACTGGCCAGCTAATATTTGTTGTTCCTCAGCCATAGTCGGTTGAGGATTACTAGGAGTCATCGGTGTATACACAGGAATCATCGGCACAATAGGTGCTTGTTCTGAGCCTGGTTTAGGACCTGCGCTATCAGCTGCTTCCATTGCACTGATTGCCTGAGTATAGCGCGCTACTGCGTCTTTATTACCATGATATAGATTGGCTGTTGCTAAGCTCCCTTTTAAGCTTTTAATAACCTCCTTAAATGAATCTATCCATGCGGGATCTTTCTGTGTTGCGCGCATCTTTGCCAGTCCTAATGCCCAAGCTAGATAATGTTGTGGAAAATAGGCAGCACCACTCCTTAGGGCACCGTACTGTTCAAGAGGTAATTTTTGAGACTGGCCAGCTAATATTTGTTGTTCCTCAGCTGCCGACACAACATCAACATTCCCAAGACCTAACACACTGAGTGCGATCACAATAAGTCGTAACGATAGCTTCATACGTTTCTCCCTAAAAAATCCCTGATTTTTGAACCTATTTTCTTATTTTTTTCTACCATCAATCTAGCAATGCGTATTAACACATTGCAATGATTTGGAAGGTTACTCAAAAAACACCTTAAAATCAGCTAAAAAAACTCCGAAGCCGGTAAATGAGCAGTGCGTCAAAAAAAAGCCCGGCCAGAGAATAACCCTGACCGGGGTTTTAATAGCATGAATTGATGTTGTATAAACATTTAGGCTTATGCTTTTTCCATTGCCTGAATTGCTTGGAGAAGTCGAGCATACATTGCTTCGTCTACCGACCAATTCTTAGTTCGATTATGATCTTCACCTTTTTTTCGTCCTTTCACGTCTTCAAGAATAGCAGCAAAATCATCTATCCATCGCTGATCGTTTTTTTTGCTTGCCTTTTCTTTCACTAAACCTAGGACAAAATTAAGAGCATCTTGCGAAAATTCAATCTGATACTTATCAGCTCGTCCTGCTAGGAGCTTGTATTTTTCCAAAGGAGTTCCGAAAGTCATTACTCGCTTGCGCTCTTCCTCCTCCCTTCTACGTTTTTCTTCCTCTTGTCTTATGTTCGCTTCACGATATCTTTCTTCTCTGGCTAAACGATGAGCTATTGCTTCTGGGGATTCTGGTTGTGATTCCCATTTTTTTGGTGCCTCTTGTGGACCCCATAGTGGCTCAAGAACAAAATCTAGCCAGAATTTTTTTAATCCTGGATATTTTACGTCTATAACATCTTTAAGCTTACCATATGCGGGCCATCCACCATCTCTTAATTCTTCAGTGATTTCTAGTATTGCATCTATGAGCTTGTTGCCTTGATCACTTGTGCGTGCTCTTAAGTCGCGTATGTGTACCTTATTTATAAAACCATTAACATCTACGAGAGGATCCCCTGACGTATAGTTGGTTGAGTCTTGCGCTATACGGATCATGCGTTCAAGAACCTCATTAACAACAGCTCGCTCTTGTTTAGCTTTTTGTTCCTCTTTTATCTTAATCTTTCCGAGCTTTTGCCACTCTTGTTCAAAATAGGTAGCATCTGCAGTTGCACCAGAACTTCTTAATTGCATTATAATTTGTTGCATGTTTGGGGTGTAAGCATCAAAGTTATGTATCAAGTTGCTGGGACTTATGGTCATCACATGTATCAAGGAAGCAGCATCTGCCTTAAGTGTTTCTATCTTTTGTGCTGCTGCCTGCGATACAGCGCCTCCAGGTGGTACGGCTGCTACTACCACACTATCAACATTACCAAGCATGAAAACACTGAGTGCGATCACAATAAGTCGTAACGATAGCTTCATGCGTTTCTCCTAAAAATTTCTTGGCTTGAACCCGCTTTTCAAGTTCTCTGTTAGTAGGATAACAAGTTGTATTAACAAATTGCAACAATTTATGGAGTCAAGCCTGCGTTTATCCCGGCCTTCCTCCCTCGTTCCTCCTTCGTCAAGACTTCGAAGGACAGGTGAAACTTCGGCGGGACGGGTCTCGCTCGATAAACTGCGGCGGGCTACCTAGGTCCTGCTTCGTTAAGATTCCCTTTTGTGACGAAGTAGAAATCCTGAAATAAGATAACTACCCCAGCCAAGAATTTGACCTTGACCAGGGCAGTTCATAGTACGTTGAAAACTAATCAGTTATGCATAGGTGTATTGGTTCATTCACTGTGAAAAATTTCGTGAAAGTAGTTTAGCGAAAGCCCCTGCTTGCTGATCAAGGCTCGAAATTTGATCTACAAGGTAATCCAATTCTGCTTTTTCTTGAGATGTAGGAATGCGACCAGCATCGTTAATGGTGTTAATCAGATTAACAAATTTCGTCTGAAGATGCGCCATTTTCTTGATTTGCTCTACTTGTTGTTTTTGGGAATTCGACATTCTACGCAAGGCACTGAAGGCTGAGGAATTGGAACCCACAAGCATTGAAATTCCGAACATAGCCACAACAAGTCGTAACGATAACTTCATACATTTCTCCTAAAAATCCCTGGTTTTTGAACCTATTTTCTCCCTGCTCTCTACCACCAGGGTAACAGGTTGTATTAACAAATTGCAACAATTTATGGAAAGGAAGAGGTCCAAGCCTGCGTTTATCCCAGCCTTCCGCCTTCGTTCCTCCTTCGTCAAGACTTCGAAGGACAGGTGAAACTTCGGCGGGACGGGTCTCGCTCGATAAACTGCGGCGGCCTACTTAGGTCCTACTTCGTCAAGATTCCCTTTTTTGACAAGTAGAAACCCTGAAATAAGATAACTACCCCAGCCAAGAATTTGACCTTGACCAGGGTAGTTCATAGTGCGTTGAAAACTAATCAGTTATGCATAACTTTCGGTGTCATAGTGTTGTTTTTTGCTCTTTTTTTGTTTCTGCATTTTTTTGGGCCCTTTATACTTTTTCCCCATATCTTCTTCTCGTGGCAACGCTTTTTCCATTATAACTATTGCTTCGCTTAGCTCTGCAGCTTCACCCATATTGGGGCCAGCAATTAACATATCGCCACTTTCTCCTTCAAATTCCGCTGCACCATAAAATGCATCGTGTTCTTTTTTAAGCTTAGTCAAATATGCTCTGAGATTAGATTCTGCTTCTTCTCGCGCAGGACCTTTAGCTTTTCGATATTTTTTAACAAGCATGCGGGCTTTTTGTATAGGATCACGATCATCAAGTCGTTCTTTACCACCCATAAGAGCGCCAACCATACAACAGTTAAGCGCTAGAACGCACATAATTTTTTGTGCTGTCATTATGAACTCCTTTATGTGTTATGTCGTAAGACAATGTTTGCGACGTAATTGGTTAATAATAGACTGAGCTGTTGTTTTTAATTCCGTTGGATAATCATCATCAAGTACTTCAGCCAGAACACGACATGCTGTTTGTGGATCACCTAAGCGGTCGTGACATGCAGCAACGCGTAGATGATAGCCTGGAAACTGTTTTCTCGTACCTGCTGTAATGCGTTCAAAGCAAGCCAATGCTTGTTTGAGATCGCCCATGCAATATAATGTTTCACCAAGATTATACCACACCCGCATATCGTTAGGCACGTACTGCACATATTGAAGGTAGATCTGTTGTGCTTTTTCATAGTTCTTAGTGCAGAAATAGCAATTAGCAAGATTAAATGCTGCATCACAATCACGTGGATTCAATGCAAGTAATTTAGAAAATCCTATAATAGCATCGTCATATTTGTGCAACATGGCACTCATTTTTGCGTATGCATTAAACCCAAGATCATCATCTAAATCGTATTTTATGCATGCATCTTTAAAACATTCCCATGATTTCTCGGTCTCGCCACGCCCAAAGTAGACACGACCTAAATTGTAATATGCTTTGCCATAATGTGGTCGCAGATGCAACGCATTACGCAGCATGCGTTCTGCTGCATCATATTCTTTTTCCTGAATTAGCAATGACGCTAAATTGTTATACCCTTCAGGATAATAAGGATTAATAGTAAGACTTGTACGCAATGCATCAATAGCACGTTGAGTTTCCCCACTACTTGCATAAGCAACAGAAAGATTGTTGCATGGATCAGAATAATGTGGATCCATCTGCATAGCTTTCATAAAATAGGGAATCGCTTCTTGATATTTTTTGTAGTTTTGTGACAACTCAACACCATAGTTGTTGTAAGCACGCGCTTTGTTTGGCGCATTTTTAATAATATTGCCCCAAAAATCAAGCCCCGAGCGCCACACCGTATTACGTTGCACCGTGCTCCAACCAAGCACAAGCACAAGTAATGTACACGCAGCACTCTGCACTACTCGATGATTGGCAAACCATGATGCACGCTGTGCATATCGTTGAATAATCCACATAACACCGTAGACAAGTGCAGATGCAAGTAACAACAACCAACCACACGAAGCTAGATACGTTTTATAATCAACAAGTAACTCAGGCGATGGGATAATACTTGAACGCGGCGCCAGACAGACAAAAAACCACACCGCACAAAAAGCAACAATACTTGAAGCTTCACGACGCACAAGCCGTATAACTCCATATGCACAGGCCAATAAGAACAGAAAGGGAGTGATGCAATCAGCCGCAAAAAAATCGCGCGACAACTTCCAGTCATATTCAACACTGATGTTGAATGGCCATATAAATATCCACAGGTAGTGCACAATTACTTTGAATTGTGAGATGAAAAACATCCATGGCGTTATGGTCGCTGTTGGGTCATGGGTAATAACATTACCGACATTATTTTTTGCCGTCCGCTGCAGCGCCACGATTTCACTAAAAAATTTTGGTTTTAAAAGATACACATAAACACCAACTACCAATGTTGCAATGCTACCATGCAACCATAAGCGACTTTTGAATGATTTCCACGCTCCCTGCGCTATAAAAAACCAATCAAGAACGAGTAAAAGCGCGGGTGAAATAATTGCAATTTCTTTGGTGCAACAGGAAAAGATTGCAAAGAAAAAAAGCGCACAGAGACTGACCACGCGCATTAAAGATGTGTGTGCATAAGCGTAGCACAATAAACTGAGACACATACTGAGAATAAAGAATGCAGCTAACCCCTCAAGTTGCCCTTGAATAACATAGGACACCGTTTGTGTCTGTACCGGATGCATAAGAAATAATAATGCAGTTATGGTAGCAATAGTGGTTGCATTACGTGCAAAAAAATCTTGTCGCCTACGTCTATGCAGCCCAAGCATGAGGATGAAAAAAAGCACACAACCATTTGCACAATGCAAGCCAACATTGAATGCACGGTATGAAAAGGGATCAAACTTACCAATGCTATAATGTATGGCATTAATCCAGTAGCTAATCCATCTCGAACCCGAAAAAAACAGATCGTGGAATGTGTAATGTCTGATGTTGAAATGTTTGGTGATGTTGGCAACATCATCGAATTGAAAATTATAATGTAGTGAAGGGTAGTACGCAATGAAGGTTATAAGTGCAAGCATACTAGGAATGCATAACCAATACCACCATGCAACTCGAGGAGTATCTACTGCCACTGCTGCAACTGGTTTTGGCTTATGCTTCACCACATTTCTCCTTATATGCATGGTGCAATCACCGAAATTGTCGTGTTAGTTTGTTTGTGTTACTTCACTATGCGCGTAGGTTACCATACCCAACAATGGCGTCTATAACTAGATTCACTTAGTTTGCGAGGATGACATGAGTGGACCATTATAATTTGACCGCACACAGTAGGCAGTTTACACTAGGGTTATATCACTCAAAGTTGTGACCATATCATACAAAAAACCATCTAAATACTAGTGTACGCATGGTTAGTTTACGAAGCGCACAAGAACTTATTAAACTTATTGCTCTTTTTTTAGGGTATCTTTTGGCAATTACCCCTGCTGGCTGGTTCCGTGCATGGGTTGCCAAACAATACGGTGACGACACAGGCGAACAACTTGGTCTTCTCACACTTAATCCTTTTGCCCACATAAGTTTTATGGGGCTTTTATTTTTGTTCCTACCATTTTTTAGATTTGGATGGGGCAAAGAAGTGCCCATTGATCCAACGGTCTTTGAAGGCAAACATCGCCGCCTTAAGTATGCCATTGCTCTTTTTTCAAACACCTTTGCCCATTGGGTGACGGCAACCGTCGCACTTATTATTGTTATAGCGCTTCTTGGTCCTGACACGCGATTGATTCCAGAAGGCGCGATTTCATCACACACCATTATTTCATCACTTTCCATTGCCTATATTCATGTGTTAGCTATTTGCATTTACCTCAGTTTATTACTTGCGGTGATTACATTTCTTATCAATGGCATCACATTTTTTATTACGGTACATAAACCAGAACTACTCATGACCCCAATGCTTGGGTGGTATTACATTTTTGCCTATTTTATTCTTGCTTTGTTATTAGGCGGCGACTTGTGGCATACCCTTATGCAAGCAAGTGAATATGTAGGCCGCGCTATTGCTGGTTGGCTTGGATTTGGTAGCGCATAGCACATAACCATAACGGATACGGATGATTTCTGTAGAACACACCTTAGAACTCGTAACCGCAGGCACCGTGCAAGTAACACCACGTGAAGAACTGCGCACCATGCTCGCATCAGGGAAAAAACTCAAAATCAAACTTGGTGTTGACCCAACAGCTCCTGATTTACACCTTGGTCATGCAGTTGTGTTGTCCAAACTTAAGCAATTTCAAGATCTTGGTCATGATGTAATATTTTTAATTGGCGATTTCACTGCTTTAATTGGTGATCCAACCGGCCGCTCAAAAACACGCCCACCGCTCACACCGGAAGAAATTGCTGCAAATACACAAACCTACATCGCACAAGTTGGCCGCATTCTTGATCCAAAACGTATTACAATCAATTACAATGCCACTTGGTTAGGAACGCTTTCAAGTGCTGATATTTTGCACTTATGCGCCAAAGTCACGCTTGCGCGTCTTACCGAGCGTGAAGACTTTGCACAACGTATCGCCAAACATCAACCCATTGGTTTTCATGAATTGCTGTATCCACTGTATCAGGGCTATGATTCGATTGCGCTTGAAGCAAATGTTGAGCTCGGTGGTACTGATCAAACGTTTAATCTTTTGATGGGACGTTTTTTACAAGAGCAGTATGGCCAAAAACCGCAAGTTATTATCACAACGCCATTGCTTGAAGGTCTTGATGGGCACGAAAAAATGTCCAAATCACTCGGCAATACTATTGGCTTAACGGAACCTGCTAATCAAGCATTTGGTAAATTGATGTCAATTTCTGATGCACTCATGTGGCGCTACATGGCAACGCTACTTCATGCGCCAGCTAAAGAAATTACCGAGCTGCAAGAACAAGTTGCGAATGGTTCTTTGCATCCAATGCAAGTCAAAAAAAGCATGGCACATACTATTATTCGCCGATTTTGGTCAAATCAAGAAGCTGACACTGCACGCGAACATTTTGAAGCAGTTTTTGAAAAAAAAGATTATTCCCAAGCACGTGAAGTGCAACTCCCTGCAGGAACAGCACCTTCATTGTGGGTTGTTGATTTGCTAAAACTTGTTGGTGCAATCACCAGCTCATCAGAAGCAAAGCGTCTTATTGAATCAGGAGCAATTACCATCAATGGTGACGTGGTTCGTGATTTTAAAACAGAAATCACGTGGCTCTCAGGTATGACTATCAAAGCAGGCAAGCATCGTATTTACAAACTCGTGTGATACACAACATAGAGGATCATCATGAACTATAAAACACCACTTTTTGCAATAACACTTTTTGCATGTTCTTTGTATGGTATGGAAGATCCTGCTCCACAATACATGCTTATGCAAGACGAACAACACGGTTCATCTTCTTTACAAAGCGCTACAACAACAAACGACACGCAGAGTACCAAAAAATGCTGCGATTGTTCCACTGCGCAAAGTAGACGAGAACTGTGTAGTAAGGCAGATAAGATACTAGGTTGCAGACATATCAATTATTGTTGTTTAGCGTGCTTTGCTGGTCTGACGTGTATGGCTTGTTGGTGTCTATAAAATAACTTAGCAAGATTGCTTAACCATCCAGCATTATCAATTAGGGACATCGTGAAACATAAAGTATCAATACTTGTCGTAACACTACTTTCATTTTCATGCTCTTTGCACAGCATGGAAAACTCTTCTTCCCCATATCGTATGGTAATGGCAGATGTGCAACTACAAGAACCTGCCTCTTCTAACCCATCATCCTTACAAAACACCGATACCACATCCAGACAAGACTGCTGTCACATTATATATCAGAATCGTGTAGGTTGTTGCTCCTTATTAGCAGCCATGTCATGTGTCGTATGTATTGTTTGCACTCTAAAATAACCTAATCAGATTCTTGCTCTATTGCATACTCGTGTCCCTATGGTAGGGTTATCAAAAGATGATTACCTTACCATAAAGGAGTTGTATATGAATCAACAATGCACTGGTATGTTATTTTTCAGCATGCTACTTATCATCACAAGCAACGTACATGCTGAATTACCTGCAAAAGCAGTCAAGGTTATACAAGGTTACAAAAGTGAACATCCCAATCTTACCTTGCAAGATCTCAGTACTGTGCAAGCTGAGCTTTCTGTTGCTACCGAATATCTACCTACCAAAGATAAAAATGCCATAGAATCCGCTGCTAACAATCTTGTTGCCAAGGCTGGGCTCATAGGCGATCGGCTGTTCAGCCAAGACAAAGAAGAACAAATTGATATAACCACATGGAAAAAAGAAATTACGACAACTAGCCCAAGTTTAGGTGCATTGCTTGAAATAGCACTTGCTAATGAAAAAAAAGCTCGCCAACAAGCGCTACTAAAACAGCCAAAGGATCCACAATTTGCCAATGAATTAAACGGTGTTGTTACGGATATGCTGCAATTACCGCAAGGAGATAAGCGCGCATATCAATATCGTTTTCTTGAAACATGGCGTGATATCATTGCTGGTACACAACCAGTACCTACAACACCAGTCAAGATTAATAATAACGTAAGTGGAAAAGTTACCGTCAGCGTCAAACGTCCGCATGATGTTGATGCAGAGACAAAACCTGCATTTCGGTTTTCAGAAACATTTAATCTTGAAGTTGCACCAACTGATGAAGCAACATTGCAAAAATTTAAGGCAGTCAATAAGTTTACTAACACTATCTTCGTAACATCAGGCGACATAACAAAGCAGTTTGTTGCTCTCATAACCAATAATCAAAAACCACCTGAGTTCACTATTAAAAAAAATGACGATGGCACATTATCACTTGTAAAATAACGGAGTGGTAATATGAATCATGTAGCACACATAACATTGGCAATGCTGTTACCTCTTTCTCTGTATGGTATGGAAGGCCAAACAAAGCTAGAACAAAAACCTACATCTGAATCACAATCACTTTCCGTACCTGCAGCATCTCTCGCACCATCTCAACAGAAACAAGTACCACTACTCGTAGAATATCCAGAACCACACATGCCACTCTTTGTAGATAGAGTCGAAGACCTAGAACAAAATGCACATGAGTTTGGGCGACAAAAGGATGCGCTCATGGGCAACATTAGACAAAAAAATACCAAACTTTACGCAACAATCTGTTGTGCTTTTTTTTGTTGCCCTTGCTTAACGATGTACTATAAATGCAAACGCTGTTGTGACAATAGCGATGAAGCCAACAATTAAACAGACCCTCTTTTTGCATTCAAATTTCTTAAGCCTGTGCAGCACGCAATGTTTGTTCTTGGAATATCCAACGCGCAACATTATCCAGCGCAACTGACATTTTCATTTTCGGTGATATCGTGCGGCCTACGGTCTCAAGCTCAAAAGTGTTTGGGATATCTAGCCGTGCTGTAATGTCTTGATAGCCAACATAGGGTTGGCTCGAGATAAGCAAACAAGAACCTGCTTTTGGATTTTTCGCTAACCAACATCGCACGGTATCCGCAGTCGTTGGCCGGCGAATACCACCACCAGGCACTGGCTGCATTGGCGTATCAACCACAACAACACATGACATATCAAAATCTTGTGGTTTTACTGCCTGATTAAGCAAAAATTGTACGATTTCTGCCTCAGTTGTTGGCATCCGTGCAGGACGCTGCCAATCGCTACAGACCGGCAATACCTGCTGTGTTACATCACACAGTGTATCATCATTTTCAACAGTAAGATCACGAGGGCGGGCACCAGTTAGTATAACCACGGTGTTACAACGAATGCCTCGTTCATAGAGTTCAAAGAAATACGCAAGACGTGACCGCAGCGCATGTATACTGGCACCAAACACAAGGGCATAATCATAGCGCTGAGCCATTGGTTCTACTGCTTGTACACAACCAAGATTGTCGAGATGGGTAAGCAATGCTTCACGACGATCTGCATACGGATCTTCCATCTCCCACCGCTCAGTGCCGGTTTTGCGCAACCATGCTAGTTGAGTTGCTGACATAATGCCGTCCATAGTGCCATCGTGCATAACGCCAAGATACGAAAGAAGATCAAGAAGTGGTTGTGCTGGTTGCCCGTTGTTACGAACGAGTGGGGCTTGCCATTTTCCAGCTATTTCAGCTGTGTTTACATTGTACACCACACTGCTGCAAAGAATTGCCAGGGCAAACATCCATTGCTTTGTATACATACATACCCCTACGGTTTGTTTAAATGTGTAACACTCACGTTGAGAAAAAGATTATAGGTATAAGTATATGTTTAACATTGATTTTTTGTAGCGCGTACTTTTATTTTTAATCGTGACTTACGTCACCGATTTTAAAAAATAAGGAGTAGGCATGCCATACAAAGTTGGTAAAAAAACCAAAACCAAAGGTTATCCAATTTTAAAGTATGAGAATGGAAAGTGGTCGGTAATTGCACATTCATCGACGCGAGAAAAAGCCGAAAGCAGCATCCGCGCTCGCCACATGGGAGCTCATAGAAAATAATACGATTAAAACTAGAGAAAAAATTTTAGGGTACAATACAGCGTTCAAGAAGCGGGTTCAAACGCACTACTAATTCTCGTTCATTGCCTCCACCAAGGCGTTCCACAATATCAGGTATTGTAATGCCTTCATGAGCACCGATGAGTTCAACTTCATCAGCTTGAGTAACATCAGCGATCTGCGAAACATCGCATAGTATTTGGTTCATGCAGACACGACCAACAACGGGAATAAGATGTCCCGTACGCACTATACGTACAACACCTTTGTTGCTCAATGTAGCCGGATATCCTTCATAATAACCAATGGGTACAACTGCAATGCGCATGTCAGTACGTGCTGTGTAGGTGCGATTGTAACCAATAGTTGCTCCAGCAATGACCGTACGCACATGCATGATGCGCGCTTTCCATGACATCACTTGCTGCAATGTACCAATGTCGCGAGCACATAAACCATATGCGCCAGCACCGATGCGCACCAAGTCATAGCGCGTTGCAGGAAATTGTGCTGCTACCGTTGATTTTGCCATGTGATACAAAGGTGCTATGAAACCACACGCATGCAATGCATTCCGTATATGCTCAAAACGCTGTTGTTGTTCATGAACAAATGCATGATCCATCCCGCCAGATTCGGCACAGTGCGTATATATACCACGAACGTTTATATAGGGTAATGAGGCAACAGTAAGCACATCATCAACAGCAGTATCATAGGCAAAACCAAACCGTGATAATCCGGTATCAATTTTAACATGTACGTTAATTTTTTTTTGCGCATAGTGCGCGCGCTCATTAATCATGCGTGCCTCTTCCATAGCATGCACCGCAAGATCTATGTCATAGTGTGCCGCATGCGCAATGTCATCATCAAGCGTTGCTAATACGAGAATTGGTTTTTGCACATCAGACAACCGTACACGAATTGCTTCTGAAAGAGATGCTGTACACAACCAGGCAACCGATATATGTTCTTCACATAACTGCGCAATAGACTCTAACCCATGACCATAGGCATTTGCTTTAATCACTACAGCAACACGCGTAGAGCCTAACGTATGTACATACCAATCAATATTGTGAAAAAATGCAGAACGTCGAATTTCAATCCATGATGTGCGCATAATCATACCAAACTCTGCTAATAAATAATTTTGACCAAATAAGGAAAATACAGGTACTATTGATGGGGCGTAACACATAAAAAAATAATCACTGTTATAATCGGGAGAAATCATTGTATGCAACTACGTGTATCCGTCTTTTCTAGTATAGCAACTCTACTAGCATTATCAGTACTTATATGTGTCCATGCAAGCAACCCTATGCCTGCAACGCGTGAAGAGTGGGAAGAATCTACAACGACAACCTATGAAATTACACCAGCTACAAAAACTAAAAAAACATCATCCACAACGAAGACAAAAAAGAACAAAAAGGAAAAAGTAAAAAAAGAGAAGAAGCAAAAAGCAAAAAAAGGTGTACCTGCGGCCGTTGACACACGCCAACTCATGGCAGACATGTACCAACACATCAATGCGTTTGGTATCCCTGAACACGAAACAAAACTTATTGAAGAGCGCGGTGGTGCTCCTACCTATGGTGAAATCAAACCAGAGTCACTTGCTACCATCTTCAACGACATCGGTGTAACCAACAAAGACGTGTTTTATGACCTTGGTTCAGGTTCAGGAAAAACCGTAATTCAAGCGTATCTTGAATTTCCTTTCAAAAAAGTTGTCGGCGTAGAACTTTCAGAAAAACGTTATAACTATGCACTAGAGGTCCTACAAGTATTACGTCAACGTGATCTTGTTGATCCAGCACGCCCTATTGAATTTATTTTAGGTGACTTTGCTGAGGTACCATTTGATGGCGCAACCGTTATCTACATGTGTTCGACCTGCTACTCAAATGAATTAATGGAAAAATTAGCTGAGAAATTCAGTCATCTCAAAAAAGGTCTTCATGTCGTCTCACTCAAGCAAATTCCAAACCATGCATCATATGGGCTTGAACTTGTCAAAGAATATCGTTTGCCTATGACTTGGTCAGGACCTGAAGGCTCACCAGTAAGCATTTACAAATTAACAAAGCCTAAAAAGGCTAAAAAAAAGCGTGCATAACATAGTTTAGTTTTCTAAAAAGTACTGGGCAGGGATTTCTCCTGCCCCTTTTTACTATCAATGGTCATACAATGCTTATGGGCTTGCAATTAAGGGTTACTGATCAACTTTTTTTATGTAGTATAAGTAGGACTCGTGCCATCATAACTTCCTTCATCCCCCTATTGTGGGGAGCTTTTTCATTAACTGGCACTGAAAACTACAAAATTTCTCTGTTATACCCAGGAATAACGTAACCATGAAAAAAACCTCAGAACGCCCTTCTGGAGAGCTTGTTTTTGGCATTCACCCTATCTGTGAAATATTGCGCGCCAAACGACGTCGTCTCATCTCCCTCTATACCACCAAGCCAACCCCTAAAGGCTGGCAAGAGATTGAAAAATTATTGCCGTCTGCTCGATCATTGCCCATTCAGTATGTTTCTCGCGATAAACTAACTGCTATTGCTGGCACCATCGACCACCAAGGTGTTGTAGCATGGGCTCAACCATTGCCCATGCGTAAAATGCCTTTTGACCCTAAACGTCACCCATTTTTAATGGTGCTTGATGGCATTCAGGACCCGCGCAACCTAGGCGCCATCATACGCACAGCCTACTGCACGGGCGTTAATGGTATTGTACTTGTTAAAAAAAATGCAGCCCCACTCAATGCTACTGCACTCAAAGCTTCTGCTGGCCTTGCTGAGCACCTTGAAGTATACGTAGCACCATCCATACAAGATGCTGTGCAAACACTCCGTACTGCAGGTTACACTATCTATATAGCAACATTTGGCGGTCAAGATGCACGTCAATGCGCTTATCAAAGTCCCTGCTGCATTGTTGTTGGCAGTGAGGGCAGTGGCGTTACCAAGAGTATCGAACGCTTTGGAACGAGCATTACCTTGCCACAACGCACAACTGATAGTTCCTACAATGCCTCCGTTGCCGCTGGTATTATTATGTTTTTAGTTGCGCAACACATTGGTGTTTTAAGCACAGCGAAATAACACTTTACCGCCCCAACGTAATGCATGCTAGGCGATCACGATTAAGCACGTCATGCATTGCCGCATGCACATCATCTGGTGAGATTTGTTTCAATCGCATAGCAAGCTGTGCTTCATGATCTGACGGCAATCCAAGCAACTCTTGGGTAAGGAATGTCTGCGCAAGATGATAATTGGACAGCATCTGCTGCATGTGAGCACTTACATAAGCCCTGCGTGCTTCAGCAAGTGATTCAGGAGTAATATGTTCGTGGGCAGTTTTAAACACACGTTCGAGTGCATGACGCGCCTCATCAGCACGATCAGGCGATACTAATGTTTTGATCCGCACCATGCCTGGTTGTTTGCCGGCACCAACTACCATCGACCCACGCACGGTATAAAAAAGACCAGTCTCTTCACGCAATGCAAATAATACTGAGTGCATAGAATCCAATTCACCACCACACACTATTTCATCGACCAGCGCTAGGCACTCATAACGCGGATCAGTACGTGCCACCGAAAGTCCCGCATAGCAAATAACCGTTTGATCTCGATTGATATGGCGCGTTACTGTAGTTGCTTGTATCGGTTCAAGGGCAGGAAACACGCGCTCAGGAATAACCGGACCACGCAAGGTACCAATTGTTTTTTCAAGCAATGCAGCAACATCATACCCGCGTACATCACCAACAACGGCGACATATGCTCCATGTGGGCTCATTGCTCGTTCATGCCATGCTTTGAGATGACTTTGATCGATGCGTTGTAGTGTCTCGTAAGTACCAAACGGCAAACGACCATAAGGATGATCTTTATATACATATTCACGCGCATAATGATCAATAGCGGCAAATGGATCATCCAAAAATTCCTGCAATTCTGACTGAAGTTGTGCTCGTACACGCTTAAGTGCTGTTCGATCAAACAGTGGCTCTCGAATCAGTTCTGTTAATAAAGTAAGTCCACGTTCAAGATCTTCACTCAGGACTGATAACGTAATCGAACCACCACTCAAATCGAGCGACATACCACGCCGTTCAAATTCATCTGCCCATGCTAATGCAGTACGATGTTTAGTGCCTTCAGCAAGCATGCGCGTTGTTAGCAGTGTAATACCTTGCATATCATGCGGATCATCGTAGCAGCACGTGGCAAAATTGAGGGAAATGACGATCGTCTTTGTTGTCGTTGTTGTGCATACCAGTGCTGTGCAACCATGAGCTAACACATGTTGAGTATACATTGGTACGGTAACATCAGGCAGCTCATGCACAGGTACTGTGTTGGCATACCGTAATGGTTCAAGTGCTGATTCACGCACATGGGTTGCAAGAAATGCACGATCGCTTGCATCTTCAGCATCTTGGAGTGTATGCCAATAATCGCCATCACCGGGTTCAAGCGGCACAATAGCACCATGCGATGTCGTAAACTCCCGACAATACTGAGCAGCATATTTTTGTAGTTCTTGCTGCCATTGTTCAAAATCATATGCTGGCTCTTGTAGTGCATGCTGTTCATTACCCGTTGCTATAAAGCTTTGCCCGATTGCAGCTGCAAGTTCTTGCATATCATGCAAATAGCCCATGCGTTCCACGCGCACCATATGCAGTGCACGTTCAACTTCCTGTTCTGTGGGTCCTTGGGTAGCAAGATCGGCACACGTGTCGACAATAATCGAATGTATTGTTTCTATGTTGTGAACTCGCTCAGGATCAAAACGAACAAAAAGTATATCGTGTTCAACCATGTCTGCTGCATGCGCTTCAACATGTGTTGCTAGCTCTTTTTCATGTACAAGATTTTTGTACAACCGCGACCCTCTGCCATTGGCAATAAGCCAACTGAAGCAATCACGTAGCATATCAGCACCTGTTGCAAGACCAGGAATTGAAAATACAGCAGTAGCAGATGGTTGTTGAATGTCACGGTAAAGACGAACTGATTTGGTTACGATATCATGCGGCAGCGGAGCAGGTTCATAGACAGGCAAAATCCCAGCCGAAATAGTACCAAAAGCACGCTCAGCGCGCTCAAAAACTTCGTCAGGGTGAACATCACCAACTACAACAAGCACGGCATTATTAGGCACATACCATGTATGATAAAACGCAAGAAGCGTTTCTCGATCAATACTCCAAATATCATGTTTATAGCCAATAATAGGGTGATGATACGGATGACCGGCAAACATATCTGCTATCAATGCCTCTTCCAAAGTACTTTCGTAATCATCTTTGTAGAGCCTGAGTTCTTGAATAACCGCTGCAAGTTCGGTATGCAACAAATCTTTGTTTAATGTGCCATTGCGCATGCAATCAGCAAGCAAAGCTAAACCAACCGTCCAATTGGTACGAGGAAAATCAAATACATACGCGGTGTAATCGTAGGAAGTAAAAGCATTGCAATAACCTGATAATTTACGTGTTATAGCAGCAACATCGGTCTCAGAAAGAAGTTTTGTGCCCTTAAAAAGCATATGTTCGAGGATATGTGCCGCTCCTCGCGCACCATCTCGTTCATGCTTGGAACCTACTTTGTACCATAGTTGCGTAGCTACCCAAGGAATAACATGATAGGGATACACCAAGATCTCTAATCCATTTGGTAGCTGTCGCCTCACAACCGTACCATAATCCTGCTTCATACAAAAAATTCCTCACCGGATGATAAAAAAATCATGATTTTAACTGTCTTTTTCTAATGCAGATGCATGAGCATCGCATAGGAACAAACCATTATCTCTGCTACACTGTAAAAAGAATATAGCACTCTATCACTCACATTACTCGTATCATTATGCTTGCTGCACAACGCTGGTTTATTCCTCTTAACCTTCATCCTCTCGTATATGGCACGAGCGCATATCTTCTTGGTATTTGGTGGCAAGCAACTCAAGATATATGCCCCTTCATACTTACACTTATAAGTCTTATTGTACTCAGTTGTTGTAGTGACCGTAGAATATTTCCAACCATTGCCCTTGTATTTGTTGGCGCATATACCCTTGGTGCACTTCGTTTATATCATCAGCAACAAACTCTTGATGCATTGTATAAAAAAACTGACAACCGCCACTATCGCGGTAGCGGCATTATTACTGACATAGCTCGCCATCACCATACATTTTTTAAGTATCGCATAGCTATTAACCTCACAACCTTGACTGATATCAAAACTAATGAACTCTTTACCCCTCCTACAGCTACAAGCATTCAGGTATATGTTCATGACATGCACGATATACGCGTTGATGACACTATATGTATTAACGATCTCCACGTTAAAAAACCACATGCTCATGAACAAAAACGCTACGCACTGCGTTCATGGGTTATAGCAACGCTCTTTGGGACGTCGTCATCACTTGAAGTACTACATCGTCCAACCCTATCGTATGCTCGTTGGATTTTTGATCAGCGTGAAAAACTATGGAACACGCTACGCACACAACTTGCACCCGCTACGCGAAATTTAGTTGGTTCTATTTTTCTGGGCAATAAAGCTGAAAGTAGTGCAACTAAACCCTCAATTATAAGTAGGTTTGCCGTGTGGGGTATTAGTCACCATCTCGCACGCTCGGGTCTTCATTTAGTTATTTTTGTTATTCTTTGGCATGTTCTTTTACGTATGGTGCCTATGCCCAATCGCTATCGGCACCTTATCATTATACTCTTAGCGATGGTCTACTATCTTTTGAGTTGGCCAAGTCTTTCCTTTAATCGCGCATGTTTAGCATTTTTACTCTATAAAATCTGTACATTCCAACAAATAAAAATAGATGCTATGCATACCATCGCATGGGTCACTTTATTTTTTCTCATCACTACCCCCGCACATCTTCTGTGTTTAGATTTTCAACTAAGCTTTGGCTTGACCAGTATTCTTGCTTGGTTTAATCACACACGTACACATTATTTCATGCGCCAACATCACAAAAGTATTGCTACTTCTTAGCAACATTTCCTACAATTGCCCCATGCATGCCGAGAACCTCTGAAAAAAGGAGATTGCATGGTAACGGTACGCTCTACCAACCTCTATAGCGTTGTCCTTCTGATAAGCTTCACGTTTCACGCGGTAGGCGACAACATTACCAATGACATCATCCAAGAAATCAGTTGTGAAATTCCCTCAATTCAGGTTACACGAAGCAAAAAACAATGGACTGTTATCATTTTTATGGCAGCAGACAATGACTTACGCGGTTTTGCGGCACGAAATATAAAACAAATGGCGGCTATTGGTTCTAACTCTTTTCTTAATATCGTCGTTGAACTCCATATCCGAATTTCAGGTAATAAAAAAATTACCCGTCGCTACTTTATTGAAAATGGTAAGATCAATCATGTCAATGCTACCGATCCACATTCCCAACGTATGGATAGTGGTGATCAACAAACGTTAATATCCTGTTGTCAGTGGGCGATGCGTGATTATCCCGCAGACCAGTATGCACTCATTTTATGGAACCATGGCACAGGCATTGTAGATCCAACTGGTGGTAGAATTGTTCACGCAACGGAACTATTCACGTTTAATCCCGCAATTAACAAGCTTGAACTTGATCGCAGTGTTGGGTTTCTTGATTTCATAGAGAGGCTTGATCCTGAACATCGCGGCATCTGTTGGGATGATTCATCGGGTAATTATTTAACTAATCAAAAACTTCAAGAGGCTCTCGATCATATTTGCGATAATTTTTTGGGTGGCAGAAAAATAGCCATTATTGGATTTGATGCATGCCTCATGGCAATGGTAGAGATTGCCGACCTTATTAAACATCGTGGGCATATTATGGTCGGTTCACAAGAAGTAGAGCTCGGCACTGGTTGGAACTATCAACTGGTTCTTTCTCAATTTCTACAAGGCAGCCCAACACCGAGTGATTTTGGCAGACATATCGTACACATGTATGAAAAAACCTATAATAAAGTTACCAACGATTACACACTATCTGCCATTGACCTTGATAATATCAACAAACTGGATGGCAATATCAATGCAGTATCACACGCACTGCTCGAATGTTTAAATAATCAACTCAACAATAGCGTACGCATCAGTATTAAAAACTGCAGAGACAAAGGTAATTGCACACATTTTGATGAACCGAGCTATATAGATTTGCATCATTTTTATACTAATCTTTATGCCCATATCGGAAATCTACAGGTTACGGGAGACAATGCCAATAACGCAAAACAACATCTTGGACAGTTACTTCAAGAAGGTTGTGCCTTACTACAAGAATTGGCGCTCGCCAACACTGCAAGCAAAAATCTCGCTAAAGCGCGCGGTTTATCAATTTATTTTCCAGAACGCAAAATCCACTTCTCCTATTACAAAACCCCGTTTGCAAAAAATAATGAGTGGGCTTCATTTTTAACACAGTACCTCATGGCATAACGCACACACATTAACCTTTTGCATGATTAGCGCTAAACTGAGCACATTACTAAACGCCACAAGCAAGAATGCTATGGATGCAAAAGACTACAAACTACATCTTCTAAACAAACTGTACGAGCCCTACCTTAAATGTCTTCAGTGCCCTCTCGGCGCTTTGGGCAGAACCCATGTTGTCTTTGGAGAAGGAAATCCCGATGCAGCTTTGATGTTTATCGGTGAAGGCCCGGGCCGAGATGAGGATGAGCAAGGCAGACCGTTTGTTGGCAGATCGGGAAAATTGCTTACCAAAGTACTTTCACTTGTTGGCCTTGATCGTCGCGATGTTTTTATTACCAACATTGTTAAATGCCGCCCTCCGAATAACCGCAAGCCAACGCCCCCAGAAAGCTCCACCTGCAAAAAAATTCTCCTTCTTAAGCAAATTAAAATTATTCGCCCGAGTGTTATTTGCACACTTGGCTCATCTGCCCTTGAAGGCCTGCTCGATGAACCGGTAAAGATAACCCAAATGCGCGGTAAAATTTTGCATTTTGACGGAGCAATTCTCATTCCAACCTACCATCCAGCCTATATTTTGCGTAACCCTAAAGAACTCAAGACCCTCGCAGATGACATCCAAAAGGCCCATAGCCTCACCGAGGGTTCTAAATAGCACCGAGCCCCTAAAAGTATTCACATAGCCAAAAATACAAACAACAAAATATGTCAGTCGCCCTGCCTGTCTGGTGGATAAGTGGTGGATAAGTGGTGGATAAGTGGTGGATAACTTTTCACCAATTCACCAAAACAGTGATTGGGTCGATATTCCCTCTCCACCACCATTCAAAATATTGATTGGATCATCGTTTTGAAGCATGGGCACATCGATCAACAAAAGTTATCCACCAAGTTATCCACCACTTATCCACCACTTATCCACCACCCCCCCAACAAACGATAGCGTGATCAGATCGGCATATCGCTATAAAACCGACTGAGTTATCCACCACTTTTTGCGTATACTATTATTATTACTTATATAACTATGTGATAACTAACTAAGAAGGTAATAATAGATTTGGGGGGGCATAACGGGAATCCTTTCCCTTTCCAAGTTTTTTGCTACACTGGTTTCTACATGTTATGCATAAAGCTTATCCGAGGATGTCTGTGGAGTTATCTGCTGTAATCAATGAACTTGTCGAAGAACGTGGGCTGGACAGAGAGATTTTGAGCTCTGTCGTATGCGAGGGGATGCTTTCCGCCTATCAACGGCGCTATCCAGACATGACCCTACGCGTAACTCACGATAAAAAAAGCGATGGTATCATTGTTGAAGTTGAAAAAGAAGTTGTTGCGACCCTCGAAAACGAGGATACCCAGATTGGCCTTAGAAGGGCTCGTTCGCTTGGCAAGGATGTTCAGGCTGGTGATCGCATCTGGTTACCCTTTGATGGACCGATTGGCCGCATAGAAATTTTAAGAGCCCGCCAGGTTATTTCATCGAGAATTCGCAAAATCGAATCTGAAATGATCTACAATGAGTTCAAAGACAAAGAGGGAACCATTATCAATGGCACCATCCACAAAGTTGAACGCGGTGGTATTGTAGTAAAAGTTGGTGACACGCTTGCATTCTTGCCCAAGTCGCTTACTATTCCGGGCGATAAATGCATTGTTGGCTACCCAACACGGACGCTGCTCAAAGAAGTTTTGCTTGAGCCTCGCAACGAAAATCAGCTTATTCTAGATCGCACATCCGAACTCTTTTTACAGCGACTTTTTGAGCTTGAGGTTCCTGAGGTTTTTGAAAAGCTCGTAGAGATTAAAAAAATAGTACGCAAGCCTGGCTACAAATCAAAAGTTGCCGTTATCTCGCACGATTCAAACATTGATCCCGTTGGTACGTGTGTTGGGGTTGGCGGTGTGCGTATTAAGCCGATTCTCAAAGAATTGGGTGGTGAAAAAATTGATGTTATAGCCTGGAGTGATTCAATTGAATTGCTCGTAAAAGGCGCACTCAAGCCCGCTGAAATAAACCGAGTTGAACTGATTGATGGTTCCGCTGCTCGTGTGTGGCTTGATGAAGATCAGCGCTCGCTTGCCATAGGTAAGATGGGTCAAAATATTTCGCTCGCATCACAGTTAGCCGGTGTTGATATTCATCTGGTGCCAAGCTCGGGGCCGAGTGAGCAAGCGGACAATGACGTTGTAAGCTTCGAATAGAGGTTGCTTTGGCGCACGTGCCAAAACACACGCTATTCATAACGTTTTTTAGGTGTTTGCGATGAGGTAAAATTGGCAACAATGCGTGTCTATGAATACTCAAAACTTTCTGGGATTCCTTCCAAGGAATTACTCGAAGCGCTTGCAGGTGCTGGCTTTGAAGCAAAAAGCCACATGGCTGTTCTAACACAAAGTGAACTTGATTTTTTACGCAAGACATTCGAGGAAGGAAAAAAAATGCCAGAAGTTATAGCACCACGAGATGCGGGGCCAATTATTAAGCCAAAGGTTATGGAACCTGTGCATCCTCCGCGTGATCTTGAACGTAAACAAATTATGCCTAGTGCATCTACCCAAGAACCAAACCCTATTGTGTTTGTTGTGCGCCCAATGCTTGTTTCAGAAGCTGCACAAGGGCTACACCAACCTGCAGCGGCGGTAATTTTAACGTTGTTGCGATGGGGTGTTGTTGCAGCAAAAAATCAACTTATTAATGAAGATATTGTTACGCGACTTGCAGAGCACTATGACGTTAAGGTCGTAAAGCCGGTCGGGAAAGAACAGACAACAACAAGCGGTATTCTTGTGGAAAAGGGCGAATTTAAAGAGCGTCCTCCTGTTGTTGTTGTTGTTGGTCACGTTGACCACGGCAAAACAACACTTCTTGATTACATTCGCAAAACGCGTGTTGCATCTCGCGAAAAAGGTGGAATTACTCAACATCTTGGCGCATATGAAGCATCTACGCCACATGGCAACATTGTATTTATAGATACACCTGGTCACGAAGCATTTTCTCGTATGAGAGCCAGGGGAATTGGTTTAGCCGATGTTGTTGTGTTGGTTATTGCTGCAGATGACAGTATTATGCCGCAAACAATAGAAGCAATTAAGCATATCAAAGCTATGGGTGTGCCCGTTGTTGTTGCGGTAAATAAGATGGACAGAGTTGAAAAAACTCGTCTTGAAACGGTTAAGCGTGACCTTGCGCAACATGACTTACTTCCTGAAGAATGGGGAGGTCAAACTGTTCTAGTCCCTATCTCAGCAAAAACTGGTATGGGCGTTGATCAGTTGCTTGAAATGATTTTGTTGCAATCGCAACTCTTAGAACTCAAGGCAGACGTATCTGGCCCAGCGAAAGGCTATGTACTTGAAGCAAGTCTTGAAAAGGGTCGTGGTCCTGTTGCAACGGTGATTGCGCAACATGGTCATATCACTATTGGTGACTTTTTTTCGTGTGGCACAACATCGGGTAAAGTTAATTCATTAATTGATTCGCATGGCGAACGTGTTACTTCGGCTGGCCCATCTATTCCTGTGCGTGTTGCAGGGTTTTCTGAATTACCAGAGCCAGGGGATTATTTCGAAGTAGTAGAAAAAGATGCCTATCGCAAGACGCGTGTGGCTTCTGAAGTGCAACGAGCTGCAGTTCCCGCAGCTGCATATGTGCGTGAAAATGCAATCAATATCATTGTAAAAACCGACAATAACTCTTCAAAAGAAGCGCTTGTTGAAGCAATTCATAAAATTTCAAAGAAGTATGAAAAAGAAAAGCCTTTTGCAATTGTTCATACTGCCGTTGGTGATATCACCGAAAGTGACGTTAATTTGGCAGCGGCATCTGGTGCTTCAATTATAGGTCTTCATATCAAGGCTGGATCTGCGGTTACACAATTAGCGCGTCGTCTTGATGTTACTATTGAGCTGCATGATATTATCTACAAGTTGCTCGAGCGCCTACAAGAAATTGCTGAAGCATCGAAAGCCAAAAAAATTGTACGCACCAAAATTGGTGAAGCGGAAGTTCGCCGCGTATTTGATATCAAAGGCCAAGGTGTTGTTGCGGGATGCTACGTCAAAGATGGACGTTTCTCAAAAGATGGCATCGTGGTTGTTTGGCGCGGTAGAACAAAAATTGGTGAAGGCAAAATTAAAAGCTTGCAGCGAGACCGCAAGGTCGTTAAAGAAGTTAACGCTGGCTATGAATGTGCTTTTGTCATTGACGGCATCCAAGATTGGGCAGAGGGTGATCGCGTCGAATGTTATACAGAAACTAAAGAGTAAAAAATTGGGGCCGCTTCATGGTCCCAATGTTATTACAAAGGGAAGCCAAGGAATGAAGCAATGTTTTTTACGGCTATTACCGCACTTGCAGTTTCTTTTCTTGTAACACTTATTCTTGTTCCGGTGTTCTGTAAACTTGCTCGTCGACTTAAGTTTGTTGATGAACCCGATGGCAAAGTAAAACTACATACACAAGCAACACCATATCTAGGGGGTGTGGCTATCTATGCAGGGTTTGTTTCAGCATTACTGTGTGTTTTTCCGCTAGAGAATTACACGTTCTTATCACTGCTTTTTGGGACAACACTTTTGCTTGTTGTTGGTTTAATTGATGATCTTGTTCGTTTAAAGGCATATCAAAAATTTATTGGTCAATTTGTTGCAGCACTATGTTTTTTGAGGGCGGGCATTTACTTACGAGAACAATTTTTCTCGAATTATTGGAATATTCCTATCTCATTGTTGTGGATTTTGACCATAGTGAATGCATTCAACTTAGTTGATGTTATGGATGGCCTTGCAACAACCATTGCTATTGGAGCAACAACAACCTTTTTTTTCTTGGCTGTGTACATGCAGTTGATGAATGTAGGGGTCATTTGCGCGGCATTTTTAGGGGCTCTCCTTGCCTTTTTGTGGTACAATAAACCCCCAGCATGCATCTATATGGGAGATGCCGGGGCACTTTTTATTGGTGGTTTCTTAGCGGCTATTCCCTTTTTGTTTAATTGGGGCACCTATCATGAATATGGATATTTAGTACCAACTATTGTTTTAGCATTGCCTTTGTTAGAGGTGTGCGCTCTTATTATAATTCGCTCCTATAAAGGCATACCCTTTTATGCTGCAAGCCCAGATCATTTTAGTCTATATCTGTTACGTAAGGGATGGGGTAAGGACCAAATTTTATATTATATCGTGGTCTTATCTTTGGTTTTGGGTTGCGGTTCCTATCTTTTTATAAGCCATACACTAACCCTATCTATGATGGTGTTAGCCGGAGTTTTATTTCTTGCACAATGGGTTTTCTTTGTGTTTTTACCGTTATGAAAAAACCTCGATAGAGAAAAATCTTGCACCTATTCAGAAACTTGTTGCTTTTTTGTTGTTTAAATCCTTAAAACACAGATTTTTTCAAAAAATGCCAGTGGGGCGCTATTTTTGTGTTGTTGCTTTTTTGGTATACACTAAGTGTGTTGCATTTAGCTTTAGGTATATCACACTGGTTGACGTATTTAGCCTAAAGGCATGTCTTCTCCTGGATGTTGATTCCTGGGAAGTATGGTTAGATGCACTGCTTACTTGGGGAAGTAATAGATTGGGCCTCACGAACTTTTACTACGGTTCCTTCTTAGCTCATTACAAGTTTTCGGGGCTTGGTCTATTACTCTACCTCAAAGTCCTATCATCCCATCCCGTGCAACCATCACTCGTCTATTAATAACTTTTTCTTGGTATCCCGTGAGAGTAGACCAATAAGGACATCCATATTGTGCCGGTACTCTGGTAGTGTATCCTTTGGTGTTTCGAGTATCTTGGGCACATCAAAAAGCCGCGAATCATTCATAAGTAGCTTAAATCCCTCAAGACCAATGTGGCCATGGCCAATTTCTTCATGGCGATCAACGCGTGCACCACAAGGTTTTTTGGAGTCGTTCACGTGCATGGCCTTGAGGTAATTGCCGCCTATCGTTGTATCAAACATGTGCCAAAAATCCTTGTACTTTTGAGGAGTAGTAAAATCATACCCCGCAGCAAAAACATGACAGGTGTCTAAACACACCCCAAGACGGTGAGCGTGGCGTGAGTGTTTGAGAATAAAAGCAATATGCTCAAATGACGAACAGACACTACTTCCTTGTCCTGCCATGGTTTCAAGGAGGATATGGACGCGACTTGTGTCTTTCTCCAGTACTTCATCTAGGCCGTTTATGATGCGTTCAAGGCATTCTTGTTCGCCAAAGCCAAGATGTGATCCAGGATGCAGTATCAACGAGGGAATTCCTAGTTGGGCGCACCGCTCAACTTCGATGGCAAGCGCATGAATGGATGCAGCGCGCACTTTTGTGTCAGGTGATCCAATATTGATTAAATAGGTAGCATGTGCAACAACATCAATACCTGTAGTTTTTTGGGCCGCTTTAAATGCATCACATTCTTGCTGAGTAAGTGCCTTTGCGCCCCATTGACGGTTGCTTTTGGTGAAAATTTGTATAGCAGAGCATGCAATTGATGCACCGCGCTCGAATGCCTTTTCTATGCCGCCTGCAATTGACATATGTGCGCCAAGTAATAAGCGATGAGTACTCATAGTCTCAATTGGTAAAAGGGTTACGGTTTAACAGTATTTGAACAATGCTCATTCAAAGATAAGCAAAAATGGCTTTTGGGCAGTATATAACTGCACTTTATGATTGACAAATTAGCTCAAAATACTATCATGGAATAACTCATAAAAAAGGCATTTCTAGCACATCTTATCACCCCCAACGTGGTTTGCATGCGCGAGTAGGTGAGGTCCATAAAAAAATTTATCTTAAGGTATCGCGTGTGGACGTACGCATTGGCGTAGGGGTTTTTCGATGAAAAGCATCAGGCAGGCAGGAATAGGTATTGTTGTTATAACAGCACTTGCAGCAGCAACAAGCTTGCACGGCACCTATTTACTTGGTGGCGGTACCGATTATGAGTTGCTCCTTTCTGGTAGATATAAACCTGAGTTCTTCTGGGGCAAAAACATCAGTTTGCTCAACAACAATAATGAATGTGATAAAATTTTTTATGGGCGTCATACGCTCGATATGACGGGTGAAATTTTTTATGGAAAAGCAACGTACACATTACCAACAGCTGAACTGCGATTTACCCTCCGTAACAAAGGTATCTGGGGCAATCCAGATAGTGTAGCGCGTACAGTTCAAGAAGAAATTAGGGCGAGCGATGTTGTGATTGGATCGCATCGCCATGCTATTCCACGTCTTATTATTTGGCTACGTGAAGGGTGGTTGCGCATTCCACTGGGGCGTGCCCTTGGTTTGGGTTTTGTTAACAAGCATGAGTTTACCATCGGTATTTTTCCATTTGAGTTGGGGCGTGGTATTGCATTAGGTGATGCCTATGCTGCCTCGGGTCCAGATCATTTAGGTTTTTATACCGATGTTGTCGTTGACCAGTATGCGCCAGGTGCAAAATTTTCAGGTGATTTTATTACTGGTGTTTTGTCGTATGATTTTTATGCAGCATTTTTGCAAAATAAAAGCAGCAGTTTGTCTGATACAGGTGCAAAAATCCTTAGTCAGGAGTTCGGGCGACGCTTGTCCCCACAACGAGGTTTCGGCAAAATAAGTTATGTCATTGCGGGACGTTTGCAATGGAGTGTTTTTGCGGATGAAAAACTTGGCTCGTTAAAATTAGAACCATATGCGTTATATAGTGATGACCCAGAGCAAAGAGTTCAATTTACTGCTGATGCAAGCAGTAAGCTTGGTACCATTGGTATTGCAGCTGAGTACGAAGGTAATCGTTATGAACTTGGTTTTGATTATGCAATCAACCTTGGTCGCCAATGTGTTAAAGGGTGGGATCGCAATAGCATTCGGCCTGAAAACCGTAATGGTGAGTTAACATTCGTTAATAGTCATGTATTTTTGAACGCGAATCCAGAAGATGAAAATGCAACAATTCGTTGTTCAGCTAAAGAATACAAAGCTCCATTTTCACCAAAATCTATTGATGAAACAACGCATGCTTTAAGCAAGGTTGGTAAAACAGCGCAAGAAATCATTAACAATGCGCCGCAAGGCGAACAATTTAATGGTCAAGCTATCGGAACAGTATCTGGTATAACGAATATTCTTGGAGCGCCGTCGCCAACGCCAGTACCAAATGACACATTGTTTAACGCTACCAACCGATTCCGTAATCCCTATACCAATCATTTACAAGGTTGGATGATTGTTGGTGACGCAGCGATTTGGGCTTATGGCAGAGACTTAAAGGTTGCTGTTGCTGGTGGTGCAGCATCAGGTGGTGATAATCCAAATGATAAAACAGTTGATGAAAAGTACCGTGGGTTCATTGGTTTGCAAGAAATATATTCAGGTGGCCGTGTACAAAGTGCCTTTATACTTGGTGGTGCCGGCAAGGTGCATCGTCCATTGGGTTTAACAACATCAGAGCAATCACCAAATGATTTTGCATCTGAAGTTTCAGGATTTACCAATCTTGTATTCTGTGGCGGCGCCTTACACTGGACGCCGACCAATTGGACAAAGAAATTCTCATGCAATCCAAATATTCTTGCATATTGGCAGCAAACTCCCGTGAAAAAGTTTAGCGCGGCGTTACGACGAGAACTTGATCAGGATGCATCAACCTATCTCGGTCTTGAAGTTAATACTTTTATTAAATACAACATATTGAAAAATTTGCGGTTCTTTAGTGTGTGGTCGGTATTTATTCCTGGTAGCCACTTCAGTCATATAAAAGGTAAACCGTTATCAAAAGATCATGATCAGGCACTTGAAGCGCTAAGCAGAAGAGGGTTTGATGAAAATTGCATACCAAACTTAGGCGATGATGTAGCGGTCACCCTTAACGCTGGTCTTGAGTATTTATTCTAAACGGTGCGTGTTCAAATATTTTTACATCCCGATAGATGGTTATTCATCTATCGGGATGTTTTTTTGTGCTGTGCTTGTGGCATTATATTTGGCAATGCCCGAGCTGTCGGGGGAAATGTTGAGAAAGCCGGTTGGAAAGGCCGTAGCTTAACAAAAAGACTCAAAGCCAATCAGGATACAAAAGAAATGGTAGTTTTTTTGTTAGAGAAAGAATAAAGAGTAGCCCTTGCGGGGCGTTGGGGGCAAAAAGAAACCCCCATCCAGACAGAACGTCACGGATAGGGGAAATGGAGGTTATCTAAATTCGGTAGACACCTTGTATGATACAGGAACCTACCCCAAAAAGCAACAATTTTGTAAAAACATTAACGATTGTTATCTACGGCCCTGGAACCCTCAAAACGGGCCCATATAATTACAAGACTGTATTTTTATTGCTTATTTCGCTAAACAAATCACTGTATTTTGTTGCCATTTGTACTACGTCAAAGTGCCTTTTTATGGTCTGGCGGGCAGCTGCTCCAAGTTTGGTCCTTAAGTCCGGTTGCTGCAGCACCTGTTCGAGGGTGGTTGCCAAGGCATGGGGGTTATGGGGCTGCACAAGAAGTCCGTTATGTCCATGGGTAATCACGTCATGGAGGTTGGTATCATGCGTTACGATACAAGAAGTCCCAAAACTCATAGCTTCAAGTAGTGCTATTGACATGCCTTCCTGATGAGAAGCCAAAACAAAACAGTCAAACAGTGGGTAATACTGCATGGCGGGCGCATTGCCGACAAATACCACGAGACCATACATACCAAGCTGCTCTGCAAGGGCACGCAGTGCATGCTCTTCTGGTCCGCCGCCGATAATAACCAGGCGAACATGCGGGTTGCGCTGGGCTATAAGGGCAAAACTTTCAAGCAGGTAGGGAAAGTTTTTGACGGGGTGCAAGCGGCCAACCGCACCGATAATGAGGTGTTCATGCGTAAGACCTAAAGTGTTGCGCTGCAGGGGGCTGATGCTGGCTTCTGCGCGTAATTGCTGGATTTGCACTCCGTTGGGGATTATGGTGATGCGTTGGTGTAGTGCAGCGTCACGTTGGGTAAGTGAACGGGCTACGGTGGGTGACACAGCAACCACTTTCGTTGCCAGTGGTAATGTGACCCGGTCAAGGAATGCTCGAAACCCATGTTCGAGGCTGGCATGATTATGTTGTGCACTTACAAGGGGTATACGGAGCATACGGGCAATGATCCGGCAGCTGATATTGGCTGACCACAGTAATGCATGGATGCAGTCTGGTTGTAGCTTTCGTATAAGGAGGAAAAGTCGCACAAAAAAAACTGGGTCATAACGACACAGCAAGCCACGCACATGATAGAGCGTAACATTGGCTGTGCGTAATCGTGCTGCTAATGGTCCGTCATGAAAATATATGACGGTAGCCTGTATACGTTGAGGATCGCTGAGTTCTATAAGATCGCATAAAACGGTTTCGGCGCCGCCCACCTTAAGACTTGAGGTAACATGAAGAACGTTAATCATTATGCACGATCGAGCTTGCGAAGTTGTTTTTTATCGACCTTACCTGTTGCGGTTGTTGGTAATGCTTGTGTGCTGCAGATGAAGACTTTTGGCACTTTGTATGCAGCAAGATTCTTAGCGCAGAGCTTTTCAAGTTGATCGGCCAAAAAGGCGTCATCTTCTTTTGTTTGTACATAGGCAACAGGAATTTCACCTTGATCTAGGTCTTGGCGGCCGATGACCCCGGCACGAATCACGTTAGGATGCATAAGAATAATATTTTCAATTTCCTGCGGATAAATATTACATCCCTTGTTGATGATGAGGTCTTTGTAGCGTCCTGTGATAACAATTCTGTCTTTATGATCAAGATATGCCAAATCTCCTGTGCTTAACCATCCATTGTGGAGCACCGATTGGGTCATGTCGGGAGCGTTGTAGTAGCCAAGCATGATGTTATCACCTTTGATCCACAATTGACCAATAGTGCCCTGTGGCAACTGATTACCCGCATCATCGCGAATAGCAATAGTTATGCCAACTAAGGGACGACCAATAGAAGCAGCACTTGTGAGTTCTTCAGAAACATCACCAGACACGAGTGGTGTTGCTTCAGTTAAGCCATAGCCATTACATAATTTGCGTCGATAGATAAGCGCAAAGCCTGCTCGAATTTTGTCGGGCAATGCATCGCCTCCAGAAACAAAAATGCGTACTGAACCAAGTGGTGCCGTTTTCATAAGGCATAAAAGGCCATACAGCGCAGGAACGCCAAGAAAGACAGTAGGTTTATGTTCTAAACCCTTAATAACTGCTCGACGATCAATCTTTGGTACAAGAATGATGGTACAACCAACAAGCATAGGTACCCAGACACAGGTGTTTTGGGCAAAGCTATGAAAGAGTGGAAGCACAGCAAAAATACGATCGTCTGGGGAGAGCTCAAAGCGCGTAATGCCTTGAATAAGATTAGTGATGATATTTTTTGAACTGAGCATAACACCTTTAGGAAATCCGGTAGTACCCGAAGTATAAAGCAACGCTGTCATTTCTTCAGGTGGCAAATCGATGACTTCAAAATGTTCCATAACATGTGGTACCGGCTTGCCAAGGGTCATATCGTGTTCAGTCAGCAGAAGAATATTTTTTTTCGTTGTTGCTGCTTCGACATGAACGCGTAGTGCTGAGGATACGACAATAAGGACTGGCTTTGCATCTTCAATAATGTGTGCAAGTTCTTGTTCTTGTAAGAAATTGTTAAGAGGGGCAATAACGGCACCGATCTGCAGAATGCCAAAATAGCCAATATAATAGGCGGGAGAATTTTCAAAAAGCAGCAACACGCGGTCACGTGGTTTGACGCCACGGTCGTGCAAGGTTCGACTAAACTGCGTTGCATGATAATACAGCTGGGCGTAGGTGATAGCTGTATCTTCATACATAAGTGCGGTGCGCTCAGGCATAGAGCGAGCAGCACGCTGTAACAAGCGACCAAGATAGGGTATAGGTCCGCCTTGCGTTATATCTTTGTACAATTGATCAAACCGTTTTTGTTCATAGGTAATGGTGTGCATGGTGCCCCTATGGTTATTCTAACAAAAGACAGCGTATCATCCTTTTTGTATACTTGTACCAGAAACAATGATTTTTCAATACCATTTGTGTGACCTAGAGTCTAAAATAACTTTGAGAGATTCATGCCAAGTCTTAGTCTTATGCGTGGTGTGCTGATTGCACTTGAAGGTGCTGATGGGTCAGGAAAAAGCACTCTTGCCACTCATCTTGCCCAACAGTTTACTGAGTTAGAAGTTCCGGTTGTTTTAACGCGCGAGCCCGGTCAAACGCGATTAGGTATCAAGCTTCGTAAATTGGTACAAGAGCATTCGGTACCGATATGCCCCAAGGCAGAATATCTTTTGTTTGCCACCGATCGAGCACAGCATTTTGAAGAACTTGTTGTTCCAAGTTTACAGAACAACAAATTTGTTATCTCGGACCGGTTGTGTGATTCTTCGCTTGTATACCAAGGTTTTGCGCGTGGACTTGATATCGACATGATTCGCACCATTAACACATGGACCATGCAAGGGTATACGCCCGATGTTACCGTCTATGTTCGTGTGTCACCTGAAACAGCATTTGCGCGTGTACGCAAGCGTGGTGGTGTGCTGTCATCGTTCGAACGAGAAAAAGAAGGATTTGCGCGCACGGTGATCGAAGGTTTTGAACAGCTTGTTGCGCCACGAGATGGTGTACTCGTTGTTGATGGCGAAAAAGAGTCAACTCACCTTGCGCATCATGTCGCTGAACAGATTATTGCACGATTACGTATCAGTGGGTTGGTGATATGAATAGTACGCGCGACCAATTACCACCTGCGCAGCTCTGGATAGGTAATCCCGATCTTACACGTGCACATACCAAGCGATTTTTGCAAACACTCTTTTCTTCGTGTGGTGCATGTGGTGTGTGCACGATATGCATACATATTGAACGTGAGCAACACCACGCCGTGACGTGGTTAATACCTGAACGGCAGTACACGCTTGAAAGTTTGCAAGGCATCATGCGCACCTTGTCATTTGCTCTTGATGCCGGACAGCATCATGTATTTGTAATTCAGCATGCTGATCTTTTAACGCCTGCATGCTCAAACAGTCTTTTAAAATCCATTGAAGAACCACCAACTGGGTATCATTTTATTTTGTTGGCAGAACGGCTTGATGACATGTTGCCAACCGTGCGTTCGCGGTGTGTTGTACACACATTACAACATGCTGCACTATCACATGGCGCTCATGATATGTTGTTCGCATTTTTTGTAACAGCAGATTTTGCAAGCCCAGCAGCTTTTTCTCAAGAACTTGAGCAGAGCAAAATTACTGAACACGAAACGCTCAATCTTCTTGATCGTTTACTTGCGTATTGGCTCGATGTAGCAAAAAAATCACTTGTTGAAGGTGATTCTAAACGAAAAAAGCAGGCGCAGCGAGTGATTGCTATGCTGCGTGCCTATCTGACAACCCCCCTCATGCCAGGAAGCAGCAAGCTTTTATGGCGCGATTTTTTCCTTCAGCTGAAGCTTGCCAAAGCTTAAAGACATCCTTTCCCCATATCTTAGCTATCTGTATTAGATGGTAAATCTATAGAAAATACTTATTTCTAGGTGTAAACAGGTAAACTGTTGCTGTCTGTAACATAGCTTTGCTACTCTGAAATTACGATGTAGTGTCCTCTTTTGAAATGATTTTTTTCAAGAAGCTGGTATGGAGGTACATCACAATGTTGAAAATGATACTAGGGGCTATGACATTTTGTGCGATGGGGTTGAACATTTGGGCGGCGGAACAACGATTTGGGATGCCAGTAAAACCAATATTGCAAGCTATTAGTAATGAAGAAGAGGCAGAAATTACTGTTGAAATACAAAAATTACAAAACTTACGAGAAGACATACGACGGCTTAAGAAAATGCTACTTCTTGATCCATCAAAAAAGTTTGTGCAGTGTATCAAGTGTAATTTGCAAAATATGCATCTTACAAAAGAGGATGCCAATGGCAGAACTTTTGATTTTACTGGCTCTGATTTACGTGGTGCAGTAATTGATCCCGGAGTGTCGCTTCGCGTCATTTTAAATAATGCAGATTTGCGTAATGCCACTATAGAAAAAGTGCATTTTATAGAAAATTCACAATTCGAAAAAGCTAACTTGCGTGGTGCTAATGCACGAGAGGCAGACTTTGGTAATGCAGATATGACAGACGTACAGTTACAACCCAGTAGAAAGCCTGCTCGATTTGGTGGTGGTAATGGTATAGAAGTTCTAGGGGCCAATTTTGCCGATGTTCAAAACTTACAAAACGAAGATGTGAAATATCTTGTTTCTCGTTTTGCTTTTGATGTTCCACAAGTGAAGGCAGTAGGTCGTCCAGCAAGTCCAATATCATCAAGTGCGCGTTCAGTAAGTAGTGGTCAAAAATCGGTGTTGGCAAGTCCGTCAAGTAAAGAGAGTGAAGCGGAGGATGTTGAGTAATAGTGTAAAGTATTACCATGAGGCGACAGCTGGCCGCGAGAATGACAAGTGAGAGTGTTTTTATTACATACTCAGAACATAAATAATTTTGCTTATCGATGTTATCACTTTGGCAAACTTTTTTACCCAAATTGTATTCAGTGGTATACCGATGTGCCATAGCGTGGATATACTGGAAATAGGTGATTAAAATTAGCATTGTGGAGGATGCGTATGGCACGCGCGGTTGGTGATTATGTTCGTGCAGCATTGTGCACACAGGACAATTGGAAACTGTATTTACTGAGTAATTGGGACAGTATCATTGGTACAATCAAGGCGAAAGTGACGCTTGAAAAAATTGATGATGACACCCTTGTGCTTGGTGTCTATGATGCCTGTTGGATGCAAGAATTATATCTACTCTCACACGTTTTATTGGCCACTATTAATCAAAGACTAGACCAACCACGCATTAAACATTTACGCTTCAAACGAGCAGGCAAGCGTCCACCACGAAAGTCATCACCACAACAATCTACACAGCGTACTTATGAACCCGTGGTATTAACTGAACATGAAAAGCGAGCTTTAGCAACAGTTGATGATCCACACTTGCGTGAAGCGCTGAGTAGTTTCCTTATACGATGTTATCGGGAGAAAGTATGAAATTAGTACGCTTTATCAGTATAGCTCTGCTTGGTGTAAGTAGTTGTGTCTACGCAGCATGCAATGCACGTGATGTGCATCAGTATATGTGGGCAAATTATCATCAGTTTGGTGGCAATCAACAAGAAACAGCGCGGTGGTACAACAGAGTTTTAACTCATGATGTTCCCATCTATGCTTACAAAGGGTATCTGGTCTTTTTGTATGACATGGGCAATTTTTCAAAGATTATTGAGCTTATGCCAACTATTGAAGCGTCATTCAAAAAAGATTCTGATATACAACTGCTTTTTGCGCGAGCATTAGATCGCGTTGGCCAGAAAAACAAATCAGATGAACGGATCATACAGTTGGCGCACGAGTTCAAAACGCACCAAGAGATTATTTTTCAAGCAGCGCAAGTGTATGTAGCTAAAAAAGAACCAGAAAATGCTATCAAGGCTATCGATAGTCTGCTTAATATTTCACCACGCCGTAATAATAATTTCATTTTTTACTTTCTGAAATCACAAATTTATGTGCAGCTCAACAAGCCCGAAGAAGCGTTGAAGAATGTAAAATTATGTTTGGATATGCATCCAGGATTTAGCAAAGGGTGGCTTTTGCTAGCATTGCTTGAGGAACAACGTGGACGGTTAGATGAGGCAATTAAAGGATATACCACATTTATTGAAGTTGGTGGTCGTGGTAATACGGCTATCGAACAACATCTTTTGCAGCTGATCTTCCGCCAACGTATTGAGCAGCGTCAGATGGCGGCAGCGACCATGAACAAATCATGTTTTGATAAAGCGCTCTATTATTTCGAGGCTACTAAATATAACCAAGCACTTGAGCATGTTGATATGTGCCTTAAAGAAAAACCAACAGATGAACAAGCGCGGTTGCTTAAAATTCAAATTTTATCGGCGCTGGACAAACAGATTGAAGCTGCTGATTTATTAAAAACCTGGATCATCAAAGATCCTGAAAATGATCTATGGTTGAGAACACTGCACTTGCTCTGTGCTGGCGGATTGACCTATCAAAAAGCGGTGGCCACACTGGAAGACGTGTGTAAAGAATGTCCTAAAGCATTGCTGCCATTACTGTATCACATTGATTTGAGTATGCGGGCACGCAATCTTGGGTCGATGATTCCTTACTACAAGCAAGCATTGGCCTTGACAACTGATACTGCGCTCAAAACAAAACTTTTGTTCCATATGGGACTTGTGTACTACGAACAGCAAAAATATGATGATATGCGTGATGTTTTAGAGCAGGGCTATAATCTCGGTCAAAATTTTGCTCCACTGCTTAATTTGCTTGCCTATTACTATGCAACTGCAAGTCGAGATTTAAAACGGGCTCAAGAGCTTATACATGTGGCATTAGCCAAAGATACGAATAATCCACATTATCTTGATACGCAGGCTCTTATCTATTACAAACAACACAAGTATGATAAAGCATTATCAGTATTGCAGGTTGTGGCAAAGAAGGTGCCTAATAATTTTGATGTGCTCAAACATCTTGGCAAAACCTATTACAAACTTGGCGATACCCAGCAAGCAATTACAACCATTAAACAAGCACACGTCATTGCACAGCATGATTATGAAAAAAACAAATGCACCAACCTCCTCAATCAATGGCAATCAAAACACTAAACCGCGAGTTATAGGGTATGTCGCAGGGCGCTCTGGCGGGCATCTTTTACCAGCGTTAACCCATGCACGTGCGCACAAACAGCAGCACCCTACCGATCGCATACTCTTTTTTTCAACCGACACCACGCTTGATGCTAACGTTGTGCACGGGGCTGATTGTGTGGATATTTATGTGCGTTTATCGCTTGATAACATACCCTATGGTCGGTTGTTTGCGTATCCACAGTTTATATGGCGTCTTGGTGCAACATTCATGCGCAGTTTGTGGTATATGTGGCACTATACACCTGAAAAAATTGTGAGCATGGGCGGCTATGTATCAATTCCTGTGTGCCTTGCAGCACGCGTGATGCGCATTCCTGTCGAGTTGTTTGAATTGAATGCGGTGCCTGGTCGAGCAACACAATTTCTTGCTCCATACGCACGCTCAGTATTTGTGTGTTTTGAACAATCACGCTCATATTTTCCTGCAACAGCACTTGTTGCGCCGTATCCATTGCGGTTTACTGCATCAGTACATGTTCATGGTGTATCGCATCTGTATCAGTATGGTTTTGTTGGTAACAAAAAGACGGTGCTTGTTCTTGGTGGGTCACAGGGTTCATTATCGATTAATCGTGCCATTGGCCGTTGGTTAGATGCAATGCCGTATTTACGTGATGAAGTGCAGATTATTCACCAGACGGGAGATCAGGATACAATTGATTGGATTCATTGGTACCGAGAACGTGATATTGCAGCCTATGTTTTTGCCTATCGTGATGATCTTGCACCGTTGTATGCATGCGCAGATCTGATTATATGCCGTGCAGGAGCGGGCACCTTATTTGAAGTAGCATTTTTTCACAAACCTTGTATCGTAATCCCCCTGAAAACACACTCAACATCGCACCAACTAGACAATGCACGTGCCATGGCAGCACAGCATCCTGATCTTTTCACTGTGCTTGATCATAATGTGTTAGAACAGAATGAATCATTGTTTCATACCCATCTTATCAAGGGGCTTCATAGTGGATACTAAAGTAGTATATGCGTTCATGTTTTTTATGTCTGTTGCCGGTTCTTCTCAGGCAATGGAACAAGAAAAGCAGATCGTGTTTGTAACCAAAGAAGTTATTGTTGTTGGCGGTGGTGGTGTAACGAGGCGTGTACTTGCGCGACACATGATGAAATTTCAGTCCCCAAAAAAGACAGAAGAAATCGAACGCACAAAGTTTTTGCGAACCTTGAGCCGTAATTTACGACGCCAAAAGTTAGAAGGTTTGCAATCACCAAAAGGTATAAGGCATCCAGAGATGTTCATCAAAGATCATAACGATCAACAAAAATAGCCAATGTTGAGGGGTCGTGTGCATCAGCTCTTTGTTTACCTGTCCATTCATCGATGAAACGCAGCTGGAGTCGCGCATCATAGGCAAATTCTTTGCGCTGAGTATGTTGCTGTGCATGTATGCCGAGCCAAATGGGAAAGGCTGTTCTCAGGGGATACATATTAGTTCCCATGGGTTTATTGTCATCGCGGCCTATATACAGTGCTGTAGTTAATTCTGGTGTTGAACCAACAAACCAACAGGTACGCCAATCATTGGTTGTACCTGTTTTGCTTATGGCAGCTGAATCTATCCATGGTTGTGTCATAAACTGTTTGATACGATTAAGGCTAATTTCAAGAACTTTGGCGACTTGGTCAGTTACAAGCGATGGAAGCACAATAGTGTGTTGTTGCTGGGCGCGCCATATCTTGGTTCCCCAACGATCTTTAATCCATTGAATCGCATACGGTTCAACATACACACCGTGATTAGCAAATATATTGAACATGCCAGCAACTTCTTTGACGGTGGTGTCAACACAACCTAAAGCGAGTGAAGGATATGGTTTTAATGGAGCTGCAATACCACATGTTTGTAGCGTGGTGATAATCGGTTGATAACCGACATTCATCAATGTTTTGATTGCAATGATATTGTTAGATCGTGACAGTGCGCGCGCTAAGGTCATTTCTCCCTCAAAGGTGTTGTATACATTTTTGGGCGACCAAAGTTGTTTGTTGTGTTCGATGTGCATTGGCTCATCAAGAGCAACATCAGCAAAAGAAGCGCCTTGTTGTATGGCCATAGCATACATAACCGGTTTAATGGTTGAGCCCATTTGACGGCGTGCTTGTAGCGCACGGTTAAATTTTGAGTGTTTAAAATCTGCACCGCCAACCAGCGCTTTGACAGCACCACTGTTCACGTCAAGTGTTATGAGGCCACCGTCAACAGAAGGGTCAATCTGTTGTTTTAAAAGTGTGCATTGTTTACGAAATTCTCGCTCAGCATCAGCCTGTATTTTTTTGTTAAGTGTTGTTTGAATGATAAGGCCACCAGTATAGAGCGTTGTTTTGCCGACAAGATCTTCAAGCACGATGCGCAGATGTTCGTGCAAATGTGGTGCGCATGGTTCTATGTAGCGTTCATTAACCACAAGTTGTTTGTCAACGGCAGTGGCGTAGGTGTGTGTATCAATAAAACCAAGCTTGTGCATGGACAAGAGCACAATATTACGCCGGCGACAAGCTGACAGTGGGTTAAGTAAGGGGCAATAGCACGCAGGAGAACGCATGACCGCAGCAAGCATAGCAGCTTCATCTACAGTGACATCGCGTGCTGACTTACTCCAAAACCGTTGGCATGCAGCTTCAACACCGTAAATACCACAGCCGAAATATACATGGTTGAGATATGTTTCTAAAATTTGTTCCTTCGTGCACTGACGTTCAACAACAAGTGCCATGAACTGTTCTTTGATTTTCCGACGAAATGTTTTTGCAGTATCAAAAAACAACAATCGTACCAATTGTTGTGTAATAGTGCTTGCGCCTTGTGCCATTCTGCCATGGTAGAGATTTACCAGTGTTGATCTGATGATGCCTTTCCACGATATGCCGTTATGGCTAAAAAATGCCCAATCTTCGGCAGCAATAAATGCATTAATAAGATGATTGGGCATGTCAATAAGTTGTATAGGCTTGCGCCAATCGCGTTGAAATCGACCCCATTCATTACCTGCATCATCAAGTAACATTGAAGGGTTGTCTGTGTCATAGCGCTCTAATATCGAAAGGTCGATGCGATGATTGTGAAGCACAAAAGCAAGTGCTCCCCATGCAAAAGCTATGCCGACCACGGTGAGTAAAAGTAATGTACGAAAAAATGAATACAAAGATGGCATGGTTGAAAGTATGGTTAGTGTGATTGTTACGTTATACTAATGATAACCGTGAATTTGTTTTGTGTAAGAGTATTTGTATGACATTACTATCTCGATGGCTCTTTTTCCCTTTGGTTATCCTCTGTTTTTTGGCAGATCTGTGTGCATTAACGTGGTTCGGCGCGTCGATACTACAAGTGCTGCTCTGTTTGTATGTAGTGCAGATTGTGCGCTGGAATTCAGACGCGCGACTTTTGGTTGTTGGTGGCGCACTTATGGTGGAATCTCTCGTACTCTACGATGCCTTTTTTCTTCCTCTTGTGTACATGGTTCCGGCCCTAGTCGCCGGATGGTATATTCGTGGCTGGTTACAACAAGGGAGCGTACAGCGCTGGCTCCTGTTGGCCTTCTGTATAACCCTGCAGTTCTGGGTTGTTGAGTGGTGGCTTCTCGGCTTGGCCTGCCCCCTACGCTATTATTTGTATCGGCTGTGTGTTAATATGATTGTACTAAGGTTTATTTGAAATAATCGGCGGTAGACTAGATAGTCGCTCCGGGGTAACCCGGGGAGGAAAGTCCGGACTCCTAACAAATGCGGTACCGTGGGAGAGGTTAAACTCAATCACGGGGGGTGTGAACTCACGGAAAGTGCCACAGAAAATAACCGCCACGGCAAGCGTAAGCTCGTCATGGTAAGGGTGAAAACGTGCGGTAAGAGCGCACGATCCTATGTAGCAATGCATGGCGAAGGGTAAACCCTATCGGGAGCAAGACAAAGCAGCATGTACGGTCGTTTGTTCCGGTTTAAACATGCGGGTATGTCGCATAGATACATGGCTATCACCTTACGAAAGTAAGGAACAGAATCCGGCTTATTGGCTACCGCCGAATTATTATGAGGTTATGCGGTGCGTATCAAAGATTATCTCTGGCTTTTCCCATTTCTTAGTTTTATTGGTGGTTACGTTGTGATACAACGTTTCTATAGCACTGATACCGTGCGTGTACCATCATTACTCGGCAAACCTATGCACGATGCTGTGCGCCTTTTGTCGGCAACGCAACTAAATCTGCATCTTCTTGCGGAAAAAGATGATCCTGATGTGCCAACGGGCACCGTTATACAACAAAAACCTGAAAGTGGCACGCGCGTCAGGACACAGCAAACGGTATTTTTAGTGGTTTCAAAACAACCGCCACATGCGGTAGCACCATCAGTGGTGAACCGCCCATGGGCGGAAGTGCAGCGTGAGCTCGAAAAAAGCGGTATTCGCGCCAAAATGTACCTGGTTGATGCTGAATGCCCAACTGGACTGTGTTGTGCGCAACTGCCTGCATCGGGTGAACCACTTGACCGTGCACATACTATGCTCATCTATGTCGCTTCCGGAACACCAAAACCAGTGCTTATGCCCGATATACGGAACAATCTTGTAACTGATGTTCAATCTTTTCTTGCTACACATGGACTTACCCCTCAACTATTCCATGCCCACCCAATATCTCCAGAACATATCTGTCGCGAATGTCTGGTGACCGACCAGCGCCCTTTGCCTGGTTCCATTGTCACGCTCAATCCGAACCAGCCTCTTTTGGTTCAGCTCCAGGTTGAGTAAATCTGTATAATTTTTTTATGATAAATTATTGAATAATTCAATATGAATATATTATAATGAATGTACTAGCAGTATAGGACAGGTTAGTGTCTGGTTTAATACAGGAAAAAATCGAAATATCGGTGAAAAGGTAGACTTAGAATGAAAATGATACAGATGGTACCGCTATTTTTCTTGGTGGTAGTGTTATATTCAGGTGGTTTATGCGCAGCAGAAGGTGGAGATGCAATACAACACATTAAGTTGCTGATGAGCAGAATATCTGGAGGTGAGGATATAAATAATGTGCTTATTGATTTGAGTAATCTTAATCTTAATGCAAATACATTGGTACGTCCTGATGAAAGTCTTCCAGAGATGTCGTTATTAAAATTCATGGCAACATATTATTCAGCGCCTTTTGCGGATAAATTTATATATTCGCTTGTGCAAGCTTTAATTGATATTGGTACACC
>Ga0207120_1024_pt1 | contig 40896 bp, 39 predicted proteins | sample Alteio_BWMinHeat_40_FD_153509 | JGI IMG/M metagenome (GOLD analysis project Ga0207120, IMG submission 153509) | Enriched cells from forest soil in Barre Woods Harvard Forest LTER site, Petersham, Massachusetts, United States -... | ecosystem: Environmental > Terrestrial > Soil > Temperate forest >...
GCCGTTCCCGCAGCTGTCGAATTTAAGAGCCCTCGCGCCTGCGCTTTCGCGTTGCTGGGACTGCAGGAATATCTCGACTCGTTCCCCGGGGATCGCGCGGCCCTGAGTGCCTCCGATGCGCTGGCAAATCGACTATTGAATTCCTACCGTTCCAACCGATCCGATGACTGGAAGTGGTTCGAGAATGGACTAGCATACTCAAACGCCCGATTGCCGCAGGCTCTGATGCGAGCGGGAGTGCGCGCCGCGAACGAAGAGATGGTTTCGGCGGGACTCGAAGCATTGGATTGGCTGGTCAAGATTCAGCGTTGCGAGGTGAAAGGCCATTTCGTGCCCATCGGATCGCAGGGCTTCTATTCCAAGAATACCGAGAAGGCGCGGTTCGACCAGCAACCTGTGGAAGCGTGCGCGGTCGTCTCTGCATGCATGCAGGCCTATCGTGCCACGGGGAAGGGCCGATGGCGCAAAGAGGCGTGGTGCGCTTTCAATTGGTTCTTGGGAGACAACGATCTTCAGATCGCACTCTACGATCCGACTACGGGCGGTTGTCGAGACGGCCTGCATCCCGACCGGGCCAATGAAAACCAGGGAGCTGAATCTACGCTGTCCTTCCTGATGGCCCTGCTGGAAATGCGCCAGTTGGAAGAAGCCGACGGCACAGAGAAGAATTTATGAAGAGCGGGGCGGCTGCCGTATAGCCTAAACAGAACTTTGGGAAACCCCTTCCACCAATGCAGTGAGATTCTCCATGAAGGCCACGATGACACAATATGAAACGCTATTTCTCCGGCATCCTGCCAATCCCATCCTGACGGGAAAGGACTGGCCCTATTCCATCAACAGCGTTTTCAACGCTGGCGCCTCGCTGCTGCCGGATGGGTCAACCATTCTGCTGTGCCGCGTGGAAGACCGCCGGGGGCTCTCTCACTTCTGCGCTGCCCGTTCGGCGAACGGCGTCGACGGCTGGAAGATCGATCGCGAGCCGACTCTGCTGCCGAATGCGGAGCTATATCCCGAGGAGGTTTGGGGCATTGAGGATCCACGCATTACCTACGTGCCGGAGCTCAAAAAATTTGCTGTGTCTTATACTTCGTATTCTCGCGGTGGTCCCGGTGTGTCTTTGGCCCTCACAGAGGATTTTCGGAGCTTCGAAAGATTTGGTGTCGTCATGGTGCCGGATGATAAGGACGCAGCGCTTCTGCCGCGAAGGATTAATGGATTCTGGGCCTTGATCCATCGGCCCATGACAGCACTCGGAGCTCACATCTGGATCTCTTACTCTCCCGATTTGCGGCACTGGGGAAGTCACAAGCTCATGCTGGAAGCGCGCCGTGGCGCCTGGTGGGATGCAAACAAGATCGGCATGTCCCCCCCACCGATTGAAACTTCAAGAGGCTGGCTGATGATCTATCACGGCGTGCGAAGAACGCCTTCGAGCTCCATCTATCGGCTGGGCCTGGCTCTCTTCGATATTAAAGAGCCGGAAAAATGCCTGATCCGCGGGGATTCCTGGATGTTTGCGCCCGAGGCGGAATACGAACGTCAGGGAGATGTTCAAGATGTCGTATTTCCCTGCGGCTACACCGTGGCAAAAGATGGGGACACTATCAATCTCTATTACGGCGCTGCCGATTCAAGTATTGCTTTGGCGCACGGCAGCATTCGCAAACTTCTGACCTGGCTCGACGCCAATGGCCATTCGGAACACAGTGGCGACCGGCGGCACAAATGATCCCTTGGGACTGCCGCAAAATCCTCGTTTCACGCACTCACAATTAGTTTTCACTCAAGGTGGGGGTCGGCACGCGATGATCCGAAAAGGCTAGAGGCCAAACTGCAAAGGATGGTTCAGGTACAGCAACCTTTGCATATGGCCTCCGCGGATGGTTCAACGGAGCACTCCGCTGAACCACTTTTCTGAAGATTGACAGCTCGCCGAGCGAGAAAAACCCCGGCAAGCTGGTAACTCCCAACTACTGATTCGAAGCCCGCTCGGATTCGTTGCGGGGTGCGTTCTTCTGCAAAACGTTGACGAGATGACGGCCTGTGCTAGGAACACCTGTATGTTCGCCTCTTACGATGTCCTTTGCCTTGATGGCGTGGCCATAGACCTGCTCGCTTGCCTCATCGTCGGGACGAAGCGTAGAGCCTTCGAGAGAAATGCCGGCAAACAAACCGCGGGAACGCGAGTAGCTAAGGATCTCAGCTCGCATCCAAGCGTCTGTATCTGCGGAAGCATCACGACCCTTTGGGCCTGCGGCAACGGAAGCATCCGCGCCCAACTTAACCTTACTGCTCAGGATCGACTCCATGCCGCGGTCATTCATGACCAGCAGGATCAAGTCCGTCGCTTCGCCACCGATTTGGAAGCCGATACTGCCGCCTTCCAACGCGTACATGGCTGGGGCTCCCCAAGGTCCGCGGAACTTCTCGCCCGTCCGGCAAACCATCGCGCCACGCCCGTAGCTTGCGCCTACACCAAATGCAAGTTTCATTACGGACGGAATCACGATGACGCACTCGGCCTTTTCCAGAAGTTCATGGGGAATGTTATCTGGGACGTTGAGCACTTCTTGCATGACGACACCACAGTTTTCGAGGCGTTCTTGCTCCTTGTTCACTTTCCCGGCATACACTGCACCGGCTACGAGCGTAAGACATGCTGCGGAAACCATAAATCTCTTCATCGCTGACCTCCAAGGTCGAAATTTCTTCTGCGGACGTTTTGCTTCAAGAAAGATTTTTGGCTGAAGGACTTTCAACACGTTTAAGTCACGAGAGGGCTATGCGTTGCCCGACTCTCAGGCGGGCGCAGTACAGTTTCGAGCTAGGAACTTTTCCTGCCTCCAACGACGAGCAGGGCAATACCTCCGACTAACGCCAGCCCGCCGAGTATTGGTGGAATCGAAACTCGCTCTTGTTTTTCTGCGGTGGCGTGGATGGGCCCGAGATCAAGTACCTTTTCTTGATGGGTATAGGTGAATCCCTGATAGGCGAGGGCCAGCCCGCCTAGAACAATTAAGAGAATTCCAATCCAGACGATCGGTTTCATATTCTTCGCTTTCGGAACTAAATCATCCGCCTCTGATTTCACATCAAGTTAATTACGCAGATTGCTAAGGCCACGCGTTTACAGCGCTTATGCCGCACCTGGAGATCGTTTTCGTTGTTTCACGGACGATTCATACTAGAAGATCTGAACCCGTATGTCTGTTCACTTGAGCACACTTACTCGTCTGCTCTGCAGTGTTGCGGTTGAGTACAGGGAAGGCCATCTTGCGCGCCATGGCCTCCTTGCGGGGCGTTCGCCCCGAAGTTGCGGTTGCTTGGCCATGACTTCAGTTCTTCGCAAGCTGCTCGTGCAGCATCCGGTCGACCTCACGGGCACGGACGACGAAACGGTTCGGCGCCGGACCTACATAGTGAAACGGAAAACAGGTGAGCAAGGTCAGGTCGTGACCCGTCGACGATTTCAGAACGCGAATGTCCGTGGGGGCAACGACTTCGATCGATTCCACGAGGTACTCGAAGCTGCGCTCTCGAGTCTTGAATTTGATTTCGTCGCCCAGGCGAATATCGCGCAGGGTACGGAAAAAAGTGTCCCGGTGGCCGGCCAAAGCGACATTGCCCCATTCGCCGGGCAGAGCCGATTTTGAAAGGTGACCTACGGCCCGCCTCAAGTTAGCGGGGGAGTCGCCTTGGACCACGATGGCGTTGAGCCCCAGGCGGGGCACTTGAATTTCGCCGATCACATCACCTTCCGCCAAAATATGCGGTTCCGAGAGGAGGCCCGCTTGCTTGAATTTCTTCATTTCAAGGGCCTGGTAAGCGTGCGAATCCGCGAAGACGAAGCCGGCGTAGCCCATGGCGAGAATCCCGAAGGCGAGAAAAAAGTAGCAAGCACCACGGAGGATGTACATTCGCATTGACGAGACTACAGCCGTTGGCGGAGAGAGTGGACTCATCTCGTCCCCGTCCCCGACTGCGCTGTGGGTTGCTTCTCCGCCGCAAGCGAGTAGCCCTGCCGAGTTCTCACGCGCAACCTGCCATGGCCTGGCGCAGTGACTTTCACTTCGATTTTTCGAAAGGCATCAGCTCGCTTCATGTTCTGCGGCGCATAACCAAGCGTGTACTGCTCGCGAAGATCACGAGCGATTTCTGTCGATACGTTTGCGACAGATTCGCCTTTGCGCGGGAAGTAGGCGATTCCTCCGGTGTCTTTGCAAAGCCGCTGGAGAAGACCCGGGTTTTCTTCCTCGCCACCCGAACCGATCAGGGCAATGGAATAGATCAAAGATTGCGATTGGCGAGCCTTTGCCTGCACCTGCGAATACTTGATGTGGCTGGCATTGTCTCCACCGTCGCTGATGATGATGAGCGCCTTCTTCTCCAAATGTCCGTACTGCAAATGATGGAGACCCTCGCTGACGGCATCGTAAAGTGCGGTTCGTCCCCGCGCGGAGACGGCTGTGAGAGCTTCCCCGAGCTCCTTCGGATCGTTTGAAAATGCCTTCCCCCTCATGAGTTCAATCGAAACGTCATCATTAAAATCCACGACGAACATTTCATCTTGCGGATTGCTCGAGTGTGCGAAGGAAGACACGGCGGTAACGACGTCCGGGAGCTTGGGACCCATGCTCCTGCTGTGGTCAACGACGAGCCCCACGGTAACGGGAGTATCTCCCTCTTCGAATACAGTGAGTTTTTGGAGCTGCCCGTCCTCATAGACGCGGAAATCCTGCAGTCTGAGCCCAGGGACAGATGTTCCGCGCGTGTCCGTCACCCTCACGGGCAGCAGGACAAGATTTGCCGACACAGCGATTTTCGTCTGAGCATCCACGCCGGCCGGTGAACGATCCATGGCGAGAGGTGGAGAGAAACCGAGGATGCTGAGGAAAAGGAAAAAAGGGGCAAGGAACAAGTGTCCACTGACCAGATTCTGCTTGCGGGAACTTGGAGTGCGGATCACGAAAAAACTTTCTCGCGAAGCGAGACGTGACCGTGAGGTCACGTCCGCGACGCGGTGGAGCTATCTTTCACTTACGAAGCGAGCTTGAGGAAAAGCTTCAGGCCGAGGGCAAGGCTGATGGACAACCCACCAAGCAGTGCGATCAACGGCATAGAGCTTGCTGTTTGCGGCAGTTCTTCGGCTACCGGGGCCGCGGCGGCCGCGACCGGCGGAGTGGTTTGGATGACCGTGTTTACTTCCACTTCTTTCTGGTCGGGCGTGACGGCGACGATCGGAATCGTCTTTATCACGTTGTCGTCAATCGTATCGGCGGCAACGGCCGGAACGATTTCTTTCGTCGTCTGCGCCAACTGAATCGCGCGAACCTTGGGATAGACGAATTCCTGACCGAAGTTGTCGCCAGGATAGAACCAGGCGCGGAGAGCTTCCGGAGAATCGCCCGGGCGTTCATTAAACTTCATGACGGTATCGCCCGTCGGTTCCAAACGGTAGTTGTTGATGGCGAGGATGGTGGCGATGATCTGGCTTCCGTCCGCATTGAAGATCTGAACGATGTGACGGTCGGAAGGAGAATCTAACAGTTGAAACGTGTAAGTACCGGCGGGAAGAATTTTCCCGGGAACTTCCACGGCTTGGCTGAAGGTGACCACGGTTTTCTTGTTCCATGTATCCGCTCGAGCGCTGGGCAGAAGCACAGCGCCGAAGAGGGTGATCGCGAGCAAACAAAATACTGCTTTTATACTTTTCATCCGAATTTCCTCCTGAAACTTTTGAGACTTTCACGGTGCCTGGTTGCGTAGGGTGGTTCCGAAACGATCAGACGAGAGGTGATGGGGCCTGCGCAAAAGTCTTCTCTTCCCCCACGAGATCATCTTAGATGCGGCGAGAAAAAGAGTCTGTACACTTAAGCACACATCCTCATTTATTTGCAGGCCCGTTACTTTACGCAACCCATCATCGCGGAGAGAGTGTGGTTCGAATGAGCTGCAAAACCACAATCTTAAGGTCAGTTTGCAGGGCTGGCAGCGAGAACCGGAGTTGGGCTGACCAGCTTTAGCTGTTCAAGGGACGAAAGTACACTTTGCCAGCGATTAGGGTCCTTTTTGGTTTCAAGAGGAAGAGAGAGATCAGAATAGAAGTCCAGGATATTGTCGCGCAGGGCCGGTGACGTCAGGTCGAACTTCCGCTCCGCTAACTGACCTAACAACTTTGCATAGGTTACGTCAGTCAAGGAGTACTCGGCTGCCTTGGTTTCCTTGCCAGTGTCAAAATCATAGTTGACAAGTTCCAGTGAACCGGCGCGAACTTGCTGGAGGTAAATGCGGTATTGGTCGACGGTTGTATTGATGCTCTTGAAGTACAGATCTTCCGTCTGCGGCGTGGGGTTGTTGAACGCCAGCGCCTTGAAGGGGCCAATTTTGGGCATATATCGCAAGAGTATTGCGAACAGACGAGTCTTGAATCCATCTTTCTTATAGTCCTTTCCCCACTCCTTTTCATAATCAGAACGCGAAAGGCGATATAGGAACTTGCGTTTTGCGAAATTGGGTGTCTCCTTCATCATGTCTTTTTTGTGAGTTCGCAACGCGATCTTGGTCATCTCCGGAATCATCCGGCTGATGGCAAAACGGTAGGAACCGACCGCGAGATCCTCATGAGTCAGCACGTCTTTCAACTCCACTCCATACACGATGGGGAAAGTCCGCTCCAGCAGAGGCTTGGACACTTGGAATCCGATGAAATCGTGATACTGCTGCGACGCATAACGATTCTTCGCCACTTGCACCATGTCGAATCCGAACTCCGTCTTCAGATGCGCGGTGTGGTCCTGCGCGTACCTGACGGAATTACCATACTTCGCCCGCAGCTTAGGATATTGGATGGAAACAGCCTGGTTGACGGCCGGATGGCCGGCGATATCCGAGGCATAATGCGCAAGCGCACCCAGGGCGAAGGCATACTCGTTTGCATCCTGACTCTGCAGTATCAACTCGCGAACGAAGTCTCCACTGCGGACGTAGTGCACCAAATTGCTGAATTCCACGCTTCCAAAGGGATAGTAGCCGAGGTCCTGGATCACGGCGCCGCCGTAGGCGTAACCGTGTGCCTCTTTAAGCTGGTCTTCCGTGAGCGCGGGAAATCGCTTGAGAAGTAGTGGCCGGAGCTCATCGGTCCACAGCAGATCTACGATTTGCTCGTGGGTCAGCACGGAATATGCGAACGAAACACTGGTGCACAGGAGCATGGCGAGAAAGATTGCCACCACGCGGATACCCCATGGGCCCCAGCCACTGGAAGCAACAGTTTGAAGAAGTGACTTCCTAATTTGGTTTTCTGAGTTCATAGACAACCCTTTTTGCTTCCTTCATTCTCTCTTTGTAATACGAGGGACTGATAAGCACTTTTTTCTCTCCCACCCGCACATCCGCCTTGATGCCCTTCTTTGACAAAAACAAAGAAAGAGCTTGGTACGTCTTTATTTCTTTCTCGAGAAACTTGACTGCACGCCGTCTTGACTCATCCATCGCTCACCTCCGACCAGACAGTCACGGCCTACCTGAAAAAGAATGAAAGTAGACCGCGACTCGCAACAGATACCTTCGAGCTACCTCAAGCGCGATCACCCGAACTAACGGGGCTTCGCCGACGGGAGGACGCAACTATGGCCTTGAACCACCGGGCAAAGTCTAAATACGTCCGAGAAGCACTAAAATGACAACGATGAGGAGCACCAGACCCAACCCCCCCGTCGGGGCATAGCCCCACTCGCGGCTGTGAGACCATCGCGGCAACGCTCCGAAGAGTGCCAAGATCAAAATAACCACCAAGATCGTTCCAAGCATTGTTCGCTCCTTCGTAAGTAAATCCATCCAACAACATTCAAGTTCCCTGCCCTGGCGACATTCTTATTCTTTGACAAATTTTCCGAGCTGGGCCGGGATTGCATTAGGTCACCGCGCTCGACGAGCCCCTAGTTCAGGTAGAAGCTGATGGCAATGCGATCGCCTGGATATCTGCGGTTGAACAAATAATAGCCATCACCGTAGTAGTCCACGTATAGGTCATCGCTGTTGTACCAATCGTTTGACCAGTATTCTGGCCACGGATCAACCAGACCGAACCAATAGCCGCCGTACTGAAAGCGGCGATTACCGCCAACATACATCATAGGGAGGCTGTACATGCGGAACCCGCGATCTTGGCCATAGTAGCCACGGAAACGGTCATCCGGGACGCGATAGCCGTCGTAACCGCCACGTTGCTGCCAGGTGCGGTGCTCTGACTGCCAGCTATGCGCACGATCACCCTGCCAAGCGACCTGTTGTTGGCGTACCTGAGCAGGACTCCGCTGCTGTGCAGCCCTGTTGTCCTGCTGCTGACGCAGTTGTTGCGTTTGCTGATCCTGACGCCCCCTGGCTAGCTGAAGTTGTTGTTTTGCGGAGTTGTCCTGCCGCTGACGCTGTTGCTGCGTTCGCTGATCCTGTTGCCCTCTAGCTTGCTGTTGTTGTTGTCTTGCGGAGTTGTCCTGCTGCTGACGCTGTTGCTGTGTTCGCTGATCCTGTTGCCCTCTGGCTTGCTGCTGTTGTTGTCTTGCGGAGTTGTCCTGTTGCTGACGCTGTTGCTGCGTTTGCTGATCCTGCCGTCCTCTGGCTTGCTGCTGTTGTTGTTTTGCAGAGTTATCCTGTTGCTGACGCTGTTGCTGCGTTTGCTGATCCTGCCGTCCTCTGGCTTGCTGCTGTTGTTGTTTTGCAGAATTGTCCTGCCGCTGACGCTGTTGCTGCGTTTGCTGATCCTGTCGCCCCCTGGCTTGCTGCTGTTGTTGTTTTGCAGAATTGTCCTGCCGCTGACGCTGTTGCTGCGTTTGCTGATCCTGCCGTCCCCTGGCTTGCTGCTGTTGTTGCTGGCGCTGCTGATCTTGTTGCCCCTTGGCTTGCGGCTGGTTTTGTCTTGCAGGCTTGGCCGGCTGTTGTTGCTTTTCATCAGGCTTGTCCTGCTGTTGTTGCTGGCGTGAGTCAGCCGGAACAGTCCAGCCGAGAAGCAGAAACACAGCTGATGTACCAATGATTCGAAATGATTTCACCGTTTTGTCTCCTCCAAAGTGGGCTCATACGCCCTCAACACTTCGCATGTCAGGGCGGGCCTTGTGCTCGATCCTTGATTCTGGTACGAGCCCACAGACCTTCCTTCTGCCGTTCATTCAGCGCAAAGTGTTACCTTGAATTTTCTCCTTCGGGACAAGACCCAGACTCGAAACCTCATTCAAGCCCGGAGATTTCATGAACGGCTTGCGTTACTTTCGCGTATGCGTCCTAGCGTTCAGGTGCGAGAGTAACGGACTGATCCAGACTGAACTTGAGGGCCGTTTCCGCGGGAATGATTACTTGCTTACCCTTGGTAAGCACCTGGGCTCCCGCACCGCCGGCGGCGCCGACGGCAGCTCCGATGGCTGCGCCCTTTCCGTGTCCGACGATCGCTCCAATGATTGTGCCTATTACGGCTCCGCCCCCAACCATCTCAGCCGTACGCGTGTTCGCGCCAAGTCCACCTCTGCCTTTTTGCTTCAGGTCTGTGGTGGTGACGTTATAGCGCCGCCCATTGACGGTGATTGACTGAATGTCCAGCGTGATCTCGGAGCTGCCCGTAACACCACCTGCGGATACGGTTCGAATGATAAGTTGAGCAGGGGAACCCCTGGGGACGATCAGTTCGTTAGAACTGTCTATAACGTCCCGGTCCACCTGTCCGGAAAAGAGTTGATTTGAGGAGGCGGTCTTCGAATCGATTGCCTCATTGGTGAGGATTACAAGCTGGGTTCCGGCGGGAAGTAATTCCGGCTGGTGATCGTTGTTCGAAGAGCCATAATTCCTCGAAGGGTTATAGCTGGCCGGGTACGCCGATGTGAGTTCGACGTTCTGCACCTGCGAAGCCTTGTAGCGATGCACGACACCACGTGAGTTCTTGAACGTAACCGTCCCGGACGTTCTTCTCACCAAAACTCCGGAAATGCGGGTGCCGTCTTGCAAAACCAGAGTGTCGCTTACAGCTGTGCCCGGCAGCATCAACAAAAACAGGACAAACGCACTCAACGCGAAGAATCTTTTCATGGTCATTCTCCTTTTCATTTTCCTTCAAGTCGTAGAACCGAATTCTTTTCCTTTTCGACACCGAGCTTACCGGGCGATTCGCACCGAACGCAGCATCTGTTGAAATGTGCTCTCGTAGCTCTGGAATTCGCGCTCCGGCGCGGTGAACACGATGAACACCAGGCCGTCCGGCCGCGGAAGCGTGATCAGCCAATCCGTCTCGCGACTCCCGCCCGTGATGGGCGAATCGTTCGAGAGGTAGGTAGAAAGGGCGTTTTCGCCGTCGACGCGGATGCCCTCGTGGTAGCGGATCACGCGCATGTTCCGATTCGACTGGCGGAACTCGGCGACGAGTTGATCCGTGGCTTGTTCTAGAGCCGTCGCAGAGCCCTGCGAGGGGTTCTGTCCGGATCCCTGCCCGTAGTCGCGACCCTGCAACTGCTGTCCGTAGCCGTCAATGTGCGGCTGGTAGATGTTCACGATGACGCCGTATGCCAGGGCCTGATTGCCGTTGCCGTCGTTCACGAGCCCCCCCTGAGGCGCGATGGACGCGGCGTCTCCCTGCCCATAAGCCTGCCAGTTGTCGGGGTAGTCGATGAACAAAATAGAGTTCTGAAAAGTCTTAAAACGGTCTGACGGCCAGCCAGCTTGCGTTCCGTTTCGTGCGCCGGTTTCATTCTGTTGTTGTTGCGTGGGAATTGAAACCCGCTGATTCTCCCTTGCGGCCACGTCGTAGGCTCCGCCAGCCCATCCGTAGTTAATTCGAAGAGTCTTGGACGCGCCGCGCATGGGGTCGCCGCCCATCGACGCGTTGGTCACCTGCAAGTCCAACCGATCGTTTTGCACACGAGACTGCAGCAGCTGGCGAACATCGACGAATTTATTTTGGGTGCCATAGCTCGCGGTCAGTATCTGTAGTCTAGCTGTGCCGCGCTGCGCGCGATTGTCACTGCCCTGCAACTGCCGGCTTTGGGAAGATTGCGCGGGCATGGACAGGACGTAGCGCTTGATATCGTCGAATTCCCTGGAATTGGTCTTGGATCCGCTCGACGGTCCGCCGAGCTTGTCCACTTCCTCGCCTACGCGCGCCACGCGGCCGTCCGGGCTTGGGTGGTCGCTGAAGAACGCAACTCGATGATTGCCCTGATCCAATGCCTGGATCTTCTCGAGAAATTGACCCATGCCGCGCGGATCGTAGCCGGAATCGTACAGAATTTGCGTACCCATGATGTCGGCCTGACTTTCATCGGTTCGCGAATACTTCAGCAGGAGGGAATTCAAAGTGAAGCCCGCGCCGAGTTGTGCCAGGGCCGCACCCGTGGAATTGCTGCCCAGCAGCGCGCCCAGGATACCCAGCGGCAACTGCGCGGCAGAGGCTTTGCTGGCCTGGTTTGTGCCGTGGCGCAAGGCCACGTGGGAGGTTTCGTGCGCCATCACGGCTGCTAGCTGAGCTTCATTGTCAGCGGCTTCAATCGTGCCGCGATTGATGTAGATGTGCCCGCCTGGCAATGCGAACGCATTGATCGCTTTATCATTCACGCCCTTGTACTCGTATTGGAACTGGTAGCCGGGCGCATGTGCCGAAAGGCGGTGGCCCAGGTTGTTCAGATAGTTGTCCACTCGCGAATCATTCATCATGTTCAATTGCCGCTCGGCGTCGGTGGACACTTGCTGGCCCACCTCGGCGTCCTGCTGGGGTGAAAACATGTTCCAGCCAGGCTTCAGCTGCGTGCGACTGTCGGCCCAGGCCACCGGGGCCAGAAGAAGAGACAATGCGGCTACCAGTGCCACCACCTGTTGCACACTTTGGCCTATAGGCCCGCCTCGGGCGTTTCTGCTGTCCTTTAGATTTTTCTTGTCCATTTCCATCTCCCTCTAGCTAGAACTGACCGTCACCTACCGGGGTGCGGCCAATCGCCACTTTTCTTCTCGGGTCCATGTGCGTCCGTCTTTCAACCAACGTGGATACGCGATAGCGAATGAAACAGTCCAAATACATTCAAGAGCCACAGCACGACGACAATGACTACGACCGCGTTCAAGATCGACTTGATACTGCCTGCCATTGGGATGAAACGATTCACCAGCCACAGGAGGACACCCACTACGATCAGGGCTAATAGAATTTGAATGAGAGGCATACTTTTGACCTTTCTGTCTTTGCTGCGAGACACTTCCGCGTTGGCCCCACGGATTACTGCGTGCTCTGCCTGGTGCGGAAAACGTATTGAATCGCTTCCATTCAACGAAGGGCTGGACTATCGATCCAGACAGCCGTGCAATTAACGTGTTGTTCGATGTCCTCAGCGCTGGGGCGGGTCGTGGAAATCAAGCTGAAGGGCATGGACTGGCCAACACAACAGTCCTTATTTCTGCGAGACAATTCTCCACTCATTTCCTGGCAGTCCTCCGCAAGACTCTCGCTACGCGGCGCGACGGAGAATCATTTGAGGTGCCCGCTCCGCGGTCTTGAACGGCTGTATGCGCACCACCTGTTGCATCGAAATGCGTCCTGTCCACAGGCCCGGAGGATTCATGGTCACCTCATCATGCCGAGCTAGACGGTTGTAATACTCCGCGGTACCTGACACGTCCTCGAACCCGAACCTCGGCAATCGAGGAGGAAACAGTCTGCATAAGGACCTGAAAAGCAAATTCATCTGCCCCTGCGCTTCCGATACAGATGGGCTCGGATGTATGCGGCGGATCTAACCGCGTAAGCTTGCAAACTGAATCCTAAACGTCATCAAGACGCGCGTCTGTTCTTTTGTGTACAGTTTCGTAGTTTGTTTGCGCAGAGATTTCCCCGCGTATGATCGAAATTGCGATGGGCCTTCCCCTAAACACACGAATGTCCGGCCTACTCATCTGAGCGAGTCGAGTTCATTATTCGTGTCGCAAATGAGAGCTACTGAGTGCTTCACGAGGGATGGGGACGGCCCTGACAAGGTCCGATTCTAGTTGGAAGTGGCGGCTCTGCTATCATGCGGCACGACAGACTCACGCCGCCATGCCCTCAACCGCGCGGCTGAAACTCGCGTTTGTTAATTCCCTGCTTAGGTAAGCATTTGTGCGCTTAAAGACTAGTTCCTGGACACCGGCCATTCGAGCACGCTTCATCGCACTGGCCGATCCTCAAGCATTCCGCAATGCCCTAATGGCCTGCCTCATTGTGAAGTTTGATCGCAATTGCGGCCAGGCACTTTCCCCGTTCAATCAATTGAGATTCGCGGGCCGAGGGGCTTCGTGGAACGCTGCAGTACATTTCCAGAGATCCAAGCACTTCGTCATTCTCGGCAACTAAGCCTGCAGAACAGAAGGTATGCAAACCAAAAATCGCTGCATTCATGGCAATTGCGGCAAGCTCGCTTGCATCGTCCCCCGGCAGGGAAATGAGCGAAACGACGTTTCCAATCTGACGATCGAGAGCACTGCAGATTCCATTCAGCACTTCCGGGAGGGGCGCTCGGGCAGAAATCGATTGAAGAAGTTGTTCTTCCGCGCCCAATAAATATTGGATTTTCTCGTCGAAATTACCATACTCTTTGGGTTTTTGTGCCCTGTCGCGTGAGCCGAAATCATATTCATTCATCTGAGCCCCTTTCAGGTCGTTTTCAGATCAAATCGAACTAGGCCAACGTGCTGCCGGATTGCGGGTGCGGTCTATTCATGCCGCGCTCCCTCGGCCGACTCATGCGAACATCCTCTACGCATGGCGTCGCTTACTGGCTAGCGTCCGCCGTGATCATGATCCGGATGACTCATGTCCTCATTCCCCCGGCTCAAGATTTCCCTCTCGGAAACCTCGGCCGGCAACAAGTATGCATTTGTAATCGCTCGGAAGATGTTCGATTCCGCACACCTGTTTTAACTAATCGGATTCACTCCCGGTCAGGACAAACTCCGGCATTCAGGTCTGGAAAACGCAATTATGAGACCTGGCCGGCCCGAGCGGCCCTTGACCGCTCCTCTTTCATCGCATATAGGGCCTTATCCGCTGCGTACAGCAGGGTTCCGATGGTATCGGCATCCTTTGGATAACTGGCAACCCCTACGCTTACGGAAAGGGCTGGCTCTTCGGCATCTTTCGCAAGAAGTTCACAAATTCGCCGTGCCACCAATGTGGCGGCGGCCGCGCCTGTCTCTGGCAGGACCACAGCGAACTCATCGCCACCTTGCCTCGCTGCGGTATCTATGGACCGGCAGCAGTCCGCAAGAGTCTGCGCCAGCCTGCAAAGCGCCCGGTCTCCCGCCAGATGCCCAAATCGATCGTTGATCACTTTCAATCCATCCAGGTCCAGCAAAAGTAGAGAGAATTCCCGCTCCGTGCGCTTTGTTCGGCAGATCTCCGCCTGCAGCACATCGAAAAGGCGCCGATGGTTGGCCAACCCCGTCAGCGAATCGCTAAATGCCTGGTGTCGCAGTTGTTCCTCAAGCGCCCGCTGTTCCGTGATGTCAACGGCGATGATTTCATAGCCATCAAAATCTCCGTGCTCGTCAAAGACGCCGCGGCCGCTCAGCCGGGCTTTCACAGTGGTGCCGTTTTTCCGTTTCCACTCTATTTCGACCGGCTCGATTCTCACCGACTCAGGAGAGCGTCCGGCCAATGGAGCCCCGTGGCCGAGTTCAAGCACGATTTTGGACGCACGGTTCGCGGCCAGTAGCTCCTCCTTGGTTTCGTAGCCAAGCATCGTCAAGAGAGCCTGGTTGACATCGAGAAACCTTCCTTCCGCGTCGCACCGGCATATTCCGTAAGCAGGATTGTCCACCAGCGCGCGATACAGCGATTGCGAATGCCGCAAGGCCTTTCCGGCCTCTTCAAGTTCCACACGGAGTTTCTTTTCGTTCACGGCTCGGCGAACGGCCATGGGCAGTTGAGCGATATGCTCCTGTTCAACGTAATCGAACGCACCATGAGCGGTTAGTTCTGCGATGTATTCCCCTCCCACGGCGGTGGTCACGAAGAGCAGGGGGATCTCCTGCACCGTTTGATGGAGGAGTTGCAAAGCCTGTGATCCTTTCCAATTTGGGCTGGGGTACTCGGCCACGACCACATCATAAGTTTGGGAGCGGAGCTGTTGCGTGCACTGCGTTAAGGTCAAAACCAAATCGGCGCTGACAGTGAATCGCGCTTTCTTAAGCTCTTCCATGCAGCTGTCTACTACGTCTGCATCGCGGTGGACAAAAAGTACGCTGAGCGGACGGCGCCTATGGGAGGCCGCGCTCTCCGGGCGGAGACTTCTCCGAGTAGACTGGAATTCGTTCTGAGCCAGGTTTGACATGGCAACCTACACCCATAACTGTCCAAGCCGTCCTTAGAGAATAGGGATGGGCGGCCGGGAGGACGACCCCTTCAAACTGACCATATCCCGGCAGGAAAATGGTGTCTGTACCATATTGAACAGGTGCCGTACGAAGCAAATCGAAGGAAATCGTGGGCCGCCACCACCGGGAAAGCAAAGCCTCAGTTTGGCTAAGGATTGAGGCAATGGGATACTGGTGTCCAAAATGAGACAGACGTCAGGTTTTCCTCTAGCAGAAGATGGCTCGGCAAGAGGGATGCCGCATCAGGAGGAGAATAGCAATGATGAGTTGCCCACTGTGCCGCAGTAAACGAATTCATCGCTCAAGACGCAAAAGCAATATGGAAGAACTCATACTGGCCATGATTCTCGTGAAGCCATTTCGTTGCGAAAGTTGCGACCACCGATTTTTCCGTTGGTCAATCTCCGCAAGTCACAACGCATCCCGGCCGGCAACGACGCCCTAAAACCAGATCCGCTCTTTCCGGAGGTCCTGCATCATCTTCCCTCACCGATGTTTTTGTACGGCGTCTACGTCCTTATAGCCATTGTCTTTGGAAAATACCGGGTTATCGATCGTACCGCCGATTCTAAAGGAAAATTGCAGCTTACCGTCTTTCAATGTGGCTCCAGAGAGGCGGGCGATGGTGTTGGTGAAGAAGCCTTCCTTGGTGGTAATCTCCGCCAAGCCACGATAGTCTAGGTCGTCAGAGCCCGAGACGCTCACACTGCCCGAGCCATCCACGTCGACTCCGTAACCGTCTATGTCGATCACGCGGCTGGAAATCCGCTGATTGGCCAGCTCCAGATCCGTGGTTATCAAGTTGAACGAGGAAGGATCATTCTTGGCCGGGCCAAGATCGTTGAAGTGCGCCAGCTTCATCAAATTCGCGTTGAGCTTCAGACTCGGCACCTTGCCGTTGCGCACCGTCACGTGTCCGGCACCATGGATACCTGCCAGCGGGCGGAGCGTATGCGCGATTTCTCCTGCTAACTTTACGTTCCCTTCCATCTTCCCGGTCATTCTTTCGCCGCTGTTTGGAAAGGCCGCCATAAGATGGGCCACGTTAATCCCGCTCAATCGCACATCGGTCTTGAAGCTTGCGTTCTTCCCCGACAAGTCAAAGGAGAGATCACCCGAGGCGCTTCCGCCATAGACTTCCGCCTTGACATCCGTGAAAAAAGCGTGCCTCGCCTCCAGGCGCAATGTGGAATTTAGATTTTTTACCTCGACCGAGCCGAAGCGCAGAAGCCCCGCCTTCACGTTGCCCCGGCCATCCATCGAGGAAGAAGAAGGATTACTAATTCCGACCAAGTTCACCTGCTCCAATTCGCCGGAGACGTCGTGGGCTTCGAAGAAGATGGGACCCGCCGCGTCGGATGGCAAAAGATTCGACGCTATCAGCTGCCCCCGCCTAATTTGTACCCTCGAAATCACTCCCAGAGGCAAAGTGTTTACCGAAACCTTCGCTTGTGGATTCTCGAAATTCCACGGACCGTCGGGGTCCGAAGTCAGATTCAAGACCGGATCCTCAAGCACGAGCGATTTGATAACCACCTGCCGATGCAGGAGCGCACCAATGCTAAGTTCGGCATCCATCCGCGCCACCTTGACGATATAACCGGACGGAAAGATCGGGGGATTTTTTACGCCGAAATTGTCAATGTGAATCGATACAGGAAAAAACGTGAGTGCCAGCCGCCCGATTTCGACCTGCTTTCCGGTTTTCTCTTGGAGATAGGCGATCGCCTCCGGCCGGTAACGGTCCACGTTGATGAGCTTGGGTACGACAAAAATGAGTACGAGCAAGAGTGCCGCGGCGATTCCAACCAAGATTAGGCCCGTTCTTCGGCGGATTGCCACAGCGACCTCCAGAATGCATTTGTTCTTGGCGTGACGAGATAGGCTATGAGAATGTAGATCTGCATCCGTTCGCAGCAATTAAATCGCGTCGCCGAGAAGAGCCACCTTTATCTGCTCACAGAGTACGGGCCGTCCCCCGCCGGGCGATAGTCGGAGTAAGTGAGAATTCTGTCCATGTTGAGGCTCTTCAGGAAAAGTATTCTGGCGCTTGCTCGCACTTCGAGGCGTTTCGGCACCCAGACCGCGTCACCGACACAAGTCTGCTCCAGAATGATGTGCGAGCCACGCTGCACGCGGGCGACGAACAATCCCATCGAGAACGGCTGCGTTACCTCGCCATCGACCTTGATCCAGCCGAAGTCCTGCATGTCGACCCAAAGCTTGCCTTCCACTTTGGAGAACATCTTGCCGAACTTGCCGTGCGCGCGATAGCCCGGATGCGGCGTGGCATGAAGCACGTAGGCCCGCCTGCCGCCGACTACCTCTTCGCCGATGAGCTGGAAGTCGAAGGCCTCCAGCACGTCGCAGAGAAAAGACCTGTTTTCCTGATCCTTCCGGAGCCGCGCCGTCTGCTCCTCCGGCGTTTCGTGCTTCAGCTTTTCCAGATCGGCGTCGCTTTTCCTTTGTTCCGCGGCGGATGGAGGCTGCCCGTTGTGTTCCATGAGCTGCTCGAAGCGAGCGCCGTTAACAAGAATCATTTTGGTGACGTCGACATTTTCCGATTTCACCTGCCCCAGAGAGTCCAGGCGTCGATCCTCATCACGCTCCATGTAGATGTAATGGTCGCGCGCCTGCCAACTGCGCTCGAGGGCCGCCACCGACAAGGCTACGATCTGGCCGGCGTCCAGGACGCTTGCATGATTCTGATGTTTGTCCGGTCCGCTATTTTGTGCAAAAAGTGCGGTTGAAGCCGCGACCACAACCAAGAGCGTTCCGATTCGGGATTTAGCCAGGAATTTCATCTTGATTCGAGGGTAGCTGAAGATCCAGTTGAATCAGGATCCAGGAATAGACTAACGCGTCGAGAGTTGAGTGTCTGTGCGAAACGAGACACTCTGTTGTGTTGCCCCTCGCCAAAATTCTAATCAGTCTTGGAATCAACAGCCTAAGCCTACACTCACGGTTTGCTTTTGGAGTCCGACTTCGGGGATTGCTACTTGGACTCATCCATCGATCCTTGCGCTCCCGTCGAGAGTTGCTCCTGTCCTTTTCCCTCCTACAGTTCCCCAAGAGATTTGCTCCTGCACGATTTCACTCGCCAAGACCGCAGAAACGCGCGAAAAGTATCCCGCGTCAACTCTTATGACAGGGGTAACAAGTCGTTGCGCCATAGACGTAGCCGTTTACGCCCCGATGGTTGTTGTCCGTATTCCCCTTGTTGTGCGCATTGGGGCGCGTATGACAATTGATGCAGGAGAACGTCGAGTAGTCCGTCGAGACCAGGTGGCAGTCCGAACAGACCGAGCCATTGTGTGGAATGCGGAACCAAGTGTGATTAAAGGTCGCGCCCAGCCAGCCGGTAGTGACCCACGTAGTATGGCAGGTCAGGCAAGTGGTCGGGTACAACGCCGCAACGTGGTTCGGTACGGCGCCGCCGAGTGTTTGCGTGCTCAGCCAGGCCGCGTGATGGCACCCATAGCAATCCGTACTCGCCGGAGTAAGGCCGAATGGGTTGGCGCCCATGTGGCATGAGGAGCAGGGCGTGGTCACATGCGCGCCCTGCAACGGCCAACCCGTGGTGCCGTGATCGAACTTGCCATCCGCCCACAGGAGCGTGTCGTGGCAGGTCGAGCATAGAGATGCCGGGAAACCCGACGTGATGTGATTCGGTACCGCTCCACCGAGCGTTTGCGTGCTGAGCCAGGCCGCCTGATGGCATACCGAGCATTCCTCTGGCGGCAACTTGTAGTTGTTGCCCACGTGGCAGAACGAATCAGTGCAGGCCACAACTTTCCCGGCCGGCGCAAGTTGGTGCGAACCTGTCAGTGCCCAACCTGTCGTGCTGTGATCGAAGATGGCCGTATTCCAGGTGATCGTGTTATGGCACGTCGAGCAGTTCCCAACAGCGAACGTCGGTCCGGCCAAAGGATGCGCCGGGTTATTCGTCTTACTCCAGTCTGTCAAATGGCAGTTTGCATCTCCGCAGCTGGTCGAAGGGAAGCCAGCGCTGTAGTTATTGCTGATGTGGCAAGTGGCGCAGGACGGCACCTTGCCGCCGTTGGCCACGAGGGCGTGCGAGTTCGTCAGTGCGAACCCGAACGCGGTGTGGTCAAACTTGCCGTCGACCCACCTGGTGATGGTGTGGCACTGGGTGCAAGCCGCGGCCGTCGTGGGGAAGCCCGCCTTGATGTGATCCGGCACACTGCCGCCGAACGAAGGCGTGCTGTTCCACGCCGCCTGGTGGCAGCCCATGCAGTCGGCCGAGTTCAGCATGTAATTGTTGCTGACGTGGCAGGAAGCGCAGGGCGTGGGCGAAGGCGAAGCGTGCGTGCCCGTGAGCGCGAAACCGGTGGTGCTGTGATCAAAGGTTAAGGTTGCGATGTCCCAGGAAATGGTGTTATGGCATGTCGAGCAGTTCCCGACAGCGAACGTCGGTCCCGAGGTTGCGTGCGTCGGGTTATTCGTCTTACTCCAGTCCGTCAAATGGCACTGCGCGTTTCCGCAATCCGTCGGCGCGATCGTCAGGCTGTAGTTGTTGCTGATGTGGCAGGAAGCGCAGGACGGCACCTTGCCGCCGTTGACCACCAGGGCGTGCGAATTCGACAGCGGGAACCCGAACGCGTTGTGGTCGAACTTGCCGTCGACCCACGTGGTGATGGTGTGGCACTGGGCGCAAGCGGCGGCCGTCGTGGGGAAGCCCGCCTTGATGTGATCCGGCACATTGCCGCCGAACGTAGGCGTGCTGTTCCACGCCGCCTGGTGGCAGCCCATACAGTCAGCCGAGTTCAGCATGTAATTGTTGCTGACGTGGCAGGAAGCGCAGGGCGTGGGCGAAGGCGAAGCGTGCGTGCCAGTCAGCGCGAAACCGGTGGTGCTATGGTCGAACGAAGCCGAATCCCAGCCCTTGGTGGTGTGGCAGTTCGCGCAGTTCGTCACCGCAAAGGCCGGACCCGAGGTCGAGTGCACCGGAGTTGTCGTCTGTTGCCATCTCGTCAAATGGCATCCGGAGTTCCCGCACTCCGTCGGCCCCATCGTCAAAGTGTAGCTGTTGTTGAGGTGGCAGGAAGCGCAGGGCACGTTGGCGTGCCCGTTGGTCAGCAGAAATCCCGTCGTGCTGTGATCAAAGACTGCGCCAGTCCATGAAATGGTGTTATGGCATGTCGAGCAGTTCCCGACAGCGAACGTCGGTCCCGAGGTTGCGTGCGTCGGGTTATTCGTCTTACTCCAGTCCGTCAAATGGCACTGCGCGTTTCCGCAATCCGTCGGCGCGATCGTCAGGCTGTAGTTGTTGCTGATGTGGCAGGAAGCGCAGGACGGCACCTTGCCGCCGTTGACCACCAGGGCGTGCGAATTCGACAGCGGGAACCCGAACGCGTTGTGGTCGAACTTGCCGTCGACCCACGTGGTGATGGTGTGGCACTGGGCGCAAGCGGCGGCCGTCGTGGGGAAGCCCGCCTTGACGTGATCCGGCACATTGCCGCCGAACGAAGGCGTGCTGTTCCACGCCGCCTGGTGGCAGCCCATACAGTCAGCCGAGTTCAGCGCGTAATTATTGCTGACGTGGCAGGAAGCGCAAGGCGTCGGCGAAGGAGAAGCATGCGTGCCAGTCAGCGCGAAACCGGTGGTGCTGTGGTCGAAAGAAGCGGAGTCCCAGCCTTTCGTGGTATGGCAAGTCGCGCAATTCGTCGGCGCAAAAGCGGGCCCCGACGTCGAGTGTACCGGAGTGGTCGTCTGTTGCCATCTCGTCAAATGGCATCCGGAGTTCCCGCAATCATTCGGCCCCATCGTCAAAGTGTAGTTATTGTTGATATGGCAAGAAGCGCAGGGCACGTTGGCGTGCCCGTTGGTCAGCAAGAAGCCCGTCGTGCTGTGATCGAAGATCGCCGTAGTCCAAGAAATGGTGTTATGGCATCCCGAGCAGTTGGCCACCCCAAAGGCCGCGCCCGCCGCGGAGTGCACCGGATTATTTGTCTGCTTCCAGGTCGTCAAGTGGCAGCCTGAATTCCCGCAATCCGTCGGCCCCATCGTCAAGTTGTAATTGTTGTTGAGGTGGCATGCAGCGCAAGCCACATTGGCATGCCCGTTGGTCAGAAGAAATCCCGTCGTGCTGTGATCGAAGATCGCTGTGGTCCACGAAATCGTGTTGTGGCATCCGCTGCAGTTGGCCACAGCAAAAGCAGCCCCTGCCGCGGAGTGCACCGGATTATTCGTCTGCTGCCAAGTCGTCAAGTGGCAGCCCGAATTCCCGCAGTCCGTCGGCCCCATCGTCAAGCTGTAATTGTTGTTGAGGTGGCAGGCAGTGCAAGCCACATTAGCGTGGGCATTCGTCAGCGGGAACCCGGTGGCGCTGTGATCGAACTTCGCGCCCAGCCAGCTGTCAAAAGAGTGGCAGGAGTCGCAGGTGGTCGCGAACTTTGCGCTGACGTGATTCGGATTCGTGGTCTTCTGGTAGTCCCGCAAGTGGCAGGAAGCGCAGGTCGTCGACAGGCCCTGGAATTGGCCCACTGCAGCGCCCTTGTGGCAGTCCTCGCATTGCACCGCAGCGTGCGCGCCGAACAGCGGAAAACGATTCTGGTGGTCCTTTACCCGCTGGACGGCAATATTCCAGCCCCGCACGGTGTGGCATTGCGCGCAATTCGTGCCCATCTTCCGCTGGTGAATGTCCGCGTGGCACTCTTCGCAATTCTTGCCCACATCGGTGAACACGGGCTTGAAATGGCACTGCGTGCATTGAACTTTCTCGTGCATCTCGCGCAACGGATAGCGGGTTTTGTTGTGATCGAATTCCGGAACCGCACGAATGGGGCGCCAGCTCGCAGCGGTGTGGCAATTCTCGCAAGGAATGGCGAGCGGTCCGTGCGGACTACGAGTAGTCACCCGCTGTGGTTCGGGTACGGGAGCGCTTGCCGCCGGCCATGACAGCAGCACCAGGCAGCAAGAGATTTCGATCCACTTGGACGTAGCTACCCCCTAAACCTCAGAGCCCCATCAATGCGTGTCCGAAGGATAGGCGGGGATATTCGAGCCTAGTATGCTAAACCCTTTAAAATTCTGGTCTTTGCGCCAGAGCAAACATAAAGGTCGAAATTTGCCCTGCGCCGTTGCCGGTCCGGCGGTGCCGCAAACATGAACAAAGCAAGAAATACCATCGGGGTCTTCAATCTCATCCTTTGCCCCCAAAGGTTCGATTTGAGACGCGAAAGAGCAGATCAGGACTTCGGCAATTCGCCTAAGATTATCAAAGGATTGTTATCTAGGAAGGAGATGTTGGTAGGGGCGGTGGGGATCGAACCCACGACCTTCGGCTTAAAAGGCCGCTGCTCTACCACTGAGCTACGCCCCTAAACTCTTACTGTACTTGCTCTTTGCGCGGTCGCTGTCTGACCCTCTGAATGGCCAGTGTCAGTTCTGAACGTCCGAGATTTCTAGTCTACCATGTCCCAAGTTAGCGTGTATTGGCTCCCCTTCGGCAGCCCTTGGATGGAACCGCGCACAGCGGCATCGTCATCAATGACGAACACCGCGGGAGCGCCTGCGGGCGTCATTCACGTGCCTCGGGTTTGGCAGGTAGCGTAAGGTAAAAACTTGCGCCGCGGGGAGAGTTGTTGGCAGCCCACAAGCGGCCGCCATGCGATTCAACGATGGACCGGCTGATACGAAGCCCCATGCCGGTGCCGTCAGGTTTGGTGGTAAAAAACGCATTGAAGATCTGGTCGGCGTGCCGCGGGGGCAGCCCCACTCCGGTATCGCTGACCGAGACCAGCAGGTGCTCATTTTCCGAATGTTGCGACTTGATGCCGAGCTCGCGCGTCCCTTCCACATCCTTCATCGCATCGATGCTGTTCATGATGAGGTTCATCAGCACCTGTTGCAGTTGCACGCGATCTCCCAGGACCTGGGGAAGATCTGCGGCCAGCTCCGTTCGGACTGATATCGAGTATCGCATGGCCTCGCTGCGCAGCAGGACGATCATCTCTCGAATGACTTCGTTTAAATCGACCAACTCCCGTTGCGGAGTACCCTTCTTGAAGAGCAGGCGGATGCGGCTGATGATTTCCCCCGCACGCGTTCCGTCTTTCACGATTCGCATGGCCGCCGCGCGCGCCTCTTTGAGATTTGGGGTATGCCCAGCGAGCCAGCGCAAGCAGGTATTGGCATTGGTGACGGCGGCGGCAATCGGTTGATTCACTTCGTGCGCCAGAGAAGCAGTCAGCTCTCCCATGGTAGTCACCCGGTTGACTTGTTCGAGATCCGCCTGCGCCTGGCGCAGCGCTTCTTCGGCGCGCTTGTGCTCGGTAATATCCTCGCAGGCGATCAAGACAATCGGGCCGTTCACTCGCGGCACTGCCTTGGCCGTTTCGCGAACCGAGAGCACCGTGCCGTCCTTACGAACCTTGCGAGCTTCCCAGCTTTTGGCCCGGCCGATTTGTTCCAAGCAGAGGGCAACATTTCTTCGGGCCGCTTCGCGATCAACCTCATAAAAAACGCCGACCACCGGCTGACCGACTAACTCATCGACCTTGTAGCCAAGCTGCTCAGCGCCAAAGGGGTTAACGGCGATAACCTTGCCGGTGGCGTCCACCATGAAGTACATGGTTGGGTTATTTTCAAAGACATCCCGCCATTGCTCCTCACTTTGTCGTAACGCTTCTTCTGCCCGCTTTGCTGCAGTGACGTCCATCACCGCTCCAACAAACTCGACTTCGCCTGACTTATCTCTTACAGCATGAGCAACAACGTGGACATGTTTGACGGAACCATCCGGCATCACCAGGCGATACTCAAGATCAAAATCCTTCCCATCCTGCGACGCGCGCTCGAAGGTCTGTTTCGCGTGTGCCACATCTTCCGGATGAATTCGTTGGACAACAAGTTCCATCGTCGGTTTTGTCCTTCGGTCGTATTGGAAGATTCGAAATGTTTCCGCTGACCAGTGTTTCTCGCCGGTGGAAACCCTCCAACCGAAACTCCCCGTATCACTCAGCCTCTGTGCTTCCGCCAGGTACGCCTCACGGCGCTGGAGCTCCTGAGTCAGATTCTCTTGCTCCGTTACGTCCACACAGGCGCCGACGGACCGCGTGACAACTCCGTCTTCGAAGATAGCCGCTCCGAAATCACGGATTACTCGAATCTGGCCATCGGATCGGACAATTCGATACTTCAGGTCGAATGTGCCACCCTGCAGAGAATGCTGAGTGAAGGCTTCCTCCACCCGCTGGCGGTCTTCGGCGTGTACAAGAGAGAGAAACCGGTCGCTTGACGGGTGTTCATTTAAGGGATCCAAACCGAATATGCGAAACATTTCCGCGGACCAATATTCGCAGGTATCATCGCGTTCATACGCCCAACTCCCGGCTTTGGTTAGTTGTTGAGCGTGAGCGAGATAAGCCTCACTCCTCTTAAGTGCGTCTTCCGCTCTCGTTCGGTCTTCGATTTCGGAGAGGGCTCCCTCCGCCAACCTGCGCACTCTGTACACCAAGCCACTGATAACTGCTGAGGCTATCCAAAAAGCCGCGATGGCCGCCACATTGAGCGGATCGCTTACCCGGAAAGAGAAAGTCGGCGGCGCAAAGTAGTACGCCAAACACCCAACGGCGATGAGCGAGACAACGGCTGCTGAAAGCAAGCTGCCCAGGAGGGACAGCAGAACGATGATAATCAGATACAGACACGCAGTCGTAGCCAGATTGAGCTGGAGTCGGAAGCAGACAACAGTTAGCAATGCGAGAGCAACGCTGCCGGACAAAGATTGAGCGACGACACGCCAGAATCCATTCAAGTTCTGCGGCCGTCTTCCGGCGAAAAGGTTTATCCCGAAGAATCTTGTCGATGGTGTGGTGCCAGTCTGCGCCCGTGACTTTCCGCTGCCATCCCGACAGAACGGCTTTGGTCCCTGTTGTGCCGAAACTGTTCCTCTTATTTGGCTAAAGTGCCCGTGAGGGGACATGGCGGCCAGCGGTCTCCCATACAAAATCTGTTAGCGCCACGCTCGTGGAATTCCCTCTTTAAGAGAACAGAAGCACGCAAGCGATGTACCACTTGCCAGAAGCCCGTGGCAGAAAAATCGGCCCCACAAAGGGTTCGCCCCTTAGAACGTAAGCTTGGCGATGACTTGCACGATTCTTGCGTCCACCGCAGCCGCCGCAAACGACCCGTACGGCGACGTTGGCGGGTTCACCGTCGACTGAATTAGGCCTAGCGCGCCGCCGGCGTTGAGGTTGGCAATCGGATTGGCGAAGTTAGCGTGGTTTAGGACATTGTACGCGTTCGCTCCAACCATGAACCCGTAGCGCTCGTGGAATTGGAAGTGCTTCCTGAGGCTTAGGTCGCTGTTGAAATAGCCCGACCCGCGGAAGGTGTTGCGCGGCACGGTTCCGAAGGTGGTGGCGGCACCTGCGGGAACGAACTGGCCCGCCGTAAAGCACGGCACGTTTACCGCACTGGAGCTGCATTGTCTCGGGACTGCCGCAGTGGGCGTCGCGAGGATGGTCAGGTTCTGCATGTTGTTGCCGCGAAACCTAAGCCTGGAGGTTCCGTCGACAATGCTGAAGGGGAAGCCGGTGTGATAGAAAAATGTCCCGGACACCTCCCAGCCGCCGATGGCCTTGTTCAGAAGGCCGTTGCTGGCTTTGAACGGTAGATCCCAAACGTAGCTTGCGTTCAGACTGTGACGAAGGTCGTAGTCTGCGTTCGAATAGTTCAAGCTGCGCAGATTGAACGGGTTGATCTGAAAAAGGATGCTGTTGACGAGGCTGTACCGCAGAACGCCCCCGTTTGAGATGTCATCGAGCGCGTGGGCGTACGTATAGTTAAAGCGTCCGGAGAAGCCGCGTGCAACTTGCTCTAGGATCGAGAGCGTAATGCCATTGTAATTCGAGACGCCGGTGTTGGTGAGTTGCGTGACGCTCTTCACCCGCGTGTCGATCGGCATTGTGGGAAGCCCGTCGAACCCAAAGGCATTCAAGTACGGGAATTGCAGGATTTCGTCGTAGCCTTTGTTGCCCACATAGTTGGCCGTAACTACGGTTTTGGAATTGAGGCGGCGCTCCATCTCAAAGTTCCATTCCACATACTTCGGGTTACGCAGCTGGCTCACCACGTCATTCAGGTTCGGTGGCTGGCATCCCGCGGGCGCGAGGGCCAGGAAGGTGCCGACTGTTCCGCCCGCATTGAAATTGGACTGGAATGCGGTGTTGCAACCTGCGATCAGAGCAGCCGCGCTGTTCGGGCTGGCCGGTGAAACGGCCCCCGTTGTCAGTGAAAACGTCGTGGCCTCCGGGAAGTTTCGCGTAAACAGGTTCAGGAGGGTGCCCGGATATAGATCAGAGAAAAGTCCCACTCCTCCGCGGAACACCGTCTTGTTCCCGAAGGGGCTATAAGCGAATCCTACCCGCGGTTGAAAGACAACTTTTTCGATGTCCGGCAAAATCTGAGATCCTATCGTCACCATCTGGTTGTACGGAACCGTGGCCGAATGCTGCAGCAAATTGAAGGGATTTACGGCACGCGAAGCGCAGCCCGACTGGCATATCCCCGCGGAGTTGCGGTCAGCACGCAGTGCCAGGGTCAGCTTGAGCTTCTGACTGACGCGGAATTCATCCTGGAAATAAGCGCCTAGACTATACAGGGCCAGCGGCTGTACTGCCCTCAAGGCAAATTGTTGCTGAACTTCTCCGGGACTAGCGGCGGTGCCAACGAAGCCGTTAACGAAGTTCGCCAGGTTCGCGGTCTCAAAGGGGAAATTCTCTTCCCCAGCGGTGAAGTCGCTGACGTCGTCACGGCGGAAGTTCACTCCTAACTTGAACGTGTGGTTGCCGCGCGCGATCGACAGGTCATTCACCAATTGCCATTGTGTAACGTTGCGCCCTTGTGGGAAGAAGAAACCTGCTGCAACGTCGTCGCCCCCAGGTCCGAGTGCGGTCATGTTGGTGTCACCGACAGATAGGACGGCCGGAAAAACGTTGAGGGCCGCTTGTTGATTGGCGCTTTGAAAGATAGCCGAATACCACAGAATGGACCCAATGAAGTTGTTCACGACGTTTGGGCTAAAGATGTGCGTGTAGTTCACCTGGCCTTCATCTTCGGGCTGATTACTCTGCGTGTTGAAGATGGGATTGATGGCATCCGTGAATGTAGGTTGAAAGCCACGGTCATTTTTGAATCGGGCGAACACCTTGTTGTTATCGTTGAAGTTGTAGTCGACGCGTGTGGTCAGCAACCATTCGCGGTTGCCGTTGGTGACGTTGCTTCTGAAGGTGTCAAGGCACGCGGTACTTCCCGTTGTTGGAATCGTGGGAAAGGTTATGCTGCACGAGTTCTGTGCGGGTAACGCTCGATTGATTCCCGGCGCGGCATTGTACAGTGCGAAAATCCGTTGGTAGAAAGGAATCGCCGTCGGATTAAACGCCGGAAGGCTTGTATTCAGCACAAAGTTTTGAAGCCCCGGACTGGGCACGAAAACCTGAGTGCTGGTCCCGAAGGTGTACCGAATTCCTTCCGTATTCGCAAAGAAAAAGGCTTTGTCTCGCTTGATGGGGCCGCCCAAGGCCGCCCCCCACTGGTTGTTGTTCTCAAACGGGCGTGCTGCGCCGTTGGCGTTGTTGAAGAAATCGTTGGCGCTCAGCGCGCGGCCAGTCCAGTAATACAATCCGTCGCCGTGAAAGCTATTCGTTCCGGCTTTCGAGATGTAGTCAATCTGAGCGCCCGCTTGACGGCCGTACTGTCCCGTATAGGCGTTGCTCACCACCGTTACTTCCTCGATTTCATTCGCGCCCAACAACAAATTACTCGCCCCCGAGTTGTTGAGATTCAGGAAGGGGTCGTTGTAATCGTTGCCGTTGATCGTGAAGAGGTTCGCGGTTCCCGGCAAGCCGAACGCGCTGAAGTTGCCGAATCCGCCGCCGCTGCTGGTATTCATGGTCACGCCCGGGGCAAGCTGAGCGACGTAGGTAAGATCGCCACCCGGATTGGGGACGTTTTCGACCTGGTGGGTATCAAAATTCGAGCTGATATTTCCGTCTTCGGTTTGCAGTTCAACGTTGCCGACCGTGACTTCGACCGTTTGGGTCGCATCGCCAAGTTCGAGTTTCAAATCGGCCGTAGCCGTTTGTCCCAATGTGACAGTCACTTTAGCGACCGCCACGCGGAAGCCGCTTTGCTCAACCTTGACGGTGTAGTCACCCGGCTTCAAAAGGGGAAATAGATAGACGCCAGAAGTGTTCGTTTTACCGCTCTGAGTGTCGCCAGTACCAGTATTCGTCAGAGTCACCGTCGCGTTGGGGAGAATAGCGCCCGACGGGTCTGTAAGCGTGCCGCTAACAGCGCCCGTGATGATGCTTTGAGCATGGGATACGGACGCCCCTATGCATATCCCTATCAGTATTATAACTATGTTATAATATACAGGACGACGCATTGCCCCTCCATTCTTTGTGTGCACTCCCGATTCAAATTTCTTGATGCTCGCTGCTTCGGACTACAGGGCCCTCAGAAACTCTACGAGGTCCTTCTTCTCTTGCTGCGTTAGCTTTGTGCCTTCAATCAAGTTGAAGAATTCGACGGTGTCCTCCAGCGTCAGCAGACGCTCGTCGTGCATATAGGGCGGGTTATCCTTGACGCCGCGCAGCGCAAAGGTTTTGATCGGCCCGTCACCGATGGCCATCATGTTGTTGATCATCGCCGGCTTGAAGAAGCGCTCCGTCTGGAGGTTGTGCATCAGGTTGTCGGTGTAAAAGGGCGGCTGGTGGCAGCTCGCGCATTGGCCCTTGCCGAAAAAGACCTCCTGGCCGCGCATCTCGGCGGCCGTTGCCTTGCTGGGAATGAGCTTGCCAAAGATGTCGAGCTTGGGCGCCGGTGGAAAGTCCAGCATCTCTTGAAAATCGGACATGAAGTCGACCTGGCTTCCGCGCTCGAGGGGGTTCACGCCCTTCTTCGCGGCGATCACAGTATCGCCGTCGAAATAGGCGGTGCGCTGCTCGAACTCCGTGAAATCCTCGATCGTTTTCAGGGCACGCTGCGAGCCGAAGAGCCGCTGAATGTCGACGCCGCGGAGCGACAGCGTCTTGATGCGGTGGCGGAACTGCTGCGGGCGGGTATCGGGGGCTAGGTGCGTCGTGCCGTTTTGGTGGCCGTTCGAATGGCAGTCAAAGCAAGCTGCGCCGATGCTGGGAATTGCCGAACGGCGATCCTCGGTCGCATTGAACTGCTGCTGTGGGAAGGGCGTCACCAACAGCCGCAGCCCTTCGAGCTGCCTTGGCGTGAGCAGGCCGTTGAACAGTTCGTAGTAATTGGTGAGCGAGACCAGCTTACCTTGCGTGACATCACCCAGGTCGGGGCGCGGGGTTAGGTACATGGCTGGCGGAAACTCGGCCAGGAAGTGATCCGGAAGATCGAAATCTACGTCGAACCGGGTCAAGTCTCGCCCGTCCTGCTGCTTGATCGCGTCGATCAGGAAGTGCGGAAAGACGAAGCCGCCATCGGGATGCTTGGGATGGGGCAAGGGGTAGAACCCCTTCGGATATAGATTCTGCTCGCGAATCTGCTCGGGACTCATGGCTGCAAGCTTCTCCCAAGTCATCCCGGCGGGCAGCTTGACGCGGACACCTTCTTGCAGCGGTTTCCCGCGGTCCATCGTGACGCCTTGGGCCGGGCGGTCGCTCAAGTCGTAGCGCTCGCTGAGAACGGCATTGTGCTCTTTTGTCACCGCCGCCTTCTCCGCCGTCATTCGCGCCATGATTGACGCGAATGATTCGGTACTGTCCACCTTCATGTAGCTGGTCTTTCCGGCTTGACCCTGTTCTTGGGCGTTAGCGGCATGCCAAACCAGGCCCAGGCCGGCAATGGCCGGGAGCACCCACAAGTTCTTGCGATTTAGGAATTTCATTATTCCCCCTCGGTGAAAGTTTCGCTTGGTCGTGAATGGCCCACCCGTGTCGGGATACTTCCCCACTCTTTGAGAGAGTAGCGCCGCGGTATCTATAGGCTGACACTATGGCAAGGCACCAATCCATAGGTGACGGCTATTTCACCGCAGCATTTACAGGGAGCGCGGCCCGAAAGAACGCGCGCTCCCAAATCCGTGGCGTCGTTCCTCGCATGCCGCGTTGACGAGGCCTCAATCGCCTTTTTCAGAGCGAGCAATTGATATGCCACGCGCACTTGGGTCGCGATCAGGGGAAGTCATTGAATATCAAGGAAATCTCAGCGGTTTTAGGCTCGGCTCGAATCTACAGAACGCCAAGCGCTTCAATCTCTTGGACACTTCTGTCAGTACGTTCGACACTCTGCCGTTCGAATCTCGACAGAGTGCCTGATTTATCAGCATAGTCTGGCTCGGCGAAACAATATCTGGCTGGTCCGCGCTCACTTTGTCCACGTTGCTCATCCACGCGTACACCCAATCGTTATCGCCGTTTTTATTGTTCCCCCTAAAACGCTTCTACGCAGGTGCGTCGTTATTCGCTACCAGCATCAGCCGCGCTGCATCTTTGTGGCATTCGAATTGCCCCCTTCTCATCCGCGATGAGTCCAGGTCGCGTGAAATTCAGCTGGACGAGGACACGTAGAGGGATCCTATGACCGTCAATCGTTGGGGAATCGCCATTGCTGGAGTTGTTTTGCAGGTTGCCTTGGGCGCTGTTTACGCCTGGAGCGTATTCCGCGTTCCGCTGGCTAAGCAATTCGGCTGGAGCATTCCGGAAGTGACGCTCACCTTCACGATTAGCATTTTTGTTCTGGGCGTTGCGGCTTTTTTTGGCGGCCTTTGGCTCAATCGCAAGGGGCCGAGAATCGTCGCCCTAACGGGCGGATTTCTATATGGCGCAGGCGTATTTCTCGCAAGATTTTCAGACCACAAGCTCTGGTGGTTGTATCTTAGCTACGGCGTCATCGGCGGAATTGGATTAGGTCTCAGCTACATTGTTCCAGTATCCGTGCTTGTCAAATGGTTTCCGGATCGCAGAGGAATGATTACCGGTGTGGCTGTCGGCGGATTTGGAGCGGGCGCGCTGATCACCGCTCCCGTGGCTACGCGGCTCATTCAAACAGTCGGAGTATTGGAAACATTTGCCTATTTGGGAGTCGCGTTTCTGATTCTGACGGTACTCCCCGGCTTTTTTATGCAAAATCCACCTGACGGTTGGAAACCCTCGGGATGGTCGCCCACGGCGGCCCAGGTTTCTCACCGGTCGGCGAAAGACTACTCGCTTGGAGAAGCTCTCAGAACCGGGCAATGGTGGGCACTGTGGCTCCTCCTTTTTCTGAACACCTCGGCGGGGATTTCGATTATTTCGCAGGAGTCACCGTTGTTTCAGGAGTTGGCGGGCGTGAGCGCGGTGGTCGCCGCAGGCATGGTCGGCATAGTCAGCATTGGAAATGCTTTTGGCCGCGTGTTTTGGGCTTGGGCGTCCGACTTCATCACGAGACGAGGAGCGTTTCTGGTGATGTTTCTTCTGCAAGTGTTACTCTTTTGGATACTTCCCAGCAGCCACAGCGTCTCGCTGCTGACGGGCGTCTCGTTAGTCGTCTTGATGTGCTACGGCGGCGGATTCGGGACCATGCCGGCCTTCACCGCGGACTACTTCGGTTCCAAAAACGTTGGTCCGATTTATGGGCTCATGCTAACGGCATGGGGCTTCGCCAGCGTATTCGGACCGCTCCTGATTGCTTATATGCGACAAGCCAACGGCACCTACCGTGGGGCGCTCCATACCATTGCGGGTATTATGGCCGTCTCGTTATTACTTCCCTTGATTGTGCACCCGCCTTCGCGAACCATGGTCCCAGGTCGCCTCGCGGCTGCTCAAGAAAAGTGACGATCGCGACCGGGGCCAGCGCTGGCGCGGGTTCAGGAGAGAGCTTCGGCGCTTGGGAGAGGGCGTTTGCGTCTCCATTCATAATCTTTGCGCAACTTGGCCTGGTGTTTTTTCACCTGGGCCTCGAGTTCGCTGAATGCTTTCTTGCAGCTGGCACGGACAGTGGCCCCGGTGCCGGTGGCGTGCAGCGTTCCCGTTGGCAGCGATAAATTCAGGGAGCAGGAATTTTCGTCCGTGCGCGGAGTCTTTGAAAATGCGCCGTGTAATTGCACGAGATCCGGCGAATAAGTCCGGAGCAGTTTTCCCAGCTTACTGACGTGACGCTCGACTTCGATCTCGACCGGTTTGTGCGACTCGACATGCTTGTAACTGATGGAGAGTTTCATGTATGCACCTGTAGGAAAAACTGAGAAAGAGGCGGGAGACGCGGTTCGGCTGCTCGCAGTACATCGCTGAAAAGCATAGCAGTCCCCAGCGCCAGGAGCAACGGCGATCGGACTTTTTGCCCTCGGCTGCGTTGACACTTCTCCTCCCTTCCCTCTACTCTGCTTCCGGCGCTAATCGCCCGCGCCACTTCATGCCGCGGCGCAAATCACAAACTGCACGGCCGACAAACGAGGCCGATTCTTCGCACAGGCCTTCGCCGGCCAATATCCTGCGTGTGGGCCCGGCGGGTTGGTCTTATCCCGATTGGGCCGGCTACGTCTATCCATCCCGCCGTTCCAAAGGATTCCACGAGGCGACCTATCTAGCGGAATTCTTTGACACCATCGAGATCAACACTTCGTTTTACCAGCCGCTGCGTCCGGACCACGCGACGCAATGGATCGACCGCGTGGCGGCGAATCCGCGCTTTGTCTTCACCGCCAAGCTCTGGCAACGATTCACGCACGACATACGGTCCACGACATCTGGCTCCGCTGCGGCAGATGAACGCGCGGTTCGCGAGGGCTTCGATGTGCTTCGCGCGGCGAAGAGGCTTGGCGCGGTCCTGCTGCAATTCCCCTTTTCGTTTCATCGCACCACGGAGACTGTTGCGTACCTTTCCGCCGTATTGAAACGCTTCGCTGACTATCCTCTGGTGGTCGAAGTTCGCCACGCTTCGTGGGATTCTCGAGAAACGTTGGAATTACTTCACACCAGCGGCGTCAGTTTCTGCAACATCGATCAGCCCATCATCGGGCGATCTCTTGCGCCATCAGCTCAGGCCACTTCGCCCGTCGGATATGTACGGCTTCACGGCCGGCGCTACGACACGTGGTTCAGCGACGATGCAACGATCCCCGCGCATGAGCGTTACAATTATCTCTACACCGCCGAAGAACTGGCTCCCTGGGTCACGCGCGTCCGCAAAGTCACAGAACGGGCCCGCGAGACGTTTGTGATCACCAACAATCACTTTCAAGGCAAGTCCGTCGTCAATGCCCTGCAGCTCATCAGCATCCTGAAGGGATCGAAGGTGAAGGTGCCAGAGCCGCTCCGGCGGCAGTACCCGGAACTCGAGGCCATCGCCGATACTCCGCCCGCCGAGCCGATGCTGTTTCCTCTTGGAAGAGGAAGCAAGGATGCAATGAAGTAAGGATGTAACGACGGAATCTCGTACCGCATTTTCCGCTGGCAACTTGTCCTCCTCCCCCACCCCGGTGGTTGTGTTTTTTGACGCAGAGTGCGGAATCGCTTGAAAATAAAAGCGTTGAGTTTTTGGGGAGTGCAAAAAAGTGCAAGGGAGTGCGTAAGAGATTGAAAATACAAGAGATATGGAGCAGGGGATAGGCAGCCGAGAGAATCGCTGTGGTGGGGGTAGCGCACAGAGGGGTATACCCTCCGTCGAGATAAAAAGAGTGCGTAACGGATTGATTGCAAAGGGGTTGAGGAGTGGCCGTTGCGAGGGGGAGCGCGTAAGCAACAGGAAGTAAAGGAGATAGATGAGGTAAAAGAAATAAAGAAGGAGTGCAGCGGGCCGAAGGGGCAGCTTGGCGGAGGTGCTGTCGATCAATCACGACCCATGCTAGCATTGATTACACTATTTGTCAAGTATACTGATGGTACTAATATTTAGCAAGTTGCCGCATTTGTTCGAACGATTTTGTAAGCAGCAGAAAACAAAGAGGTAGAGCTCACTGTGTGCGGTGGAACCGGATTGCCGGACGTTTGAGGCTGGAAAAATGTTCGATGGAGGGCCGGTTCGGAAGAGTAGAGGCACGGAGAGCAACGAAAAGAAACGTCAACTTCCCCACCCTTGCACAACCCAACCCGCAAGGATCCCGACCGGGACGGAACAGGTGAGGCACCCGCAGAGAGAAAGAAGAGGCAAAATCAAAGCCTGACCCGCCCGCCTCGGCTTGGAAATCGATGGCTCCTACGCCTCACCATCCATTTCACTTGGCGGCTGCATGCACGGATGCCACCGTTCATCCTCAGCATGGGCATCACAGAACCACATATTGCAGGACGTGCAGCGTACGGTCGCCGGGTATGTGCACGCCACAGCGTCAGGCGAAATGCCCCGACACAACCGCTCCAGGTCCGCGCTCTCGTGTTCCTTTTCTCCTATCGACACGACACACCTCGTGCCACCATTCTACGCGAGTTGGTCGGCTTGCCGGAAAAGTGAAGGCACTTCTCAGGTTTCGGCTGCCAGCTCAACCGGTCGATGCAACACCATCTAATCAGTTGATCCGACAATACTTCCCCCTAGAGAACCGACCTGTCCGCCCGCACTCAATAAAGACCTAGCCAGGGTGGTGTTCCGATTGAATCAACGATTGCGAACTACTTTTAGCTGTTGAGCCCCCTGCAAGTAGACTTCGAACTAGTGTTGCGTCAACCCATTGAGACCGCAGCGTTAATCAGGACCTTGCCCGTTTGGATTGCACCCGTCCTTGCGAACAGGTGACTGCTTGGTTTCGTGAGTCGCAGCGAGTCCTTCGGAGATCCGCAACGCAAAGCTAACATCGAAGCAGAGCGAGGATCGATCCTCTAGGAGCTTAGACCGCAGTGGATGCGCGCGGGTGCAGGGATTCATTCCATTGGGGAGGTGAGTCGTGGTCCACATTGTCCTTAAGATCTGCATTCTCATGTTGTTAGTACTTGCGTCGATTGGGCTTAGTAGCGCCGCTGAACAGAATGCAAATTCCAATCCCTGCAATGTCAGTGAAACGGATGACGCTGGACTGAGCGGCGATTTCAGTGTTGATATCCATGCCTTCCAAAACTTCATAGACACAGCCTCCCGCCTTCTGAAGCAAGAGGAATTTGTGGAGCTCGATTGCCTCGCTGACCACGCGCGATCTGGCAAGAAAAGACTCCCCGGCGGATTATGGAAAATTCATCTGCTATATCAGGGATTGCGTTATCCAGTCCTATATCCAGTGCATGCCACACAAGAGGACTGGACTGGTCTTCTTCAGCGGCTCCAGCGCTGGGTAAAGGCGCGTCCGGAATCCATCACCGCGCGGGTGGCTCTGGCTTTGGCTTACCTCGGCTATGCCTCAGATGCGCGAGGCACCGGTTATGCCAATACCGTGAGCGATACCGGGTGGAAGCTCTTTAGGGAGCGCACAGCGGAAGCCCAGCGAATTCTAAAGGAAGCCTCGAAGCTGGCCGGCAAATGCCCGGAATGGTATGTGGCAATGCAAATGGTATCCGTAAATCAGGGCTGGTCCGTGGCTGATGCACGCGCTCTTTTCGAAGAAGCAAATAAATTCGAGCCGGAATACTACACTTATGCCCGCGATCTTGCCTATTATCTGTTGCCCAAATGGAGCGGGAAGGCGGGGGATACTGAAAAGTTTCTCCAGGAGGCCGCCGATCGTGTCGGTGGAGACAAAGGAGACATCCTGTATTTTCAAGTTGCAGCCGCGGACTACGTGATTTGCGGATGCGAAGACAACCCAGACCTGTCATGGGACAGAATTAAGCGAGGTTTCGAGGCCTCGGAGAAGCGCTATGGTGTCTCCATGCTGAACTTGAATCGCATCGCTCATCTGGCATCCTATTTTGGCGAGCGCGACCCGGTTTATGCGGACAGGATTTTGACGCGTATTGCGGACCAGTGGGACGCGGAGACCTGGGGCAGTCAGGAAACTTTTGAAAAAATGAAGCAATGGGTTTCTGTTGTCGCTCCGGCCGCGGCAAAAGTTAGCGTGATAGAGGAGACGGCAGCGGCGAATGAGCAAACGCCCGAAGGCGTCCGTTACAAGGCGGCTTTCGAAAAAACGTATCGAGAATTGGTTCAGCAATGTGTGAGTTCGGACGGTGGCAGCGTGACCCAATGGCAGGGCAAGTTCAAGACATTGACCAATTTGGGCCCCAAGGGCACGGTCGAGGACATTCGAATTCAATCGATGGGACCAGTTGTCACGTGTCTAGGCCAAAAGTTGTATGCTTTCAAGCAAGAAAACGCGACGCCTTTTCCGCCTCCACCGCAGGCTCCGTATTGGATCGAACTACACCTGGACTGGGCTGACTTTGCTCCCGTTCAGCCAAATGTCAGCGGCAATCAGAGCTCCCATGGGTTCCCACTATTCATTCCACGGAGAGACTTCGTGGAAGTTGCCGTGGCCGGCGCGTTGATTTTGTCACTCGGCGTTGCCTACCGTTTTCTGGGCCGAGAACAGCGGCCCAGCGCGGACTGAAACGGACTCCACCTTGGTTCAGTATGCACTTTTCCGGTAAGCGCGTTAATCAGGACTTAGGCGATTAGTTCCGAGTAGGGGACGGCGTTTTGCGCCGTCAGTGATGACAGGAAACAAACGACTTACGCGTTTGTTTCCTGGAGAGTTGCCGACGATCCACCCAGAATCGGCTCAGTACGAAACAAATGGTAGGGACTTGGGGACTCCGGACCCCAGGATCCGCTTCGTGTCCCAACACCTTGACATAGTTATGGGCATGAGCGTCGTCGCGCCATTCGCACGAATCAATAATTCATATGTCGGTGCATTAGGTGACACATCGGGTAGCTCTACCGAATCGAGGGACAACTCAGGTCTTTCGACATTCGTTTGCAACCATTTGCTGGAGGAAGGTGATGGCATTCGAGCCATCCAGGAACTTCTGGGGCACAAGGACGTCCAGACCATGATGGTCTACACGCAGGTACTGAATCGTGGTGGTCGAGGGTTCCAGAGTCCCCTTGATCGCTTTCGCTTCTGGAGTTTCGAAAGGGCACCCCGCTAGAAGGGCTGCCACTCGAATGGAAACATTTTGCCCGCTTGAGCCGAGTCCAACTTCAGCCCGACAAGTTCGGCGGCGTGCGCCAGCACTGGATCTCGCCCTTCGGAGATGTCTTTCGCCGTGGGCAACACGACCTCATCGGGCACCACACCAGAGTGTTCCAAACTCTTGCCGTCCTTCATGATCAAGTCCGCGTCAGTTATGGAAAATCCATAGAAGATTTTTGTATCCGTACCTTGCGATGCCCCGTAATACCGGGATTCCATAACACTCCCAGAAGTGCGATCTCCAATCACGGTTCCCCGCTGTTCGAGTTGTATGACTCTCGCGAATAGCTCCGCTGCCGAAGCGCACTGGCTGTCCACGATCACAACAATCTTCCCAGAGAATGCCTTATCACCTCGCGACTTGGCCAGTTCCGGCTTTAGCTCTTTGCGGCCGATCCGGTCGGCAATTTTCACGTCGTGATCGAAGATGTTCCCCACGACGCGTTCAAGAGTCTTCACCAGTCCGCCCGGGTTGCCGCGAAGATCGAGGATCAGGGACTTATGTTTCCTCGCGAAGCCAAACATGTTGTCCACTGCATCATCCGTCATATCGAATTCTGGCATCTTCCAGATCATTACGTCGCCCAATTCGATGTACCTCTGGCGCAACAAATGATCAGAGTCTTCTCCCTCACGGATGATTTGCCACAGATCTAATCCTTCGGAGTCCGCCAAATTGAGCATTACTTTCCCTTTGCGTACCTTTGCGTCCACCTTAACTTCGCGCTCCGCGTCATTCAAGTTGCGCAGCCGCAGCTGTGAGCCCGGTCGAGGCGCCAATCGATTAAAGTAGTAGTTCATTTTCCAGAGGCCATCCCGGTCTACGGTGTAGCCATTGTATTGCAATACTTCGTCGCCGGGATGCACCTTCGACTCCGCATCGGTCCCGGGACGTACCCGCGAGATGAACGGCTTATCTCCGACAATCTGGATCCGAAAACCGTAGTCCATCTGCATCGGGCGTGAGGGCGGCTGAAAGAACGTGTGCGAATCATTCAGCGCTTCCAGAAATCCAGCGACCACAGTCAATCCCTGACCCAAGGTGACGGCTCTCTTCATTTTTTCCTGGAACTGATGGTAGCGTGCATCCCAATCGAACCCGTGAATCTTTGGATCATAATAATTCTTCTGCACATTATCGTAAGCGTCTTTTAGCATCTGCCGGAGGCGCTCCTCGGTGATCCTGTCCATCTTTTGCTGGGCGTGCAGGCTACCTAACGGCGCAAGCAACAGAACTGCAATCAAGGGGAAAACAAAGGAGGAAAGATGCCTTCCGAACATATGCACCTCTCGAAGACCGACCTGGACTTGATTGGCCATGAAATTCGATCACTTAGCCGGAATTTCCGTTTTTGATCTTCCGACCGAGCGAAGACTATACACCCATTTGCTTCCAGCCGAGAGGTTTGAGCACAGTTGTTTGCAGAAGGGGTCACCTCTTTGCCACTCTGGCTATCCGCAGCCGTCCAGACGGGATTCCGCCCGAGTGACGGCGAACTCTCCAGGAAACAAACGCGTAAGTCGTTTGTTTCCTGTCATCACTGACGGCGCAAAACGCCGTCCCCTACTCGGAAGTAATCCCTCCAACAATCCAATTCCACTTGCCTGGTTAGTCGCCAAACCGGACAAGTACTCGGTCAGGTTTTGCGTCGGACTCCACATGGACGGTTTCGGCGTTTACCAGGCAGTGAGAGACCTGTGGGGGCCAGTTACTCCGTGCCGCCGTGCTGGCGGATGAGGTCGACGATCTGCAACGGATCCGAGCGGTGCGGAGAGGTGGCGTTGGCGGCAGATTCCCGCGCATGAGTTGCCAACCAGAGAGGCGTCCGGGAATCGTAGTCTGTAGCGTGGACGTTGGCGCCGTGTTCAAGCAACAACGCAGCAATTTTGGAATCGCGTTTTGCTGCGGCGATGTGCAAAGGGGTAGTCCCGCGGTTGCAAGGCGCCGAGGGATCGGCGCCGTGTTCGAGTAGAAACTGAACCATCTCGAGGTGGTCAGTTGTGGCAGCGCGGCACAAGGGCGTCTCGCCGGCAAAGGTGCGGGCTTCGGTCTTGGCACCGTGATCCAGCAGAACTTGAGCTACGGCTTGATTGTTGGGGCGTTCAGCGGCGATATGCAGGGGCATGGCGCCCGTGAAGGAGCGCCCGGCTACCAGCGCACCATGTTGGATCAGCAACAAGGCGACATCGCTTCTGCCCATGAACGCAGCCTCGTGCAAGCGCATCTGGTCGCTCTCGCCGAAGGTGTTGACCTGTCCGCCGTGGTCGAGCAGAAAACGCATCATTCGGAGATCCTCGCTGCGATCCGAGATCATAGCGATGCGCAGGGGTGTCTGTTTATTGCGGTTTGGGGCTTCTACGTCGGCTCCGTGAGCCACCAACCACTCGGCAAGGTCGAGATAATTGTTGCGCACCGCGAAGTTCAGCGGAGTGTCACTGCCGTCGTCGACGTTGATCGAACCTGGATTTGCGAGGATTCGCTGCTTGATTTCTTCAATGGCTTGCACTTCTTCTTTGCTTCGCCCAAAGAAGTTGCACCCAGTCAACAATATCAAGACCACACCAAGAAGAAAGGCGCAAATGGGGCGTAGACCCATAGATTCCATTTTAGCGGGGAAAGACGAGGAGACAGGTCGGACCAGATCATCTCGGCAAAGTGGTTAATAACAATTCGTGACGGATTGCTTTCATAGCGACAGCAGGAACGCTAGGCTTGGACAGAAGCGGTCATGTGCGGCGGATTTGGGCGGAGGCGAAAAGAGTATGAGCCTGAGAAACAAAACACTCCTGACAGTCGGCGTCTGCCTCGCGGCGATATTTGTGTATCTTTCGATGGAGAGCGCCAAGCAGAGTCGCCGCGAACATGACAAGCAGGCGGCCATCCGCGCCTTGGACGAAAACGGAGCACCGCCAGGTGTAGTTGTTGAAGCCCCGCCGCCACCCGAGCCGGCTAGCCCGGTCGGGAGCGCCACGGGCACATTACGGATGGTGGATTTCGCCAGAGACGCTGATTTCTGGGCTTATGATAGGGATTTTTCTGACACCAACATTGCGAAAGCGCAGGGCCGGTTCGCCGCGGAATTCCACTCTGCAATGGCGCAATGGAAGCCGGTCAGCCAGACCCTGGTGATTTTTCTGTTTGCGGATAATTTGAGCGAGGGCGAGGCAGCCGAATTAAAAACGTCGATCGTGAACAACGGCGATGCAATCCATAAACGAAACCTGACACTCGGGAAAGTCGCGTTCATCACGGTGAGGTTCGGTTCGCGCCCACCGGCGACCGGGGCGCAAACGGCGGAGGTTATCTTGGAAAGCAGGGAAAGTAACGGTAGACCCTACACCGCCACGGGCCCTGCCGATGTCCAGGTCAGCAGCCTACCTGTGAAGGAGAGTTGGGCAAAGCCTGGGCGCGTGCTGCCAGAAATTGTGTTGCGGACGAATGGAAAAACGCACTACGGAGGATCCTCGTTCGGATCCAG
>Ga0207120_1025_pt1 | contig 40506 bp, 43 predicted proteins | sample Alteio_BWMinHeat_40_FD_153509 | JGI IMG/M metagenome (GOLD analysis project Ga0207120, IMG submission 153509) | Enriched cells from forest soil in Barre Woods Harvard Forest LTER site, Petersham, Massachusetts, United States -... | ecosystem: Environmental > Terrestrial > Soil > Temperate forest >...
CGGCGAAGATTCGCTTTGAACCGCAGAGCTTGTCGTTGAAGGCGGGGCAGACAGCCACAATCGGCGTTGTGGTTGAGAACGTGAACGACCTCTTCTCGATCCCGCTGTTGCTGCAGTACAATCCGGCGGTAATCAGCATAGAAGAAGTGCAGCACGGCGGATTCCTCTCGGGAGGAACGCAGGAAATCGCGATCGTGCAGCAGGTCTTCAAGGATAAAGGGCAGGCGATTATTTCCGCGACGCGCCAGCCGAACACGCCAGGAGTGAGCGGGAGCGGAACGCTGATCGGAATCGTCGTCAAGGGGCTGACGCCCGGCTCATCGAACCTGTCGATCGTTCAGGTGAATGCGAAAGATTCGCAGCAGAAGCTGATACAGCTGATAACCAGTGAAGCGACGGTGCAAGTCCAGCCGTAGTCGAATTGTGCGAGCGATGTTGCGCGACACTTCATATCACGGGCACATCCGCAGACGTATCCAGCGGAGGCTGTTTTCCTCAGAGACGGGGATGACGCTGCTGGAGTTGATCATTGCCTGCGCCATTTTGCTGATTCTGTCTTCCGCCGCATTGCCTATCGCGAAGTACACCATCATTCGACAGAAAGAAGCGGAACTTCGCCGCGATCTCCGGGAGATGAAGGATGCGATCGACCGCTACAAAGATGCGGCCGACCGGAACCAGATCCGCGTGGAAATCGGGAGCGAAGGATACCCACCGGACCTCGATACGCTTGTGAAGGGAGTGCAGCTCGGCGCGAGCAGCGATCGGAAGATTCGTTTTCTGCGGAAGATTCCAGTGGACCCCATGACGGGGCAGACCGAATGGGGACTGCGTGCCGTTCAGGACGATCCGGATTCGACGAGTTGGGGCGGCAAGAACGTGTTCGACGTATACTCGAAGTCGACGGCTACGGCGCTCGATGGGACCAAGTATTCGGATTGGTAGTTCGCGCGAGGATTCGAGATGGAAATGATGTCGCGAATTCGAATGGGCAGGCCCTCGTTGGGGAAACGCCGCGGCGTGCTGTTCGCGGCGGGATTTACGATGATCGAGTTGATGATCGTCATTACGATCATCCTCATCCTGATTGGGATGGCGGCGCAGAATTACGGTAAAACCGTGCAGCACGCGCGCGAAACAACATTGCACCACGACCTGTCAGTTATGCGGCAGTCGATCGATAACTACACATTGGACAAACAAGCCGCGCCACAATCCTTGGAAGATTTAGTGCAAGCGGGGTACCTGCGCAAGGTGCCAGTGGACCCGATTACTGGAGCGGCGGACTGGGTGCCGCAATTCGATAGCGTGGTGCTGACCCCGGATCAAACGACAACGGGGATGGTTGACGTTCATTCGAGTTCGACCCGGGTTTCGCCTTTCGAGAACACGCCTTACAACGAGTGGTAGCTGTTCCCCGCCTGATTCACAAAATCATGGCGCTAGTTTGCAATGGTTTGACGGGAACGTGCATGTCCGATATAGTGGTCGTGCGGGGTGGAGCAGCCTGGTAGCTCGTCGGGCTCATAACCCGAAGGTCGTCAGTTCAAATCTGACCCCCGCAACCATCCGAATTTGTAGCGGGGCCGTATTATGAGACGGCCCCGTTTCTTTTCCGAGCAGGTTCCAAGCTCCTTCTGCCAGGTAATGCGGCCTCCCCTCACCGTATTGGGGCGTCATGCGAATCTCTTCTACGTGCTTTTTCAGTTCTGTCCTGGCCAGCGTGGTCTCGCCAGACAAGAGTCCCTGTAGGTCGGATAGTCTCTTTGTGACGAACTCTCTTATGCCGGCGAGGTGCGATTCGACCGATCCGGGTCCCGCCGATAGCAGTCTTTCCGTGATATCTCGCAACTGCCGTTCTCGGTCGTTTATCGCTTCTATAAGAAAGGGCGACGGACCGGTCTGCGCTGCTGTAGCGGTCAAGCGTCGGAGTTCTGCCTCTATTGTTTCCTTGCGCTCCCGCATCTGCGCCAGTTCGCCGGACAGATTCTCTAGCGCCACCTTAAGCTGGCGACCGAACTCTCCGATTACGTACTCAATCGCCTCTGGCTTCAGAACGTCGCCCTGTAGCTCGGCCAAGAGTCGCTTCTCCAGCCAATCTTGCCGTTCAAGCAAATTGTTTGAGCACGCCCCTCGATAAAAGTGCTGCGAACACCCGTACTTGCGGTACTGGCCGGGTCCCTTGTTCCCCGTAACGATTACAAGATTGCCTCCGCACTTGCCGCATTTCAGAAGACCGCTAAAGAGATAACTGCTGGTTGCAGACCGTTGCAAGAGGCCAGGTTTTCTACGACCGACATAGAAATCTTTCAGACGAGTAAGCCGGTCGGACACTCGCTGCCAAAGCTCCTGATCGATGATTCTAAGTTCCTCGCGCTGCACGATGCGCCATTCGCTCTCTGGCCGCGCTCGCCGGACGCGTCTGTTTGTTCCAGGGACCTTCACAAACTTCGAACTGTTCCAAACGAGGCGACCCATGTACAGGTCGCGGTACAGCATTTCACGAATAGCGGTGGGACACCACGTTGGGTGTAGCTTGCCCGCCCTTGGGCGTGGAGGCTGAATGCATTCCCGATTGAGCGCCGTTGCGATCTTCTTGAGCGACAGGCCGTTGGCTGACATTTGAAAGATACGGCGAACTATCGCGGCCTCAATCTTGTTAACGATGAGAGTTTTGCCCCTGCCATCGTCAGCGGGGGCGGTGTTGTACCCAAAGGTGCGCCCGCCCGCATGCCGTCCCTTCAAAACCAGACCTTCTAAACCTCGATGTGTCTTCTTGGCGAGCTCCTTGACGTAAAGGCTGTCTACCATCCCGTGAACAGTCACAAGCACCTGGGCTTGTTCATTCTGAGAATCGATGCCTTGACTAACTGCAATGAGCCGGATTCCAGAAAAGTTCAAACGTTCGAAGATGCTGAGGGCGTCTTTTGTATCGCGCGAGAGGCGGCTGCTATCGTCCACCAAAATCACATCGAAAGGTCGCGCCTGCGAAAGTGCAGCTGCCATAAGGCTGCGTAGGCCCGGTCGGTCAGCTCCAACGCCGCTGATGGCCTGATCCACGTAGATGTGCTCGTCCATGAATTGGAAGCCGTGTAGCGCGGCACATTCGCGGCACTTCCTGAGTTGATCTTCGATTGAAGAGGGACTCTGCAAATCGCTGGAGTAGCGGGCGTATGCGGCACATCGAGGGGTCATTCAACGGCCTCTTTACATTCGGTTATTTCTAAAGCCGACACTACTCCAGAGTTTGAATTCAAAGCAACTTGTTTTTCATTCTCAGTCGGCAATTGGCGCAGGTATTCTCGCAGCAAAGCGGGGATGATTACATCGTCCAACCAGCTTTTTAAGGCTACGTCGAGTTTTATGGTTGGCTTCATTGCGAAATGTGACTGAGTTCAGCAATAGACTTGCCCGTGCCTAACTAGCGGCCATTCACTCCGATGCTTCAGCTTTTGTCATTGTTCGCGGCTGGGTTCGCTCGTAGGAACTGGAGGATTCCCTCCGAGCTGTTGGCTGAGCTTCCCCGAATGCAATTCAGCCTGCGCCTTCGTTACCGTATGGCGGGCGTAATTCGCGTGCTTCTGATCGCCGCGATAATCTGCTATTCGGCGAATGACTTCTTCCGGGTCATCGCCTCGGGCCAGGGCACGCTTGGCAAAGGCCCAGTCTCGTTCTGACTGGCTCAGATCGCCGGGAGGATTTCTTTGTCTTTCTCCGGGCGGAGCTTGGCGGTCTAGGTGACCGTCGTGGGGGTCCGTCCTCAGTCTGAAGTCTTCGAGATGGTTGATTTGCGTCGCTCGTGCATGCGCCTTTACAAGGTGCCCGGTTTCATACTTTCGGTTCACGAAATTCGGTAAACGCAAAACGCGAGTGGAATCTGTGGCGGCGGGATCACCGCCAAATTCCCTCACCATCGCCCGCTGAAGTGTTTCGGCTTGCTCTTGAGTGATCCCTTCCACTTTCCACACGACTTGGTATTTCTCAGGGGAGGTCTCAAGGACAAAGTTCGGCTGTGGCGCGAGACCGGAATTCTCCATCGCTTCCAGGGCTAGGGGGCCGTTGCGGTCAACGTCGAGATAGAGGTGACGGATCGTCTCGATATCCTCCTTAGTGCGGCTTTGCGCGTCGCCCTTCAGCGCATTCATTCCGATGTAAACATCCGAGGTAACGTTTTTGTGCCGGAGCCACGCTTGAAAGTCTGAGCTTGCCGCATTCTTCGCGGTCGTAATCCGTTGGATCGTTTCGCCTGCCCTGCGGTCCCGCACAAGCACGGCAATGCGGTCTGTCGGCTCGAAGTTCTGGAGTATGTATTCCGAAGCCGACAGAGAATCTGGTTTTGATTCCGAGGATGAATTCATGGCTGTGTTCGCTCGCTCGAAAAAATCACCGCGAAGTCGTACTCGTCCGTGTCAGGGTCGTATCCGTTGATTTCGACGACCTCAGAGACATACCGCCTGCCGGGCCGCCGTTCGAGTTGAACAACGACGTTCACGGAGTGCCCAATGTTGGTCTTGATCGCGCGGTACGGCAGTTCCACACCACTCTGCAGCACGCAGCTCGTGAATCGCGCCAGAGCTTGTTTGGCCGAAGTCGCATGGACGGTTGAAAGACTGCCAGAGTGTCCTGTGTTAAGTAGTTGTAGGAGGTCAAATGCCTCTCCCCCGCGTATCTCGCCGAGGATGATTCTGTCGGGCCGATGGCGAAGGGCTGCTTTCAGAAGATCCCGGATCGTCACCGCCGGCAAGCCGTTCTGCGGCTGCCGGGCCTCGAATCGAACCAGATTCTGCTGTCCCATCTGAATCTCGGAAGTGTCCTCGATCAGCAGGATTCGTTCGTCCTCCGGGATGAACTTTCCGACGATGTTCAGGAGTGTCGTCTTACCACTCCCGGTTCCGCCCGCAATAAGGATGTTTTTGCGCGCCAGCACATAATCCTCAAGCTGGTTAGCAAGCCATCGTTCGAGAGTCCCGGCCTCCACGAGGTCGTCGATGCCGAAATGCCGCGAGTTGAACTTTCGAATGGTCAAGGTGACGCCGTTCAAACTGCATGGAGGAATGACGGCGGCGACACGGCTCCCATCCGGCAGTCGTGAGTCGAGAATGGGCTTCGCCTCAGAGATATCGTCACCGAGGCGGCGTGCGATGTTCTTCACCGCGATCATCAATGATTTGTCCCCAAGAGAAAGCCCGCGAATTTCCTGAATGAATCCGTCCTTCTCGATGAACACATGACTTGGACCATTCACCATGACCTCGCTGATCGTGTCGTCGAGGATGAGGTGCTCGATTGGCTTGAGGAATGGCAGGATCATTTCGAATCCGTTCATCACAGTTCCCCTTCCGCAACCTGCACAAAATAAGATTTGTTTGGGTCGTTGTAGTAGGGCTTCAGGTAGCAGAACATCGGCGGCCTGGGACTCGATCCGTCGTAGGCGAGAGTCACGGCTTGTGCATTTCGCAGCTCCATAAATGTCTTCATGTCGAAGCGAAAATCCGTTTGGGTGCTGTAGCTCTTTGACGCCGTGATATTGGCACGGTGCGCGAGGGCCTTGCCGGTGAGCACGCTCACGCGGGCGTCATGTCCGCTCTCAGAGAGGTTGTAGCTGACCTTGAACCTATCCTCCCTCCCGCAGAGGTCGCTCGCGGTGCGAGCGGAAAAGTCGTCCGATAGAGCGAGAAATATTTTGGTCCTGAATGTTTGTAGAAGGGTGCGCCAGGATTCACCCGGCAGCGCAGACTTGAGCGAGCTGATACTCTGCGTAGCGATGATCGGAATACATTTGGGCTGTCGTGAAAGGCTAAAGAACTTTTCGTCACCAGTCGGTTCACTCTCTCCGACCGTTGCGAAATGGTGGTATTCGTCGCAGAGGAAAAGCACTTGCCGGAAATACCGCTCCGCGTGAGCCTCAATCTGAGGGATGCGATTGAGCACGGCCCGCTCGAAGTCGAGCTTCATCATTACCCCCAGGGCCTTTGCCAGCCCGGCGTTCATGACTGCGGGAAAATTGAGGGCGCATACCTTGCCGTTTTCAATGAGCCAAGAAAAGGACGGCAAGGGCTTGCCGAATTTGTGATCGTGGTTGGCTACAGGGTCGTAGCACTCCGCAGGCGGACAGAAGGTGCGCTTCACGACCGGGTTGTCGTCGAAGAGGGACAGGAAGACCGAAATTCCCTCGACAATGGACGTTCGCAACTTTGGTTCGATCCGCTGCCAGTCGTTATAGAACCACCGCTTGACAGCTTCCAGTTGCTCCCGCTTCTCCTGGGGAATGTCCTTCCCGGCAGACTCATTCAAAACCTCGAACGAAATGTTCTTCTCTTTAAGAACTGCCAGGAGTCCGGCGGAGCTCTTGGCCTTGTACAGGCCGAGTTCGGTGTTGAGCCGAAATTCGAAGGGTTCGAGGTCACGCGGATGCTTGAGGTAGGCTTCCTCTGAAACCAAGACGGAATCCGACTCGCCTAACCGGCGCTCTGCCTCTTTCAATTTCTTTTCGAGGATAAACGGCGAGATCGCGCACTCGTAAACGTCGAACAATGTCACGTAGTCATACGCAACCTTGTGCAGAAGGATGATGAATTTAACGAGGTTTGTGTACGCCTGCTGCCAGAAGGGTTCCTTGCCCCTGCCGAACAGGTTGTTCAGGAGCGACGCGATGTTGTATGCCAGCGCGTAAGCGTCGAGGTCATTATTCAGGGGGTTGTAGCGGTACTCGGAGCCGAGACCGATTTCCACATAGTCCTCAGCCCTGTCATGACGTTTCAGAATATCTCTTACTTTGTGGCAGAAGTCCCCTTTCACTTCCAGAAACAGGCCGCCAATCCTCTTTTCTTTGTCGCTCGCACGGTAGGCGAGAATCTGCTCCGCGAAGGGGTACATGCAACAGCTCGTCTTGCCGGTACCTATTGCGCCGACGATGGCGGTGCCCGTGAAGAGGCCGCGCTCGGGGATCGTGAGCCAATGCGGAGTTTCTGAAGGCCCTGGCTTACGCTTATTGTGGACTTCGCCCACAACAACGAAAAGCTCCTCGCGTTTCCGTGGGTCGGGATAAAGAGGCAATTTCCCCGCACGAATTTTCTTGTGCACGGTCAGGCCGAAAACGTACAGGCCGGACAGCACAATCGAATAAGCGATATAGGGGGTCGTGAACAAGAAGAGGTTGTAGGAGTAGAAAAGCCCCTCGTGTACGAGGGGTGCGCGGAGAGCCATGAGTTGCAGAAAAACATTCTCTGCGGGGAATGGCAGCCTGAAAAAGAGCGCCATTCCCGTCGCCGCTGCCAAGATACAGGCGACGAAGTTCTTGGAGCTTAGGATTCTCTGGATCATGCCTTCGCCCCTTGCTGGGTGGTGGTTTTCGCAGCCGCCCTCCCCGTGGTTCCCTGTTGTTGCTTCTCCCAGCGCTTGAATTCGGCATCACGGAAGAGGACTTTCGTGAGGGCCGAATTTACGACGTAGTCCGGCGTGCTCTGAATGAACGCGGCGTATCTCTCGACGACGAGCGCGACTGGTTCCTCGATTGCGTATTCGCGTTTCACGATTGCGGGTTGCTTATTGATGATTGGCATTTGATTCCTCCCTTTCGGTTACTGGCGTCTCTTCTCTTGGCGCGGGCAAAACACGCTCTTAGCGGACTCTTCTTCCAAACACTGGACTGGAGCGACCCCACGAAGTCTTTGGGCGGCTGAAAGCTGCCAAAGGTGGGGTCGCTCCAGCCCAATCCGGTGTTTTGCCCGCGCCCAAATGGAATGTCGCGCCATGCGCATCCTCAGTGCTCCTCAATACTTCCGTTCACCGCAGAGGTGAACGGAACGCCCGTCAAAAAGTGATCTGTGTCCTTCATGCCACGTTCACCATGCGTCGTTCTTTTTCGGAGAGATGCGAGCGATGCTTCACCACGAGGTACGTTTCGAAAGTGACTGTTCGATGCCGCTCCATCTGGCAGAACTCGTGCCTTAGCTCGTGCTCGCCGAGTGTTCCCGAAATCCACGCTTTGTAGAGACGTTCAAATCGGTCCCCATGAAACCGGCTCTTCGCTTCGTTCAGGAATTCGAAGTCCTCCGTGACCGGCACAACGTACTGGCGTTTTTCGAATCGCTGGCGGACCTGAAAATACCGAAGGACTTCGCTCGACATATCAGACTCAAGTGGTTGCTTCACGACGGAGCGGAAGCGCTCGGTTGCGCTCGCAAACTGCGCGCCGGTCGGGGATATATATAGGAAGCGAAAAGCCTGAAGCTGCCGAAAGAGAGATTGATAGGCCGCGAGATGTGTCAGGAAGCCTGCAATGGTGCCGAGGCCCGAATCAACGTAAGACAAGGTGACCACAGGGGGAGAAGCCGTGAGAGGTGGCGCAAGAAACATTGGGAACTTATCCACGAAATAGCGAAAGGTAGGACGGCTTCCCGGTCCGCCTTCGTAGACCCTGCCTGGAAGGAATTCCTTTGCGACACTTAGTTTTTCGCAGAAGAACGTGACCTTGTCCTGCTCGGTTTCGAGATACTCGGCTTCAGGATTAGCGAGGATGAAATCAAGCAAGACTAGACGCGTGCGAATGTATTCAAACGAATGCTTGCGGCGATTGCGGAGATTGCCTTTCTCGATTTGGCCGTAGAGAGTCCTCGAAAAAAGGTGATAGATGGAGCCGTATCCCAAATAGTCGCGGACTGACCCATGTCCGTTGTTAAGGACTTTGCGCGCAAAGAGATTGGATCGTTTTCCTCTTCGCGCGCCAGTGAAGTCCAGAAACTGACGGAGAATGAAGTAGCCTGAATGGGTTGCCACGACATAAAGAAATCGGGCCTCCGGCTCGGTATAGCCTAGCTCCATGAGCAATGCGACGTGGTTCTGAGGGATGTTCATAGGCTCAGAATCTCCGCAGTGAGTTCGTGCTGGTCCAAGACGCGTCGCAGATTCGAGGCGTCCTGAGCGCGGGCGTAAATGGAGAAGCCTGCGCGAACCTTCTGGGCGATGTTTCTGAAGCGGTAGTGTTCTGTCGCGAGTTCGAGGTCGACACGAGCATGTTCCTGATCCGAGGTTTCGTACTCGATGCGAAGGTCAGGCACGGGAATCTTGCCGCGTACCACGCGTAGGCCATGCCGCTCGGCGATTTCGGTTTTGGCGTCGCCGGAATTGCCATTCCGTGCCGCCCGTGCCAGGTCGTGGTAGAGATTTTTCTTTAGCTCTAAGTCGAGGATCACCCGGATGTTTGTGCCTCCCTGACGGGCAATCTTTTCGAGTCCCCGCTGGTACAGCCTATAGAGGTCTGCGTCGTGATGAGCTTCGCGGGGCTTGGTGAAGCCGTGATAAAGGGCTTGGTCCTTCGGAGTATTATTCGTAGCTACCAGCAGACGATGGCCTTGCTTGGTCAATGCCACAAGCGGACGCGGGGCGGTTTCCTGGTGTGGGATTTCCCGTTCAACAATGAGGCCCTGCCTGCGAAGGTTGGTGAGGTCTGCCTCCAAGTGCTTGCTGTTCCCGCCGTAGGCAAACTCTCTTAAATCCTTTGCGTCCACGGCGCGAAACGTTCCAATGTCCGTCAGAGTCTGAATTTCAGAGTTTCGGAGGGCGTACGTGCGGTTACGATATTCGTAGGGCTTCCGAGGCTCAACGGTACGAGCGTCTGGTTTCCGAGCCTCTTGCGCCGTGCTCGGGCGAGGTTGGTTTTCTGAACTGCCGCTTCGGCCCTGGTCTTGTCCTTCCACATAACGATGCAGGCCGGGTTCGTTTGCCCTCGGTTCGCGCGATGGGTCGTGGGGCGTGGCCATTTCATCGGGTGAATATGAGCGCGACATTGTCAGCCCAGCTCCTCGTCAACGGATTCAATCGAAGGTGCGGGGAGTTCTCCCTGCCCGACTTGCAGCTGCTTATCGAGGTGAGTGAGTTTCCTTCCTGTGTCCTTGAGAAAAAATCGGCGGTTGACGGCAAAGATGATTGCAAACACGTTTATGAACAGCACACCGAGAAAGGCGAGAATCGCGGTTCCGTATTGGTGGAGCAGAACGGCTTTATAGGGAATGAAGAACTTGAGTTCGCCCATTAGCCAGAAGCCAAGTGCGAGCAGGATGGCGATGGTCAAAATGAGAGCATTGGCGATCATGGTTTTCTTCCAATATCACCGCAGACTTCCGTTAGTTGCCGCCCCGAGATCCTCCAGAGTTGCCTGGGGCCGAGCCGGACCAGGGTCCTGCGGTTCGTAGAGAAATACTTCTTCGATGGTCTTGCCAAAAATGCGAGCAATCTTGAAAGCGAGACCGAGACCGGGATCGTATTTCCGGGTCTCGATGGAAACGATGGTGGCGCGGGCGACACCAACGCGCTTGGCGAGTTCTGCCTGCGACCATTCGCGCTCAGCTCGTAAAACTCGGAGCCGCGTCTTCATTTGAATGCCTCATCCTCACGGAAATAAGTGATCGCAAGTCCCAGTGGGTTGATGGGGATCAGCTCGTTGGGGACTTGGCTCTTAAAGACAAAGACAAAGTTGGCGGTATAGAGGACACGCTTAATCTCGCTGTGGTCTGCGGGCGAGTAATAGACCATGTAAAAATCCACGCGTGCCTTATACGGTGGTGTCTGCATGTCTTCCAAAGCGACCTTCTTCACGTCGATGTCGATCTCCGCTGCAGACGTATTCGTGATGAACTTGCGGATTATGTCGTCCTTGCGGTAGGCGTCCAGAATGCCGTCGGCGAGCTTGCCGTCGAGGAAGTAGAGAGCTTTCGAAAAATCGTTCTGGATCGTGTAGCGATTCCGCTTGTAATAGAGGGCACAAAACTGAGTGAGGAAATACTTCGCTTCGGCATCTTGGGCTTTATATTCGAGATTGTGGTAATTAATCGCCTCGGCTCGCCCAAGGTCATCAATTCGAATCACCAAAGGCCGGAAGTCTTGGAAGGTGCGGATCGTCCTCAAATCAATCAGCGCCAGCGCGACGCAAACAACGGAGAGCAGCGCGAGAGCAATCTTCAGATAGGTGTTCGTCACCATAGGGTCACCGTACTGTTCGAGATAGAGCCGTTTGGCATCGTTAAAGCTGGCATCGTTTTTCATGCGAAGAAGTCCTGGAGGATTTGGGCGGAAGATCCGCCTGAAGTGCCGCTGAAAATGTGATTCGTCAGAGACGGGACCCGCAGCAACACATATATCGAAGCGACGAAGGTGATGAACAAGACCGGGAACCATCCGATAAGCTGGACCGTTGAGATCGTGCCGGTGGGCTGAAGGTTCAGGATTCCAAGGATCAGATTGCCGATGATAAAGACAACAGCTGCGGCGATAACCTGGTAAAACGCGTATTGGAGGAAGCATCGGAACCAGCCCCAGAAGAGCCACTCAAGTTTCGGCACGATAAAGAAAGGAATGAATATAGGTCCGACAAGAACGCAGACAGCCGTGGCGATAAATCCGTAGGCGATGACGACGATGGCTATTGCTTGTGCTGCGGCAAGCAGAATTATGACAATGGCGTAGAGGATGGTCCCGAGAATGTCGGCGATGCCGGGTGAATCCATGCGCGTTTCGAAGTCGGCTACGCGCTCAGTGACGGTTTGAAGTTCAGCTTGGTTGATCTTGTTGGCAAGGAATTGCGATTCATCGGTGATGAGATTGTGAAAGCTGGTGCCGATGCCAGGGATGGGATTGCTGTAGTAGTTCACCATCCCAAATCCGAGACTGATGGTCAGGAGCAGGCTGGCGAAGTTATCGAAGTGGAAGGGACTTTTCCCGCTCGCTGCGGCAAGGGCGGATTTCACGCCATACCAGGAGATGAGAATGGTGGCGAAGGCCCGGAAGAGGTTCTGGCCCATAGCGTCGAAGAAGCCGAGATTCTGCGTGAGCAGATCGTTGATCGCCTTAAAGATGAATTGCAGGAAGTCTGGCTGCTGCATGGCGTCGGCTCCTTCGACCTGGGCTGTACTTCTGCGCACGGCTACGGCATGCGGAAGTTTTGAAGTGAATCGGTCATCGTGCCGGTGACCTGTGCGAGGTTTCCGGCAAGACTCGCTCGACGCTGGATATCGGCGTTGATGGCGTTGGTAGTAGATTCTCGCTGCTGCTTGGCCAGGATCGTTTGCTGTTCCACCAGCGACGCGAGCAGTTTGTTGGAGTCCTGCAACGTCCGCAGAGTCAGAACGCCTGCGGCATTGATCTTATTGAGGACAGAGACTTCGGTATTCAGGTTCGGGTCCGAAGACAACGAATCCTGTTCGAGGTTTGCAATCTGCGTTTGCACACTCTGCGCGTTACCTCGAATTGAGCCAATGGTCGCCATTGCCGTAGTGTTGGCACCATCTGAAAGCTCGACTGAGGCATATTGAGATTTCACGCGGGACAACTCGTCAGCATTCATGCCTGAGAGATGGTCCGGGCTGTAAGGGAGAAGTTGGGTGGTCGCCTGCTGGTAGCCGCCATTGGCAGTCCCGGAATTGATGCCGGTCATCCATCCACTGGTGTTGCCGAATGTATTCAGAGCAGTGCCATTTCGCCACTGCGAGAACACGGCGCGGTAACGCGCGGGCATGTTCTGAATGTTCTTGGCCATCTGCACGGCCAGGTTGTATTGCGCTACGAGTTGCGAGTAGCTGTTCTTCAGTTGAACTAGTTGCTGCTGAAGCTGGAAGTAGCGCTTGAGCGCGTTCGCATAGTTCGTGGGATCGTAGACGACACCGCCGAACTGGGCCGACGCGGTGCCAACCGCGAGGCCCATCACGATCAGAATAACGAGCATCCTCTTTTTCATTTCATCTCCTTCTTTCGCCTCAGAGGTCTGAGGGCATTTTGTGGTTTGAGTAACCGGGCACTGCGATATCGCCTGAGAGATAGACCTTCACGCGATGTCCCTCGCGAATTGTGACTGTGGGCATGATGTTGAGAAATTTGTCGAGAATCTGTGCCGACGATTGAGCAGTGCTCTGCCCAAATCCTTGCCGGAGACGGTCTGTCCCAGATTGGGTCAGGACTCCTCCGGTGCCAGCCTCCGCCACGGCTCCGAGTACGCCAATCGCTAGCGAGGTGCCGAAGATGCGGAGATAGTGGTTGTTGACCTGATCGCGGAGGCCGGTATCACCTATTTGGTCGAGCCCCTTGAACTTATCCAAGCTGACGGAATAACCATCCGGCATGATGAGTCGGTGGAAGGCTACGGCAAGCCGCGTTTGGCCGAACGAATCGACCTTCTTCGTCTCACCCAGAATCTTTGTTCCGGCGGGAATCAGAAGATGCTGGCGGTCGTGGGAGTAAACGTCGTTTGCGAGGAGGCATTCGACTGGACCTGAGAACTGCCCGTCGAGCCGGTTGATAAGGACGGTTTCGAGTACGGTGCCTTCAAAGAGGATGTAAGTCTTCCCTGCCGCCGCGTTCACTGAATCGGGGACCACGGCGGCAGGGTGATCGGCCTCCTTTCGTCCGGGGATTGGCTCGGTTGCCTGGGCCGATGTGGTGCGTGTTTGTGCGGAACTCGTTGCCTCTGATTGAACGGTTGAGAGTTGCTGTGTCGATGCCGGAGGCTGCATCTCTTTCAAGAGTTGCGCCAATTGGAATGCGTCTGGACTCAGTGGTGCCGCCTGGGGTTGTTCTGCAGGACCATTCTCTGTGATGGCGGTCCCCGCACTGGAGGCATTTTTCCTGTAACTCAGCGCGAGGTTTGAAGCAAAGAGCGAGAGGTACTCCCGCTTCCGGCGTTCCGCCCTGATTGCATCTTCAGCGGTGGGAGGGGCATTGTTCGGACCAGCGTTTGGTTGCCCCTGCGACTGTTCCTGCGGCAAAGGTCCGAGCAGACGGGTTTGCTGCGCGAGGGCATTTTGCGCAGCAAGCTGTTGCTTCTGCAGATCCTGAATCCGGTTTTGAAGCTCTGCAATCTTCGTTTCGTTCACTTCGACCGGCGCTGGCGTCTGGACGGTCGGCGCAGCCGTTTTTCCCGTGGCCTGCGGCTTCTTTCCCCCGGTAAGCCACATGATGACAACCATGAGCAGGGCGATGCCGATTATCACCCAAGACTGGACGTTCTTCGGAAGCAGGCCCGGTGGCTTTGGTGCTTTGTCCTTGATCGGTTCATTCATGGCTTTCCCCTCTCGAAAAATGGCTCGCGCAGCGCTCTTATTCGTGTCGCGTGAAGGTGATCTTTTTTTTGCCAACTGCGAGGTATCCGCTGTCGATGATTTTGGGAACGATGTACACGCCGTTCTCGACCTGGAAATTGATCAGGTTCGGTTTGCCGTCTTTCACTTCGTAAAGCGCAGGCTTCTCACGGGCGGCACACTTGATGTAGGTGAATGCGTCGTCGTGGTAAATGGCGGTAACGAGAAACGGTTCTTGCGTGGCCTTTCGCTCAAGCTGATAGTCAAAGTGGAGTTTCTCGGCATATTCTGATCGGAATTTGTTCAGCTGGTCGGCGCTCTGCGAGTGCGCCGCGCGAATCTCGTCGGCGGTCTGTGAGCGCATCGCTTCCAATTCCTTCTTGTAGGCTTCCACTTCGCCAGCGCGAACGAATCCTTCACGGCCGGTGCTGCCGGCCACGCTCGATTGCTCCTGCGGCACGATAAAGATTTTCAGGTCCGGCTCGATGTTCGGGTCGTTGCCAATTTCCGTCAGGAGAAATGAATAGACATGGCCGGTGGAGGTGATGAGATGAAGGTCAGTGCGAATTCCGGTCTGCGCCGGATGAACGTAGCATAGGTTGTGCGCTCCGTTGATGATCCAGAAGTCTTTGTCGCCCGTGGCAAAGTCGAGAATTTCCTCGTTCTGCGGCAATACAATGATCGTCGAGAAACGGACTTTGGCGTGGACCGGGACAATGTCTTGTTGCGAGTACTTGACCGTTCGTCCGCCGCCTGATTCGGCATGCACCGGCAATGCCACTAAAACAGCGAGACAGAGAATTGCAAGACTGAGATTGTTTCTAAGAGCCGACTTCAAGTTCTTGATGCGCGTCATGACTTTTCTCCTCGATTGTGTGAGTTCTCGAATTGCAAAAGGGACATGCAAAGCGAAAGGGTGAATACAAGAACGGCCCGAAGGTGAATAAAAAGCTGTAAGACATTAGGACCAGAAAGAAGCAGGGGAAATACAAGCCGGGAACGATCACTGCTAGCAAACCGAAAATGAGTAGCAAGGCAGTCGCAGCGGGCACCACAAAAATCCAAATGAATAAGGTAATGGCTAGTGCTTTCATGGCTTTCCTCCTGCCAAAACGTCGAGGCCCTTCACAAACCCATAATTCTCGAAAGCTTCTTTACGTTTCAGGTTGTCGAACGGGTCGTTGGTGTAGAGCCAGTAGCTCTTGGCATCGACATTTAGGTTTGCGATCTTTGCGAGTTCCGGCGTCTTGATGAGGAATTGCTGCTTTGGAATTAGCGTGGAGATCAGTTCGACTTCGTTGTCATTCAGATGGAACTGCCGCCGGTACAGTTCCCGGTCCATGTCGGGATTGGCGAGAAAAATCTTCGTCGCGCAGCTTTCGATGATTACGTCGAGTATGTCTGAGCGTCGTAATTCGTCGAGCGACTGCGTGGAGAGCACCATTGCGGCGTTGTGCTTGCGCCAGGTCTTGAGTGCTTCGACGACATACCGCTGGATGCTCGGGTTTTTCAGGAACACCCACGCCTCGTCGATTAGGAATGCCTTGAATCGGGTAGCTATTTCCCGGTCGGCGATAACGGCATTGGCGCGGTGCAGGATGTAGAAAAGCAGAGGCTCCAGAAGCTCGGGATATTGGCTCATCTTCTGGAAGTCGAAGCACTGGAAGCGAGAAAAAGAAATCGTGTCTTCTGCGTTGTCGAAAAGAAAGCCGAATTGTCCGCCGCGAGTCCATTTTGCGAGTCTGTCCGCGAGGTCATGCCTCAGAGTGTTCGCGAGGACTCCCAGAGTCCGAAGAGCGGGGTCCACTTCGTAAAGATTTTCGACCTGGTGGTAAAGGTCCCTTTCGATTGCGGGGTCGAGCTCCATTTGACCGGAGCCTTGCAGGAGAACTTTCAGAAAAAGAGTCAGAAAGTCGAGGTTCTCCTTCGTCGGCGGAAGCGAGAATGGATTGATCTTGAAATCGCCCGACTCAAGGCCCACGCGCACGTAAGAACCATCAAATAAGTGCGTGAGGCTTTCGAAGCTCCCACCAAGGTCAAAGATGAACGTATGGGGCCGATACTTTTGTAGGTTCGTGATGAGGAAATTCAGCAAAAAAGACTTTCCAGACCCGGTGCGCCCGAGAATGATCGTATGGGCGACATCGCGGTAATGAAGATTCAAAAAGTACGGTGAGTGGTGGTTGGTCTCAAGGACCGCGAGATATTCCTGCCGGAGATGCGGGTTCGCAGGCTCGCCACAGTGAAGGGTGAAGAGAAACGAAAAGTCGGCGTAGTTGGAATTCAGGAGATACTGGTACCGGAGGTTGAAAGCGTAGTTTCCGGGGACAACCGCCAGAAAAGCATTCAGCAGGTTGTATTTTTCTTCGTTTAGCTGGGCGTCGTGGACGCTAAAGACTTTGTAAAACTCGGAGCAAGCGCGGTCCAGCTTCTCCTGTTCGAGGTCGTAGATGACGATTGTCAGGGAGAACTGGCCGAAATAGTTGCCCTTGAGTTCGAGCTCCTTGATGCTCTCCCCGAGTTCCCGGACCTGGGATTCCTTTGAGTCGTCGAGCAAGACATCCTGAGGCGGCGCATCGTTAAGGTTCACCTGGCTGAAGAAAGATCGCTTCGTATTGTGGAAGTGCCTGCGTTTGGCTTGGATCGCGCGGCGGGTCTTACCGGAATCCTCCTTGTTCCATTCCGTCACCACGAAATAGTTGGCTTCCACTTCGAGGAGTCGCTTGAAGATCAGCGGGAAGCTCTGCGCGGAGGGTTCCTTCAATGTGAGAACTTTGACGTAGTAGTCGTCGAGTCTCAGGTGGCCGCGGTGGCACTCGAGAAAAGAGTCGCAGAGTTGGGTATCGAGGAAAGTGTTGTACCGGAGCCGGGCGAGTCCGACCTTTAAGGGTGAAAAGTTCAGTGTTCGATACAGGACCCGGAATGCCTCCTGCTTGTCGAGCAATCGCACTGGCAGGAAGTCACTGACCTGTAGGATGAAACTACGCAGTTTCTGGTGAAGATTCGCCTGCCCCTTGCTGATCTCGCCATCGAGGAGAACGACTTGCTTCCTGGTGGAGAAGGAGGCCCACAGCGCTCCCAGCGTCCTGAGAGGGTGCTTTGGAAGTTCGACCAGAATGCTCCCCATTCTGCGTCGGTAACGGAATCCCTCGAACAAGACGATGTAGTAAATGGAAAGCGAGAAGAGCTTATCGGCTTTGCTCGCCAGATACGCAATGCGATTGCTGATGGCGGTATCGACTATTGGGTTTCCATAGAGTTTGTGCGGGATGGCCTGGTTGTTGACCCTGAAGATGTACTGGTAGACTCGGAATTTCTCGTCGAAGAGTTTCAGAGCCGATTCGAGCCGCTTTGTAAATCCGTCAACGGAATCTCCGTCGAGGCATTCGAAGTCCACGCCACGCACTTCAAGTACTGCACCGAGATCCCCCGCCTTCGTGAGGAAAAGGTGCTCGTCAACAAAGCCCTGTGGGCTGATCTGCTCGTTAAAAGAGCCGGTTTCTTCGTAATTCTTGAAGAGTCGGCGAAGGTTAAACATGGCTCACCCTGCGGATCGTTACTGGACTGAACTTCGCTGGGTCGTAATGCGTGCGGAGCTTGGTGGAGGTCAGCAGGAAACGCAGGATTTGCGGGTCCGTCTCGGTGGCCCATCGGGCGATGAAGTAAAGCAGGAGGAACATCAGAATTCCTCCGAGGAGGCTTCCGAGTAGATTGAAAGTCGCCGCGCCTATGCACATGGCGAAGAAGAACAGTTTTCTCTCGGCACCTAAGATTGTCAGGGGTCGTGAGATTGACCGATAAACTGTGTTCACCCGCCTACCGTTCGGCATTGCTCGCTCCAGTCAGAAAGTGCGATCTGATCCCCGTCTCACGGGAAGAGCCAGGCCATGAAGTTCACTGCAGCAATGGCCATGCCTACGCCAAAGAGCACACCGGCAAGGACTCGTTTCGAGCCGCCTTCGCCAAACGCGAAGGTCAACCCGGACACGACGATTGCGACGAGAGAGAGACCGCGCGCAATCGTGCTGGTGAACGCTGTCATCAAAACGTTGACAGCGTTTTCCCAAGGAGAACTGCCCGTCGCCTGCGCGAAAGCGGGGGCAGCAAGAAGCAGACCCACCGCGACCGCGAGGGCTTGCCGGGAAACTGCCTTGAGCCGAATTGCGTTTTGGCAAATTGTTCTCATGTTTCAAATCCTCCTTTGCTTCCGTCCTTGCACTGCGATTGCGTAGGAGAGTTCTCGCGTGCTCCCAGACTGTCAGTGGCATACCGGGCAGAAAGGAGAAGAACCGCTGTCTTGGTTTCCCGTGCCTTACATGGTGTCGAGGCACACTTGGAGCACGTGCTCCTACCAGAGGGTTTCTACCTTCGCGTCCGGCTCGTCGTCTGTCAGCGTTATGCGACGCCTGGCGGCTCACGGTTTCGGTTCGTGTCCGCCTGGCCTGCGGGGAAAACCAGCGAAAACTCCCCTCACTTACAAGGAGGCTTCAAGAAGGGGAAAAGTGAGAAAGAACTTTAGGCTCCAAGAAGTTGCCTGTACCGTTCCATTGACATCGAAAGCAACGGAGTGGCACGCTTCTGATAGCCACTTCGACCTAGCGGGCCACATAACGAGGGACCCAATGGAGAAACCTGACCCGTACGGCGAATGGGTACTCCATAAGAGTAAAGAGGCAAAAGGCGGTATCCCACATCCGGTCGACGAGCAGCTCTTGGCTGCTGCGCGCGCAGCTTGGCCCCACGTATTGGCCCACGCGAAGCGAGAACTTGCCCAGAAAAACTCCGCGACAGAAACAGAAGCTCTTGCAGCAGAAGTGTGGGAAGGAGTATTGAAGTCGGTTTCCAAGGCACTCCAAAGAAAGGGAGACAGCAGCTCGGCCATTGGAGACTTAGAGTCCTATCTCTTCGCGGCCTTCCATCACCGCTTTAACAGAGTTCTGAAAATAGAGCAGAATCGACGCGACACAATCGAGCTTGTTTCGTCAACCTTGGAGTTCGAGCGTATCGAGGGCGCTCAGGACACGACATGGGTCGAAGAGCTCGAACGGGCAATTACGATTCGACAGATCACGAACCGCATGGACGGCTGGACGAGAAAGGTCTGGCAGGCGAGAGAGTATGGCTATTCATGGAAAGAGATTGCCGTGTGGTCAGGGCTGAGCGAGCAGACCGCAAAGAAAAGATTTGAGTATGGCTTGGAAAAAACTCGACGGAACATTGTTCGATTGCTAAGAGGGGGAAACCCTCAGAAGTCCGGCTGAGGTCAACTGGATGTATATTCGCGGTGTAGTGGACGGGGTTCGCAAAGGGAGGCAAGCCTGAACGAAAAGGGATATTCCGCGCAAGACGAAAGACGCATTCTCGATGCATTAGGTCGAGGTCTGCTCAAAGAGTTTCCAAATCCTGAGCGTACCGGATGCCCTGGCACTGACGTGCTTAAGAGAATCGCATCTCGCAGGATGCCACTCATAGAGGCGGAGAAGTGGCTCGATCACCTCGGCTCGTGCAGCCCATGCTACGGCGACTTTTCTCGATTCCGAAAAACGTACGAACTTCGGCGAAAGCGCACGCTGCTTGCGATAGCCGCCAGCATATTGATTGCAGCGGGTATTGGCGGTTGGGTGTTGCTCCAGAAACATAACGAAGGTCTGGTGGCTCAAACCGCCGTGTTGGATTTAAGGAATCGCTCTCTACCCCGAGGCACCGAACCGAATCCAGTTGAGCCGCCCTTGGTGGTCAGTCGCGCCGCCGCGCATTGGAACATCTTTCTCCCCTATGGTAGCAACGACGGTCCGTACGACATTCGTCTATTGGCGGGCTCGGGAGAATTACTCGTGTCGACAAAAGCAGACGCGAAATTGGCAGACGGCGTTGCTGTGATTCAGATATCGGTCGATTTGTCCTCCCGTTCCCCTGGGCAGTGTGTTTTGCGACTGACAAGAAATGGGGCTCAAGAGAGTTCCTATGTAGTTGAGTTGCGATGAGGAGACTGAACGGCCGCATTAGCAAGGAAACATCTGGAGGGAAAAGTAAGAAAATATTGATGCGGATAGTCAGCCAGGTTTGTTGGGTATTCACTCTTGCATTTATGCCGCCATTGCGATAGTTAAAGAGCAAAAGAGGAAAATCATGCAAGTACAGGCACCGAAGGGGCAGTATCGGGTAGTAGGTTTAGATCATATCGACACTCTTGACTCGCCGAGCGGCCCGCTCAGTAGGGACTTCGACAGCCTCGATGAGGCCAGAGACTTGGCGGACAGGATGACAGAGGAATACCTCTGGACTTACGTCTACGATGACGCTGGCGAGCTTCTTTATGAGGCGAATTCGTACCGAGAACATGCTGAAGGTTTAAAGCAAAAACCTCCTGCAGGGCCCGAAACCTAGCTCCGAAGAAACGCACATTACCCTGACAATACCTGCCGCAGGGGCCTCGCGAGCCTCAATTGCCGAGCTACGGCGATTTGGCCTTGGTCCGTTTCCGCCCAAATAACCTCTTCCTGGCCTGAGCCACAGCGTCGTTGAAGCGCTTTGCGTTTTCGTGGAGGCCCAATTCTCGAACGGCCTCCATCAACTTCTTGATCTCTTCTTCCGTAAGCGGTGGCACTGCGTCTTTAATGGTTTCGTCCACGTCTTCAGCAAACCCGAGTGCCGATTGTCGCTTCGAAGGAGCCTCTTTCCGTTCCTTTGGTGGTGCTTCGACCTTTGGTTCAGGTCTTTCCTCTGCCACTGGAGCTTTAGCCACCAGTCCTTCTCCGCTCAAAAGCTTACGTTTATGGTCCTGAAAAAGAGTAAGCAACGACTCATAGTCTTCGGCCTGAAACTCTCGCGCCCGGCCCGTCCGAATCAACTCGGAGATACCCGCATACTGGCGTTGTCCTTGTTCGCTTGCTAGCGGCTTGGGGCAGAACAGCAGCCGCCCGTGCTGCTCGGCAAATCGTACCGTATGCATCGTGCCGCCAGTAATGTCGGTTTGGACCGGCATAACGGCGAGCGACATGCCACTTTGAATTCTGTCGCGCTGCACGAATGCGTTCCTAAAGGATTTTCGCCCCAAAGGAAGCTCAGTTATCAGTGCCCCTGAATCGTTCGCAATGCGCTCCGCGAGATCTCTGTTCTCTGCCGGGTAGATTTGGTCGAGGGCCGTACCAAGCACGGCGACAGTTCTTGCTTCCGCCTCAACCGCTCCTTTGTGCGCGGCAGTATCTATGCCCTTCGCGAGTCCGCTCACAATTACATATCCGCTCTTTCCGAAGTATTTTGCTATGCGGCCCGCTACTGCCTTCCCAAGTTCAGTAGCGTCGCGCGTTCCAACGACTGCAATGGTATCGGCCATGGAGAGCGTCTCAAGATTGCCTCTCACGAATAATATAGGCGGTGGATCAGGTATGAGTTTGAGCAGCGGTGGATATTTGCTATCAGTTATAGCGACCGGCACAACTTTTTTTTCAAAATGCCGCGACATCACTTCTTGTGCCGATGAATATGCCTGCTCCCAGTGTCCAAGAAGCCGAAGAAGGACAATGCGTGAAAGTTCTTCCCCGAGCTTATCGTGGATGACTTCACTTGGGGCCTCAGCGAGTGAGTCTGGCCCCGGAAAGAACTTCAGGACCCGAAGCAAAGATTTCGGACCGAGACCTTCCACTCGACTTAGAGCAAAAACGTATGCGGGCTGTGTCAGCTCCGGACTCACTCAGTCCTCCCTAAGAAGATACCTATTACCCGCTTACACCCGCTCTTTTCAATTAGAATGTCTCGGCACGCACTTGAGACGTTCCCTTGAGTTCTGACATCATCCAACAGGAGCATTGATTTGCCTGGTGCGCGAACAGTCCCAACGTATTCGATACTCTGACGATGATCGTCATACGTGGGCCGCTCATAAGGTCTTGACCATGCAGACTTGCGGACACCCTGTGTCCGGCGTAGCGCCCCCGGCAGATGTTTTAGCCAATCGAAATCGCGCTCGATTGCCGAGCAAACCCGCTCGCAAGGGATGTTGAATCGGCCGGCACCACTTGGCGGCACGGCGACAACGTACTTGCCGAGGCTTTCCTTCAAGGTCGGCTCGATCTTCTTGACAGCGGCAAGGATGAGCTCCGCAGCAATCGTCACTGCTTCCTCGTTGTTGTTCTTGAAGGCCAGAATGAAATCTGTCGTGACGTTTGATTGGTTTCTGCTTTTCGGCGGATAGCTGAGGACATAATAATCGTCTCCTTCCCACCGCCACAGTGCTGTGCTTAAGATCTCCTGCCGATCATATCTCATGCTGGCGTCCTTCGTCCGCGCATGAGGGCTGTAATGTTTTCGAGCACCTCATCCCAACCCGAGCAGAAAGCCGCACCTTTCCCCCTGACGCTGCCCTTGTCCAGTGCCCCGTCCCATGAAAGGGCGATCGCGCTTGCCCCGGCCCTGAGAGCGGCGTCGATATCGCTGATTTGGTCGCCAACATGGATGCACTGTGCGGGGTCTAGCTCTAACCGGGCCGCAGCCTTTAGGATGGGTTCGGGATGGGGTTTTCGTTGCGTAACGTCGTGAAAGGCCACGAGCACAGGAAGCTGCAAACGGTGATACGCGAGCAGACGCTCCGCGTATGTGCGTTGCGATGTCGTCACAACGCCTAGTTTCGCAAGCTCTCCCACTTTGGAGAGAAATCTCGCCGTGCCAGGGGGCACGGCTGTTTGGTCAAATGAGTTATATACTTTGAACCATGCCCGCCGACGCCGCAGCGGTTCAATCGCATCGGTAAGAACAAGCGTTTGATCGAGGTCCAGCAGGACGGCCCATTTTTTCGCGACCATCAACCCTCACACCAGGATGGTAAGAGGTCACCAAACGTATCACGGCCCACTTTCAAACGAATGCGGGATTTTATCAGATAGGCAACTTTCCCGCACGCGAAACGTCGGTTGCTCCGCTGTCGCATCCTGGGGCAGCAACTTTGGTCAAACGTTCCGCATAAGTTCCAAAGCTTTCTGCATTTGAGGGTCTTCGCCCGCCAGGAGCTCTTCAGGGGACAATCCAACCGGGATATTTGGCGACACCCCCTTGCCTTCGATGAGCCTCCCTTCCCATGTCAGGTAGGCAGCAACTGGAAGTCCCACGATGTAGCCAAAGCCCGCCTTAAACGCGCTGCCGCTCAAAAGCCGTCCTGGCGTTTTCGTGCCAACAATAGTTGCAAGCTGATTTTCCTCCGCGAACGCAGCAACCATTTCACCCGCGCTCGCAGTGTGCTCGTTCACGAGGACTACGACGCGACCGTGGAATTTTTGTGGACCGAAGCCTTCCGTGACCACAAGAATCGATTTGTCAATGAATCCGTACCGCAGAGCCAACCAAAGAAGTGTCGCTTTGTGGGACGGTATCCGACCGAACCGTGGCAACTCTTCTCTTGAATATCCCTTTTCCTTGCGAGCGCGGGTCAGACTGTATCCGACCTCTTTCTTATTGGGGGTTAAATAACTCATAAGGCGCAATCCACCGATGCCTCCCCCCGTGTTGCCCCTAAGATCGACAATCAATCGTGTTGAATCCCGCAGGTGGGCGAAAGCCGTGTCGAACATTTTGGCGAGATCAATCCCGACCGCTCCGGGAAACATAGTCACCTTCAGCCATCCGATCCCATCGGGCAGCTGTGAACAAACAACAGCTTTAGGCACGATGACGGGATGATTCTTCGATTTAGGAGACGGCACGTTCAACGTCCCCGTGACCCGCTTGCCGTCTGTTTTTTGAACCAGATATTGAGAGTCGTCGCCCACCGGAAATATCGGTGGTTCGGGCGGTGTTATTTCACGATTTCGGACTTGCAGGAGAATATCCCCCGGACGAAGTCCCGCCACATGAGCTGGCCCCCCTTCGTGAACATCCTGAAACATCCACCGCTGCGCGCCATCGAAGTTGCAACGCATGAACGTTGCGCTGATTGCGTGGCGTCCAGGGATTTTCGAACTTTTCGAGTGCCGAAATCCCGTGTGACTAGTTTTCAGTTCGTTCAGCAATTCCTGTATCTGTTTTTCGAACTCATCATCGGTGTTGCTTTGCAGAATCAGATCTTTCCTATCCTTCGATAGTTCGCCCCAATTTGCTCCGTTCATGGCGGGATCGAAATGCTTTCGCGCGACAAGCTCGCACACACGGGAATAAATCTTCTCTCGCATTTGAATGTCAAGGCTCATTGGACCCTCAGTGGAATTGGAGACCCTCCGTCTCCTACTAAAACAAATGCACCCCAATAGTAGGGCGATACTTGTCTACCGTATTTTGTCAGTAAGTCAAGTTTTGCCTGTCGCAACGCCGCGGCCTTGTCCTGGCCTTCGGCGATATGAGTATAAAACCGCTCCATGAGAGCAAGGGTGTACGTATCGTCGGCACTCCACAGGCTCGCCACTACAGCTTTGGCACCACTCACGAGAAAGGCCTCGACCAAGTTTGTAACTCCCTCCTCGCCTTGTAGCTTCCCAACGCCGGTGTTGCATGCAGAGAGCGTCACCAGGTCTGCATTAAAGCGGAGGCGTATGATTTCGCGGACCTGCAATAACCCGTCGTCAAGAGAAGTCGGGTCCACGCCCAAAACAAGCCCTGATCGCTCTGGAAATTGCGTATCTGCAAACCCATGCGCGGCAAGATGAATAATTTTGAAATCTTCCAGGGGCTCAGATTTGAACGCGGTCTCGGTGGCGTCGAAACCCAGCAAGAGGACCCCATCTTTACCGACAATTTTGTTGATTTCGACGACTTCTTCGCGGGTCTGCGGCAAATCATACAGAGACGTTCCGAATGTGTCGGACAATCCACGCAGAAGCCTTTGCTTAAACGCGCTCGGCTTGTCGAGTTTGGCCGAGACGTGACCTTGATTCTGATATGACACATCGCCTACGCCCAAGAATGTGCGGCGCGAGGGTTCCGTATCTTTGGTGGTCCTTAGAACACTCAAAACTGTCGAAGCTGGTGCATAGCTGATTGTGCGGGTTTCCAGCAACAATGTACCCGTCGAATCGTGCAGAGTGTCGAACGGAAGGAGATGTAGTATTCCATCTGGCACGACGATCAATCGTTCGCTCGTTGCCTCCTGAGGCAGGGGGCTTAAGAGGAGGCCATAGAGCTGTTTCGCCAGAACGATGTCATCGCTTTTCGCTAGAATCTCGTCCAGGTATTTGCGCGTCAACTCTTGGATTCGTTTCCGCCCTGCGGGTAGCACTTGCACAGCCGCACGCTTCTTGGAGATCCAAACGCAATACGAGTGCGGCTCGCTGAGTACGTATTCCAACACAACTTCGTCAGAGCGTAGACTGACTTGAATTGCTTTTAGGGACGATGGCTTTTCAAACCAGCCGAGTTTCGTTTCTCTCCGGTCAGTTCGCGTCCACTCTAGGCGACGCTCGTACTCGACAAGCTGATCGAGTAAACCTACCCGTTCTTGTGCGCTCTCTGAGCGCATCAATCGAAGCTGCAACTCCGAAACATTGTTTTCGAGTGCTCGCGCATCTTCGGGTTCATTCTTGCTGAATGTAACCTTGTTTTCCAGAAGGGCTGCCGCAGTGCGTCCTCTGACTCGTTCGAGAACACCAAGTGCCCGCTCGACATTCCCTTCTTGCGCCTCTAGTTCGAAGTGGTGGAGGTAGGTCTCACTCATCGCGCCGGCGAGGGAGCTGCTCCAGTACGCCTCATGGAGGTTGACAAGCATCCCATCGATTACATCCTCGGCATTTGCATAAAGTGCTTCTGCTTGAACACGGTTTCCGCGAAGCGCTTTCAGATCAGCTAGCATTGTAAGGTCTCGCGGAAGATAGTATCTGTCGCCGACCCGCCTGCTGGCATCGACCCCGATAGCGGAGTGTTCCTCGGCGGATTTCAAGTCCCCTGCATCTCGATAGAGGCCCGCGAGGTCGATCATAGCTTGACCCACGGTCCGATAAAAATTGTACTTCTGCGAAATGTCGCCCGCTTCTTCGAGATACCTCATCGCCCGTTCCCGATCTCCGGTTTGAAGTGCGAGTTCTCCAAGAGAGAGTAGGATCATGGCTTCATGGCCCCGCTTCTGATTTGTTCTCGCCACCCCCAAAGCACGCTCCAGCTTTTCCCTGGCTTCCGTCATCTTGCCTTGGGCGGCTAGAGTCTGAGACTCACCTTCATACGCCATGAACGGATATCCTGCATCGGGATTCGAGTTGCTTGTCTTGATGGCGCGCTCGAAAAACGCCAGAGCTTCGCCATAACGCTTCGCTTCATTGAAGCCGTTGCCGAGCATCTCAAGGAGTCGAACCTGTCCACCCATATCGCCGCTCGCCTTGGCAGACAGAAATGCATCGCCAACCATTATCGCCGCGCGCCTGCTGTCGCCTTCCAGAAAAGCGACGAATCCGAGTTCTCCTTTGGCTCGCGCTTCCCACTGGGCTTCCCCCAGAGTCTCGGCGATCCCTTGAGCTTCGGTCCATGCTCGCTTCGCTGAAGCTGGATTGATTTCTAGGTCCGTGTATCCTTTTGCCGCAAGACACCAAAGTCTGAGTTTTGGGTCACTCTTCACAACTGGAATCTCTAGCTGCTTCCCGAGCATCTCGGACACGTCAACCCAAGACATGGTTTCCGCCTGCGCTCGAATCCTGCCCACACGCGCGTATATTTCGTTTCGGGTGTCGCCCCTTTCCTTAAACAGTTCCTCTGCCCTGACGTAGACAGGTTCTGCCTTAGGCCAATTGAAAAGCCAGGCCAGTCGGTTTGCTTCTGCAAGGAGAAGTTCAGGATTGTTCAAAGTTCCCGGGTCGCGCAATACATCGGCAACAGGGGGTCTTGGGTCAGTCGTGCGCGACAAGTACAGCCAAATGTATTTGCGAGGGACGAAAACGAGAACTACAAGGACGGCGGCTAACGAGAGTAAGACAATTGTCCGGCGTCTCGTGACACGCACTCTCAAGGATGGCCCCCTATTCCGCTGTTGGTCCGTATTGATCTGGATGCGATGAGCGGTCGTATGGTCGCATCCGAGGCACGGTACTCTCTTAGTACCTTAGTACTAGCAGGAGTTTTGCGGGTCGTTTGCGTCGTAACGGGCGGGGGTGCTATACCCGAGCCCTGAGAAAATGGTTTCGGCCAGCTTAAGGACTCTTCGCTGGACAAAAACATGAAACTTTATTCGTATTGTCTTCGATTCGATGATGGAGCTGCGCCCAATCCTTACTGGGGGTTTTGCACGCTCGCGATTTGCAAGCCAGCGATCCGGCGAACAGCCGAAGCAGGCGATTGGGTCGTGGGAATTGGATCGAAAAACTCACCAGTGGGGGACATTTCAAACCGGGTCGTCTACGCCATGAAGGTGACAGAGGTTCTTTCAATGAAACAGTACGACAACTTCTGTCGGAGATCAGTGCGTGGAAAAATACCGGACTGGACCAACTCCGACTTTCGGCGAAAAATGGGCGATAGCATATATGACTTTGATTCTGAAGGCGAACCTCAGTTGCGGCGAAGCATTCATACAGAAGCGAACCGCAAAAAAGATATGTCAGGTCGGAATGTTCTTGTTTCAAAGCATTTCTATTATTTTGGTGATAGACCAGTTCCGCTACCCGAAGGGCTCCTGGCGCTCATTCATCCGACGCAAGGTCACAAGTCTCGGGCAAATGAACGATACAGGAGGAAATTTGTTAAGTGGCTTGAGGGCGCAGGCAGGAAGAAAAACAAGCTGGTCGGACAACCGCAACTGAAAGATCGGATCATGGCCGTGACGGAAGAAGAGTGCCGCAGTTCTTGTTCTAAACAGGATAGAGAAGACGACGAGCGAGTCAGGACCTGCTAGTGCCGGTTCTGTTTGGCGACGTTTAGCTAGGGCTTTGACTTAGGCGCGTAGATTCTGGAGGGTAGGTATAAAAGTCTCGCCGTAGCCGAAACGCAAAAGTTCCCAAGGTCAGGATCATGAGTAAGAAGACCGGGTATTTGTCGTACAGCAATCTTCGCTCTTCGACAGGAGCTGAAGCCCACTAGTGTCTCATCGTCGTCTGCTAGGCTTGTGGAGTCCCTTCAACAATTCATCGACGGTGATATTTAGTCCGTCAGCGACGCTCATCAACGTGTCGAGGCGCGGCCAACGTTTCCCAGTCTCAAGAAATCCCATTCCGGTGCGGCTCAGCCCAGAGCGATGCGCCAGCTCTTCCTGGCTTATACCTCTGTCGAGGCGCAGTTTTTTGATTCGCGTGGCAAGCGCGTGCAGAGTCCGATTCGATTGCATTCCCGCGAGTGTGCCGGGAGCCCCTACTCTCGTCCACCGACAGTTGTGTGCCACACAATAAGACGCATACTTGTGCTATGATGACATCAGCGGGACGCGCTCGTGCTAGTAACACGGACGCGCCCCTGACCACCGTGCTCGCGTAGACGAGGCATCGATGGCTGAGACGCATTCTACAATACGGTCGACGTGTCCCGCGTATTCCCATGGGCGAGGACAACGCTGATGCTTCAATTTCCTGGGGCGCTTCCACCTGGAGAGACTCCACCACTGACCTGCTTCGAGCAGTTCATTCTTTGTATTGCTCTGGTCGGGTTATCGACCGCTTTGCTTTCTTTTCTCTTTCCTCGTCCGCTCTTCTGCAAGCTGTTCAAGATCGCTTTCCCGTTCATGCCCGACCGACTGGAGGACTTCGATGAAAAAGACTAAGAAACCGAAGGTAGTGATGGTTGGTAACACGCCGATAACCCCGATCAGCGCCAAGGAACAGAGAGAGGTCAAGAAGCGCATCGAGAAGCGGCATGAGCAACTGCGGAAAAGGTACCCAGAGGTTCACGGCAAGGTGGTGGATTTCATCAACCATAGCGTCGCGGACGGGACGCTTTATTTCAGTGTCCGCTTCAAGGACAAAACCAACTTTTCGGTCCGCTATTCCTGTGGGATGTTCGTGGTCGGAGAGGACATCAGCGACATGAGCGCCGGAGACTTGGAGATCATTCGGGAGTACATGAAGCCGATTCCGCATTGAAAGGGCGTGATGACCGTCATTTGGAGGACTAGGATGAAAACTAAACGCATCTCGAAAGCGGAGCGCAAGAAGCTCGACCGCTTCCACGAACAACGCAAGGCAAAACTGCGAAAGAAGTATCCCGAAATCCACGGCAAGAAGCTCGACTACGTCACGCACAGCTTTGAGGACAACGATGGCGGCGGATGGCTGTACATCAATCTCTATTTCACGGACGGGAAGAACTTTTCGATGGACTTCAGCATGAACAATCCCGCCATCGTTCCCCGCTGCATTGAGTATGGCGATATGAGCATGGGAGACTACGAAAATATCCGCACATATTACTACCGGGGAGAAAAGGGATGACCGAGATCGACGCCCCCGAAGTCCTGCGCAGGGAAATCCGCACTATGCTTGAGAAGGTCACCGACCGCGGGTCTCTGATTTTCTTCCAATGGTTGATAGGACGAATTTCAGCCAACGACCCGCTCCCCGGCGACGAGGAACTCAAGACCCTGCACCAAGCCTTTATGCGCATGAACGCTGCGTTCCGTGCGAAGAAGAAGCCGACCAAGGAGGACATGGAACTCGTCGGCAAGTGGACAGATGGCGATGCGTTCAGGATGGGAAAAGCATTGGGTCAGGCGGTGAAGTTTTTCAGAGAGAAGCGGGGCATGAGCAGGCTGCAACTCGCCAAGAAGTCACGGCTGCCGCTGAGAGCCATCATAGCCATCGAAAGGGGAAAAGTCTTCACCCTGCAACCCGTGGTTAACAACCTTACCCAAGGTCTGAGCGTCGAGGCGGGTGAGTTGACGGACAAGCTGCTGGACTTCGAGAAGAACGGCGGAGAAAAATCGTTGACGCCTAAGTTACTTGGATTGTAATTTGAGCCCGACCATGACGCCTTGTCGGTGGTGCAAACTTCCCTTCATTCCCCGTAGCAGCACGACCGTCTATTGCAGCGACAAGTGCCGGAAAGAACGTCGCAAGTGGTACGATTCGAAAAAGGGGAAACTCTACTACGCCGCTCACCGTCAGGAAGTCCTCGACCGCACCATCGTTGACTATTACACCCGCACCGAAGACCAGACCCGCCGCTACAACGCCAAGGCTCTCGAACGCTATCACAGCAAGCAGAACGCCATAAAGCGTTCGAAGGTCTACAAACAAAAGCTGCGGCAAATTCCTTTCGACTTGGGATTCTCGATCCTCAGTGAGGGTCAGATGGGCGACACGATGTTCGTTGTCGAGAACAAAGACGGAAGCCGCCGCAGGGAACGGCTGAGTCACGACGGCGAGTTGGTCGAGTGGTAGTTCGACCGCAATGGTCTGATTCGGTTTGGTTGCGAGCGGGCGGCCCATCGTATTTAGGGCTGTATTGATATTTGGGCAATTTGGGGTGTGGAATGCAGGAAGATGCAAATTCGAATCTCGTTTGTGCGGGGCACTTTGACCGAAGCGGTGAGCGGCTCCCCGCAGAAATAATCGTTGGGGGAATGCCGCTCTGTGCCCAGTGTTTCTTCGGTGAATCGTTTCGGTCCTGGGACCATCCGACAACGCGGGAACTAATGCTCGCCGCCAGCCGTGACCCATCTCGACGGGCAAAAATCAGCAAGGCCAGAAAGGAATTTTTGTCTGACCCTGTTTTGGCTTTGGTCACGGGTCGACGAATGACCGAGAAACCCGAGAGCCGCGCTAAGATCAGTAAAAAGCTGAAAGCGGCATGGCAACGACCTGACGCTCGCGCGCGAATGATAGAAGCACATAAAGAGAGTCTGGCTAAACCGGAGATTCTCGCGGCTATGAGTGTGCGACAGAAGAAGTTGTGGCAGCAGCCTGCCTGGAGATTGAACACGATAGAGGCCGCCAAGAAAGCAATGTCACACCCCGCCGTATCGGCCAAGATCAGCAAGGCCGCCAAAAATGCCTGGAATGACCCGGAGGTACGCGCACGTATGATTGCGGGAATGAGACGCGCGCGAGCGGCGAGGAGGTCTGGAACGGCCGAGGAGCACCGATGAAAGAGAGCTGTTTGATGAAGACTTACGTGGAGATGTCTCAAGTTATGGATGATTGGTGCGCGGACGGCATCTGTTTGGATTGCGGGTGCTGATTGACAGTATTATGCTTTCGGCAACCAATCTAATGTCTTGCAAGTCATAATCGAGCCCAGTAGAAGTCGAGGGTCCAAGAAGGTGGGACGCTACCGGGGAAAGAAGGGCACAGTGATTATTGGAGATCGCCTGCGTGAAATGCGTGAGGAGAAGAAGCTCTCACAAGGAGATATCGAAAAGCGAACGGGGCTGCTGCGATGCTACATTTCTCGCGTTGAAAACGGACACACCGTTCCAGCGATAGAAACGCTAGTGAAGCTGGCGCGAGCACTGGAAGCTCCTCTCTACCAACTGTTTTATGATGGCGAGGAGCCGCCCGTCCTCCCGAACCTTCCCAAGCGGAAGTCGTCGGACGACATCGCCTGGGGGAGTGCGGGCAAGGATGCGCGCTATCTCAACAAACTTCGCCGGCTCTTGAGCAAAACGGAAGAAGAAGATCGCAAGCTTATTCTATACATGGCCCAGAAAATGGCCCAGCCGAAAGCCGGTCGAGCCGGGAGCAACTAAAGTCGGATGGCCGGGTTGTATGGAATTAGCTTTAGAATTGGAAAGAAAGGACTCAAGCCACACTGAAGTGAGGCTGCAAGGGGTGACAAGATGGACTTGCGCTGCCCGAAGTGCAACAGCACCGATCTAAAGAGAGTCTCGCTGGCACACCAAGAAGGGCGATTCCGTGTTGATACAAGGACTCGGCTACACGGTGTGATAGTTGGGGAGGGTGGACCGAACGTGGTGGTCGGCAGGGCGACCACTCGCGGAATTCAGCAGACGGAACTTTCCAGGCACCTCAACCCCCCAGCGAAGTGGTCGTACAAGAAGCTTGTTCTCTGGTTCGCAATCGTCTCATTCATAGCGCTTGTCGTTTATGTCCGCAGCGTTATGTCGGGTCCGGTGCCCGCATCTTCGCTGCCCGTCACACTCTATGCGATCCTCGCGCCTGCGGCCTTCATTTCCATTGTGGCTGTCTTCTGGAAGCACAATCATTCTACATACCAGCGGCAATACGCTCAGTGGAACCAGTCTTTCATCTGCGAACGGTGCGGGACAGTAAGCCAGCACGACCTTCCTGCCTCTTCCCTTTCCTGATTCAGTCACAACTACCTAGCGGAGCCTGTGCTCCGCTAGGTCGAAGTAACGCTTGGAAAGCTCAATGCCAACAAACCGCCTACCTAGCTGCTGCGCCGCCACTAGCGTTGAGCCTGAACCACAGAAGGGGTCGAGCACTACATCGCCGGGCGCAGAGAAGCACTCAACCAAAGGCGTCAAGATGGATACCGGCTTTTGAGTCGGGTGAAGATTGTTGCCCGTGTATTTCCATTCCAAAACGTCCGGTATGGTGCAACTCGGTTTCGTTGGATTGCCCTTTGCCAGCAAGTAGGCGTTCTCGTGTTGGTAGCGAAGGAAGCGTTCGGTCGAAGCGTACTTCTTGATGAAGGTCAAGTGCCCGACTATGCGAAAGCCCGCATCGCGCCAGGCAGTGAGGAATGTATCGGCCTTGTTCCAGCCATAAAAGCTCACGCAGAAGCGATTCCAACGGAGCACGCGATAAATTTCTCTGAAAGCCGGTTTAACCCAGGTGTCGTTATCGTCGTTGGGGACGGTGCGCCCATCACTGGATGAATAATTGACCATGTACGGAGGATCGGTGAGCACGAAGTCGGCAGTGCCAGACGATATGCCGGTAAGCAATTCCACGCAATTGCCGTGCAACAGAGTGTTTGAAAATCCTTTGTTGATTTGAGAATTGATTTGTTCTGATTTCATTTTCTGTTCTCCTGTTAGGTGATTTGGTTCCTTCAACCTGGAAGAGGAACCAAAGCGCCGCGGCCACAGGAGGACGGAAAAAAGTTGTGCATCGGGAGGCTGGAGCGGATGGCAACGGGTGTGACAGGAGAAAAGTTTGCGACTGGCGCAACCGTGTGCTAGCGGATGCCGAACTCTGAAGCAACAGGAATTGCATCAGATCGGTAGTTCACAGACGACGAGGTTGGGGCATAATCCACGGCTCGTCATGGAGACAAATCATCAGGTCCAGACAAGAGATCGTGGGGGAAATGAAAGCGGCAGGGGCGAGTACCGCCTTGTGGTCGGCTCTACGTCTTCGAACCAGTTCCCTAATTCGATCAAAGCACTGCGGTATAGACGTTCGCGTCCATCTCGGGATAGTTCTCAAAGAAATGTTCGAAGACAGCGGAACACTTCTGTTTGTAGAGGTCAGTTGAGTAAGCGCGTGGCAACCCGGTGTCGAGCAAGTCTTTGATGGCGTCCTCGACACGCGCACGAGCTGCTTGACGCTTGCGCCAGTCAAGCACGAGCAATGCTTTCAAGCGGTCCAATAATTGCTTAGCTACTTTCTTCACCTCAGCGCGTTCTTCTGTGCTCAACTCGGGCGCGGGCCGGGTCAGGATGTCGAAAACCACAAGCTCTTCCTCTGACATGTGCTCGCGGACGTGCCGTTGTTGTTCTTCACCGAGTGAGCGGCTTAAGGCGACCAGTTGGTTGAACAGGTCTTCGATATTGAGACTGCCTGCGTTGTAGGATTCGATCAATTCCTCGAATTTTGCCCGGAAGTCCGTTCGTGTCTTGTTGAGGCGAATCAGCTTTTCCAGTTGGGCGCGGATGGCGGCTTTGAGCACTTCCAGGTCGGTATTCTTGCGTTTGGATTCCTTGAACCGCTTCCGTAGTGTCTCGAAATCAATTTTCGACAGATCCATCACCGCTGCGGGTTTGGCAGGCATCGCTACGCCGGTGATCGAAGTGTCCAGCAACTTGATGATGTCGCCCATTACGCCGGAAATATCTGCCGGATTTGGATTGAGCTTGGCGCGAATTGCGTCAGCAATAGCCGCGAAACAAGCGACACGGCCAGCGAATTCCAGAGCTGCGGCGTCGGGCTTTACCGCGTTGAAGAGCGTGCCAACGAGTCGCTCGTGCCCGAAAAACTCCCGGCGAAGCGGGTCGGGTGAGATCAGCGCGTCCACGGCATCAGCAATCCGCGCCAGTCGCTGTATGTCACCGGCAGGAAGCTGCTCGATGGCGGCCAACAGGACGCCTTTGTCCTTACAAAAGAGAACCGCTGCGTCCACGGCCTTCCCCAATTCCTCTGCGAGCTTCTTCTTGTCCTTGACTGGCGATTTGCCGTCCTTGCCAGCACCGTAGATGGCGAGTGCCTTTTCGAGAGAAGCGAAGACGTTTGCATAATCCACGATCACGCCGCTGTGCTTGCCGGGGAAGACACGGTTCGCGCGCGCAATTGTCTGCATCAGCGTGTGATTGCGGATAGGCTTGTCGAGATAGACTGTGGAACAGCTCGGTGCATCGAAACCGGTGAGCCACATGGCGCAGACGAACACAAGGCGTAGCGGGTCTTTCGGGTCTTTGAATTTTTCGTCTAGCGCTTCGTCGTTCATGCGCTGGCGATGTGGCACGATATCCAGGCCAAGCTTCTGCATCTGCGCGATCTCGTTCTGACCTGGCGATACAATCAGCGCCATGTCAGTTGTCTGGAGCACTTCCAACCGTTGCCGCAATGCCTGCTTTTCTGCCTCGCTCAGGTCACGGCGAGCCAATTCCTTTTGCACCCTGGCCGTTTCCGCCGCCCAATGTTTCCGCACCTTGTCATGTATTTTGAGAGCAGTGGCCTTATCAATCGAAACGACCATGGCCTTGCCAATGAATCCGCGTCCAAGGAAATGCCGAACGATGTCATGGGCGACTGTTTCCAGCCGGTCATCACGGGTGAGGATGTGGTATTGCCTGCTTAACTCCCGTTCGAGCTTTACTTCCTGATCGGGGTCGAGCACGGCGTCTTCGATGAGGTTATAAATGTCCTCGTTCAGATCGGGGTTGACCAACTGCAACTCTGGCGTCCGGTTCTCATAAAAGAGCGGAACCGTCGCCCCGTCCTGAACGGATTGCTGAAAGTCGTAGATCGAAACGTAAGCACCGAAGACATCCTTCGTCCGTTCCTCGCCGGCAATGAGCGGTGTGCCGGTGAAGGCGAGAAACAGCGCCTTCGGCAGGGCCGCGCGCATGTTCAACGCGAGCGTGTCGTATTGGCTTCGGTGCGCTTCATCCGTGATAACAATCACGTCGGAACGGTCGCAGAGCAGTTCAGGCGTTTGAAATTTCTGGATGAGCGTGAAGACGTAGCGATGGTTGCCGCGCAGTAACTCACGCAATTGCGCCCCGCTCGTGGCATGGCACTGGTCGCCCTCGGCTTCGCTGACGGCTCTGCTTGCCTTGAATGTCTTGGCGATTTGATCGTCCAGCTCTACGCGGTCGGTCACGATCACGAACGTCCAGTTACCCGGCACTTTTCGCAGAACCTTTTGTGCGAAGAACACCATCGAGAAACTCTTGACGCTTCCCTGGGTTTGCCAGAACACGCCACCGCGCCCGTGGCCGGACTTGCGGGCGGCGAGAATCGAGGCGATGGTGTTGTTCACGCCGAGAAACTGGTGATTCTGGCCGATGATTTTGACCAGCCCGGCCTTGTGCTCGGAGAACAGAGTGAAGTTCTCCACCAGGTCGAGCAACCGCACCTTGTCGCACGTCCCGCGAATCATCACCTCCAGCGCCACGCGCCGCGGCTCATCCTCGCGCTCAATGCGCTTCCACTCGAAGAATCGCTCCCAATCCGCCGTGAGCGAGCCGACGCGGCTATCGGTGCCGTTTGATGCGATGAGTAGCGCATTGAACCAGAACAACGCAGGGATTTCCTCCTTGTAGTGCGTCAGGTTTTCGTCGAAAGCAGCGCGCGCGGGCACACCGGGCTTTTTCAGCTCAATTGCAACCAGGGGCAGGCCATTGATAAAGCCGACCAAATCTGGGCGGCAAGTATAAAGTGAGCCAGTGACGCTGAACTGGCTGACGAGCAGGAAATCATTCGCTTCCGGGTTTTGCCAGTCAATCACCCGTAGCCGCTCGGTCTTCTGTCCACCGCGTTCCCGGTCCGGCATGGAAATTTTGATGCCTTCCTTGAGCAGCGAATAGACTTCACGATTTGCCGCTGCAAGAAGCATGGCGGACCGGTCGCGGGTCAATTCATCCAAAGCAGCCGAAATCGCCTCTGGCGGCAGCGTGGGATTTAATCGCTCCAGTGCTGCACGTAGGCGGGGAAGTAATGCCACGTCGCCTTTTGTAGCGCGACCGAGCGTGCCGCCTGTGCCGAATGTTTCTTCAGAAGCCGACACCGTTTGCCAGCCAAGCTCCGCGAACAACCCTATGGCAGGTTGCTCGACAAGCTGGTCTTCGGTGTAAGCGTGGGCCATAGGTCAGTTCGTCCCCGCCTTTAACTGTCCCGAAAGCAGACGCGGCAATAGCAGATCGCGCGTCCGACGGAGAGTTTGGGTTTGCAGGTGGAGTTCTTGAATGAGACGAAAACTCGGCGCGACGATGGCGGAAAAGCGGTCGAGCAAGTCACGCGGCGGTTGGGCAATTTGGAAACGGTCAAAGCATCGCTCCTGTACACGCTGGCGACCGCTCGCACCTGACATACTCTTGATGGCATTGCCGCGAAACTCATCGCTGCGGGCGAGTAAATATACAAACTCCGGCGTGAGCGTGCGCGAGCGGAGAACGATGAACTCCGTCGAGCCACAGGCAACGGCCTGAGAGTCGGGCAGAAATTGAACGAAGCCAGTCTTGCCGTTCTCCAAACATGGCGTAATCCGGGCGAAGAGTGTGTCCCCGTTCTGAAATTTCGCGCCACTGTTGCCGACGCGAGTTTCTATGTCGGTAACGAGCATAGAACCGTTGGCGAGACTGCTCATTGGTGCAAATGGTTTTTCACCATCGCGTACGACGACGACGCGCGGGTTGATCTCCACACACTCAGGGACACACTTGACTTCCCAATCTTGAGGAATGTCACCAAGGGAAGAAGTAACGCGCCGGACTTTTTCGTGGCCGGGAAAACGGAACTGGACGAACCACTCGCGATAGATTGCGCGGGCCATCACCTCCAGAATTCGAATGCGTCGCTGACTATTCTCCATCAGTTCGTCGTAGGCCGCTAGAATGCTCGCTATCCGCTGCTGTATTTGAATCGGGGGAACACGAAAATCAAATGTGAGTAACTTGTCAACGCTCAGGTTGTCCTGCGTCGTGCCGCGCGACACGCTCTGCATCTGGAGCTTGAGGGTATCGATGAAGTATTTGATGAAGCGAACATCTGCTTTCATAGGTTCGGCAACGAAACCGACGATGCTATCTGGAAAGCACCCAGAGATTCCGAGAATCGCGGTTTCCGCAATATTTGCGGCGATGGTTATGCAGAGCGTGCCAGGCTGCCAAAGTTTGCTCTGGGCAAGCCCCTTCTCACTGTAAGTTTGGGAGTATTCAGTCAGGTGGAGGTTGGCCGCCTTAATGTCCCCGGTCTGGAAGAATGGATACTTGCCGCCGTAAAGTGACGCTTCGTTACGAGGACGATGCCGCGATTTTCCCCTTCCAACGAAGCCCAGTTGATCAAGGCGGTGCGGCTTCCACTCAGTGTTCGTCATCGTCATGGCTCCAAAATCTCGGCGACATTGCGGGCGATGGTTTGCTCAAGTTCGCGGGCCTGAGCGTTGAGCGTTTCGAGTTCCTCGTTGAGCGTTTCGAGATGTTCCCTGAAGTCCTCGTCGCTGACTTCCTCACCCGGCGCAACGCCCACATAACGTCCGGGATTGAGGGACCAGCCTTGGGCTTGAATTTGCTTTAGGGTTGCGGCTTTGCAGAGGCCCAAAACGTCAGCAAATTGTGGTTTTTTGCCAAAGATTTCTTTCAGTTTCGCATTGGCTTCGTCGCCGCCTAGGGTGAAGTCGAGTTCCTCGCCCCTATAGAGACGGACGACGTTGGCGAGGAAGCCGATCTGAGCGGGTGTCCATTCCCGGTGCGCACGGTCGATTTGCCGGTAAATGTGCCTCGCATCGATAAACAGCACCGTGTCGGCGCGCACCGTCTTTGCTTTTCCTCTGTCGAAGAACCACAGAGTGCAAGGGAGCGTGACGGTATAAAACAGATTCGGCCCAACGGATACGATCACGTCCACGGAATGAGATTCGATAAGCCTCTGCCGGAGGTCTTGTTCGGAACTGCGGGCGTCGGCGGCGGAATTGGCCATTACGAAACCGGCGCGGCCTTTGTCGTTCAACGCGGAATAGAAAAGCTGAATCCAGATGTAATTACCGTTGTCTGTCCGTGGCAGGCCGAAGGGAAAGCGACGGCGTGGCCCCACGGAGTCTTTGAGACGCTCTTTATCAATTGAGTTGACGTTAAACGGCGGATTTGCGAGGACGAAGTCGAACTTGCCCGTCGCCTCGTGCGGATCGTCGTAGTAGCTGTTGACGTTTCCGCCGTGGCGGATTTCGCCCTCCAAGCCGTGGACGGCAAGATTCATCCGGCAGAGGCGTCCCGTTTCGTCGGTTTTCTCGACGCCGTGAATCGAGAGTTCCGACGAGGGGTTTTTCTTGTGCTCCGAGACGAAGCGGGCGGATGAGACGAACATGCCGCCCGAACCGCACGCGGGATCAAGGATGCGCCCGTGATACGGCTCGATGACTTCAGTGAGGAGGCGGACGATGGCGGACGGCGTATAAAACTCGCCTCCCCCCTGTCCTTCAGTCATGGCGAATTCGCCGAGGAAATATTCGTAGATCCGGCCAAAGGCGTCGTAATCGAGCGTAGCAGGAATCTCCGAGACCTTTTTCAGCAGTTCCTTGAGGAGCGTGCTGGTGAAAAGGTTGTAGGTCTTGGGAAGGACGCCTGCGAGTTGCGAGTTGTTCTTCTCGATGTCACGCATAGCGTCATTAATGACTTTGCCTACGTCGGCGGCTTCGGGCAGCGCCAGCAGATGGTCGAAGCGGGCGTTGGCAGTGAGGTAAAGCACTCCGTCAGCGTGGTACGCGCCGGGGTCGTCCAGGCGCGAGCCGCGCCGGGATGAAGAGGCGGCTTTGTCCAACTTGGCGCGCTGCGTGGAAAATTTAACTTCGGCAAAGCGCAAGAAGATGAGGCCGAGGACAGGCTGAGAGTACTGCGCGGCAGTTAGGCCGGAGTTGGCGCGGAATTGGTCGGCGGCGTCCCAAAGACGTTTTTCGAGTGTGTTGTTAGCGGTGTCTTTTTCCGATGGAGCTATCCACTGCATGCGTTAGTCTGCTCCATGTAGAGGCATCTGTTTTCTGCGGTTTAGATCGAAAGAGCGCACAATTCCCTAATCGTTATACCTTCCTTTCGCCTTTCGTGCCACTTTCGAAAACAACCTTGCGAATGCGTTCATCAATAGTGGGACGCCTAAGCAGCCTCCGCTTGGGCCTCCTGCTCAATGCCTTTCCCTTGGATAAAGTCGGCTGCCCTTTGTGCGTGTGAAGCGGCGGAAACAAGCAACCGCGAATCCGACTTGAGCCGCTCAATCCATGTCTTTAGATAGGCGGCGGAGTTTTCAAGAGTTTTCTGCTCAATTCCAGTGATGCCGCACAACATGGCGGCGGTCATTTCGGCGATGAGTTCCTCTTTCGAGTAGGATTCAGAGCCGAAGGAAACCGGATTGTCGAAGTTGTCCCGATGTAGGCGCCTTGCGTGTCCGGTGCTATGAGACAGTTCGTGAAACAGAGTGCAGTAATATTCTTCCGATGAGTGGAAGAGGCTGCGTGCTGGCATACCGACCGCGTCGATATTCGGCGAGTACCACGCCTTATCGGATTGCTCGAACGCTGGCGGGTTCGGCATGCTCGTTACAATCTGTTCGCAAGCATCAATAGGGTTGTTGGTGCGCGTCTCTTGTAGGACGGAGGCTGGAAGGTCGATGCCTTCGGTCTGCGCGAGATTGAATACGCTGTAGTACCGGAGAAGATAAGGCCGCAAGGTCTTCTTTGCGCCGTCTGGTGTGATGGTCTCTCGATCCTCGCCAACATTCCAGAAGATGACGGGGGAAGACTTTTCTCCCTTGCGAATTCTTCCGCCCAGCTTCGTTGCCTGATTGAAGGTAAGCCAGAATCGTGATGGAAACCCCTGCGAGGCTAGAGTAAAGACATTGAGGCCGCGATACTCTTTCTGCGTGAGCAGGTTTGCGGGAATCTGACAGGTCCAGGGCTTGCGCCAGGGAGCCACGCCGGATTCGAGCTGCTTGATAATTTTCTCGGTGACGATTTCGTAGACGCTAGGCATTGTGTTCGCTCCAGTGTGAGTTATTGTTTTCAGGCCCTTTCAGGGCATAAAAAACAACATGCTTTACTAGAGGCGGGTTCTGGCCGTGGTTCGCGGCTGTCAAGCTCCGAAGCGCATTTCAGCGAAGCCCGGAGGGGCGCGGAAGCGAGCACGGTTGTGGTATACCGAGCGGAGCTGCACAAGCGGGCTTTACAGTGGGAGCGAACTACGGCCTATCTTGTGCCGAGT